>Ga0209190_1002406_pt1 | contig 12609 bp, 10 predicted proteins | sample M_140205_XF_Meta_FD_187315 | JGI IMG/M metagenome (GOLD analysis project Ga0209190, IMG submission 187315) | Freshwater microbial communities from Lake Montjoie, Canada to study carbon cycling - M_140205_XF_MetaG (SPAdes) (version 2) | ecosystem: Environmental > Aquatic > Freshwater > Lake... | reverse complement strand
GGGTGATCGAGTTTTTGAAGCCGCTGGGGTTTTCCAGTGTGCCGGGGAGCCAGCGCCCGTTGGCGAGGAGATTCCAGTGCGCCATGTAAGAGACGACTACCGAGGCGCAGGCGGCGCAGCAAAACAGGATCAATGCACGCCGGCGCGTTTGTTCATCGCGAAAAAAATGCATGAAGGCCGGGATGAGCAGCAGATCAATGTATTTGAGCAGCGTGGCAGAGTTGCCGGTCGGATAGAGGGCGCCGATGCACAGCGCGCCGAACAACAGCAGGGCAGCGGCGGCGACCGGGTTGTCGCGTGCGCTTTGTATTTTGGTGCTCCAGTCGCGGTCGAGCAGCCAGCACAGCGCGATCATTGCAATCAGAACGTTGTCGAGCGCAACGGAGATCGGGATCGAGGCGCCGAGCATGATCGCACTGTTGCGACCCACTGTCGCTGCGGCAGTGGGCGGGAGTTCAGACATTAGCATGCGTGTTTCCCCGGGCCGCACATGTTTTCAAGGTGCTGCCGCATTGGTGTCCGCGGCGCCTTGCGGGGGCTCGGTGTATTCCGGCATCCAGTTGCGTAGACGGGCGCGCACGGCGTCGTCCTCCACTGGGCCGGCCTGTGTCAGCCAATCGAGTATTTCGGCCGCCCGTACTGGATACGATGGTCTGGCGGCAGCGATACGCAGTTTTCGGTGTGGCGTCTTCAATGTGCGCTCGTCGTCGGCGAGAAGTTCTTCGTAGAGTTTTTCGCCCGCCCGCAGGCCCGTAAAGACAATCTTGATGTCGTCTTCGGAAAACCCCGACAGCCGGATCATGTTGCGCGCGAGGTCGACAATTCTGACCGGTTCGCCCATATCGAGCACGAAAATCTCACCGCCCCGGCCCATCAGGCCGGCTTGCAATACCAGTTGCGCCGCCTCAGGAATGGACATGAAAAAGCGTGTGATCTCCGGATGCGTCACGGTCACAGGACCGCCAGCGGCGATTTGTTCACGGAATTTCGGCACGACACTGCCAGCACTGCCCAGCACATTGCCAAAGCGTACGACGATGATCTGCATGTCATCGGCTTTTTGCAGCGACTGGCAGAGAATTTCGGCTAGCCGCTTGCTGGCACCCATGACATTGGTTGGATTGACCGCTTTGTCGGTGGAGATCAGCACCAGCTTGCAGACGCCGTGGGCCGCCGCGGTTGCCGCCAGGCGATAGCTTCCTAGCGCATTGTTCAGCACCGCCTCCCACGCGTTGTCCGTTTCCATAAGCGGAACATGTTTATAGGCTGCCGCATGAAATACTACCGAAGGTTTGTGCTCACTCATGACGCGAGCCAGTCGTACCGTGTTTTTGACGTCGCCAATTGCGCAGACTATTTCAATCGCTGGAAAGTGCTGCCTGAATTCCTGTTCGAGCCTATAGAGCGAGAATTCATTGAGCTCGAAGAAAATGATACGACTGGGTTTGAAGCGTGCGATCTGCCGGCACAGTTCGGAGCCGATCGATCCGCCCGCACCGGTGACCATCACGTGCCCGCCGCCAAGCAGCGTGTGCAGGCCCTCGCTGTCGAGTTCCACCGGATCGCGGCCCAGCAGGTCGTCGAGTTCGACGCGTCTGACCTGTGAGACGGTGACTTTGCCGCTTAGCAGGTCTTCAAAAGATGGTACGGTCAGCACCGTGAGCCCGGCGCGGGTCGCGGTTTCCACCGCATGGCGCCGGATACGAGCGGCGGCCGATGGCAGGGCGACGATGGCGTGGCCGACATTGAATTTGCGCGACCATGTGTTGATGGAATCGAGTGGGCCGAGAACCCGTACGCCGTTGATGACGCGATCGCTCTTGTCAGGATCGTCGTCCAGCAGTCCAACTACGCGCCACTCTTCGCTGCGCGCCAATTCCTTGATCAAATTGACGGCGGCGTCTCCCGCGCCTAGAACGAGAACTGGCTCGCCGCGCAGACGCATCTCGCCGTAGAGTTCGTGTTCCTTCCACGCGCGGTAGGCGAAGCGGCTGCCGCCCATGGCGAGCACCAGCAACAAAGGATCGAGGATCAATACGGTACGCGGCACCAGATTTTGCAGGCCGCTCATGAAGAGCAGTGCGGCAACCACTGAGATGGCGAGGCTGACCGCCAGCAGGATGCGCTGTAAATCGGAGACGCTCGCATAACGCCAGATGCCCCGATATAGACCGAAGCGCCAGAAGGCAACCGCCTGAATCGGAACCGCCAGCATCATGGTCTTCAGCATGCCGTCGATATACATCGGCGGAATTTCCAGATTGAAACGCAGCCAGTAGGCGGCCATCCAGACGAGGATGGCCGCCGCCACGTCGTGCATCAATGCGAGCAGATTACGGTAATGCATCAGTCTGGTATTCCGTTCATGGCCGGGCCGCCACGCGCAGCACCTTGCCGACGGCGTCGCAGGTGTCGTCCATGTCGCGGTCTGTCAGCGTCGGATGCACGAGGAAGCTCAGGCTGGTGGTTGCCAGCCGCCGGGCATTGGGCAGCGGCTCACGCGGCGAGAGTGCGGCGTTGGTAAACGCTTTTTCAAGGTAGATCTCGCCGCAGCTGCCACCCATACACGGAATGCCTTCGGCGTTGATGGCGGCGATGAAGCGCTGCTGCGGCCAATCCGCCTGCAGTTTGGCCGGGTCGAGGAAGGCATAGTATTTGTAATAACCGTGTTCGATGTCGGCGGCCGGCGGCGTCAGGCGCAGGCCTGGCAACGTGCCCAATCCGGCGCTCAGTATGCCGGCAAGATGGCGGCGCTGGAGTGACCAGTCGGCTAGTTTGCGCAGTTGCAGGCGTCCGATGGCCGCCTGCATTTCAGTCATGCGCCAATTGGTGCCGAACGATTCATGTACCCAGCGAAAGCCCGGTGCGTGCTGGCGCCGGAACACCGCGTCGTAGCTCTTGCCGTGATCCTTGTAGGCCCAGGCTTTTTCCCAGACCGCGGTGTCGTCGAGCAACAGCATGCCGCCCTCGCCGCCGGTGGTGATGATCTTGTCCTGACAGAATGAAAACGCGGCGGCATCACCGAAGCTGCCGATCGGACGTCCTTTGTAGACCGCGCCATGCGCTTGGGCGCAATCCTCGATCAGCAGCAAGCCGCGCTGCCGGCAGAGCGCGACGATAGGGTCCATGTCGCAGGGCCAGCCGGCCAGATGCACGACGATGACGGCGCGGGTACGCGGGGTCATGGCTGCCTCAATCGAGGCCGCGGTGATGTTCTGGCTGAGCGGATCGATATCGGCACACACCGGCGTCGCACCGCAGAGGACGGCGCAGCTTGCCGAGGCGATGAACGTGCGTGCGGTGGTGACGACTTCGTCTCCCGTCCCAATGCCGAAGGCGCGCAGCGCCAGTTCCAGGGCAAGGCTGCCGTTGGCCAGCGCGATGGCGTGGCGGCGGCTGCAATACGCAGCGTATTCTTTTTCGAAGGCCACACATTCGCCGCCGGTCCAGTAATTCACCTTGCCCGAGGCGAGAACGTTGCGCACGGCGTCGATTTCATCCTGTGCGTAAAACGGCCACGGGGCGAACGGTGTATTACGCAGCGGGGTGCCGCCATCGATCGCGAGTTTTTGTTCGGGTGGGGTGGATACGGTCATTTCACTCTTTCTATCGGCCGCGCTGGCGAGCCGGCCAGGCGGGCATTGTCTGCGACATCCATTGTGACGGTGGAGCCGGCGCCGATCACCACGTTATTGCCGATGCGCACTCCCGGGATCACCGTCGTGCCGGCGCCCAGCAGGCTGCGTCTGCCGATCACCACGCCGCCGCATAGATGGCAGCCGGGGGCGATATGGCTGCCGTCGCCGATGCTGCAATCGTGATCAACAGTTGCGCCGGTGTTGATGATGACGTTGGCGCCGATCACGCTATCGCTGTTGATGACACAGCCGGCCATGACGACGCTGCCTGCGCCCATGCTGACGCGGCTGGCCACCGTGGCGCGCGGATGTATTGCAGTTACAAGGCGGTGGCCGCCGGCGTTCAGCCATGCGGCAATCTCGCAGCGGATGGCGTTGTCCCCGATGGTGACGATGCCGGCGGTGGTTTCGTCGCGCCTTGCCGTGAGGGCGTCGCGTCCGATCACCTCATAGCCGCACAGCATGCCGCCGGGTTTGGCGGTCGCATCATCGACGGCAAAGACGATATGAGTGTCGGGCCGGCGCTCGAGAATATCGATGACGACCTTGGCGTGGCCGCTGGCGCCGAATACAAACAGTTTAGCGGCGCTCATGTTGACCGCCGGTGAATTTTTGCATGGTTGCCGCTCCCGGCTGGTTGATGCCGTCGCTGCGCAGCACGCGCAACACGGTCAGCCACAGAATGCGCAGATCAAGGCTGAAAGACTGGTGTTCGACGTACCACACATCAAGCGCAAAGCGCGCCTCCCACGCCACGGCATTGCGGCCGTTGACCTGTGCCCAGCCGGTGATGCCGGGACGCACGTTGTGGCGCCGCGCCTGTTCCGCCGAGTAGAGCGGCAGGTATTCCATCAGCAGGGGGCGCGGACCAACCAGACTCATGTCGCCCTTTAATACGTTGAACAGCTGTGGCAGTTCGTCGAGGCTGAGACGGCGCAGGATGCTGCCCACTGTCGTCAGGCGTAGCTCATCGCCCAGCAGTTCGCCTTGCGCGTCACGGCGCTCAGACATCGTCCGGAATTTGTATAGCATGAAAGGTTGCGCACGCAGGCCCGGACGCTGCTGCCGGAACAGCACCGGCCTGCCGATGCTCGCCGCCAGCAGTATTGCGATCAACGCCATGACGGGCACCGCCATCATTAGCACGATGAATGCAACACAAAAATCGAAGCCTCGCTTTAGCATGCCGGATTGTGCCCTCTGCGGGCCTACATTAATTCAACATTTTCGCATAAAAGACGAGCAGGGCCGACGTCAGGACTGGCATCGCAAAGTCGGCGCAGGCGCGGTTGCGCGCGGCTGCGCCCAACCGTTGCCGCAAAGCCCGGTCGCCGGCCAGCCGCGCCATCATCGTTTCGATGGTGGCCACATCGCCCGCTGCGTGCAGCAGTCCTGTTTCGGCGTCGATCACGGCGTCGGTTAGACCGTAAATCCGCGAGGCGATGGCCGCCACACCGCAGGCGGCCGCCTCGATCACTACGGTGCCGAAGCCTTCGCGATAACTCGGCAGGCAGAAGACGTCGGCGGCCGCCATGTAGCGCTGCGGCGTGTTTGTATAGTCGACCAATCGCAGGTGATCGGCATGCGCGCCACAGAGTTGCCGCGCCAAAGTGGCCATGTTTTCTTCATCTGGCCCGACCAGTGCCAGCCAGATGTCGTCACGGCTGCGGCAAAGATTTGCGAAGGCGGCGGCGAGATCGGCGATGCCTTTGTCGCGGTTAAGGCGTCCGAGGTAGAGGAACAGCACGCCGTCCGCGGGTACCGCCAGCTCAAGTCGAACCATGTCACGTGCCGCTGCATCAGGCTGAAAACGCGCGGTGTTGACCCCGCTGATGGAGCCCTTGCCCAGCACCGTACATTTAGTCGCCGTCACTACGCCATCGGCCACGAGGAAATCGCGCTGGCTGGGACTGTCGGCCAGCAGGTGTGTGGCCAGCGCGGCGAGCAGGCGGTCGAGGCTTTTCAGAAAAAACCGTGACAGGCCGCGGCGCGTCACCCAGACCTGACCGGTGAAAACATGTAGCCGTCGCGGCACGCCGGCGAGAAAACCCGCCAGCATGGCGAGCAGGCCCGCTTTCGGTGAGACCGAGTGAATCAAATCAAAGCGGCGCGCGCAGAACAACCGGTATAGCGCGAACAGCGCGGCGAGGTCGGCCAGCGGTTTGATTTTGCGTTCGATCGCCACCGGCACCACTTCGACATTAATCTCGTATGGTGCAAGAAACGCGTTATTACGGGTGTTTAGTGCAACACAAACGTCATGGGTTTTTGCGGCGGTGCGAATCTGGTCAAGCAGAAACGCCGTCACCGTGATCTCGGTCGCGACGACAAAACAGACGCGGGGTTTTGCGCCCTTCATGCCTCGGCGCGCCAACGGGCGAGAATGTTCCACTCGCTATAAAGAAACACGCTTAGCGCGATCAGCGAGACGATTATTCTACCGGGAGCGTACGGCGCTGCTTTAATCGCAATGATTAATTCTCGGTCGACCTCGAAGGTTCTATATCGTGCGCCGAATATGGCTAACCTGCTGGCTTGCATCCCGATTGGAACCTTACCCCACCTGTGCGAGCGCTCGTGGTTCATTGTTCTAACGAGCTTAACGGCCGCTGAGTAACAATGCAGCGCAGGTCCTGCAAAAACAGTGGTTTGCGACCGGAAGCGTCGATTGAATTCATAAGCGGGTGTGCGGTGCGACTAAACGCAGATGTTAATTAATGGGTATGAAAGGCGGGGTGGTGTGAACATCGATGTTATTTTTGTGCCGACTCTGTGAAGCGGCCGCCGACCAGATAAAAAGTGATCTTTGCGAGTTCCAGCAAGACATTACGTGCCGCATCCTGTGAGCGCCACCATTCGCGGGGAAACGGTTCATAGGGCGTGCCGACGACAATATGAGCGGGGCCATAGGTCTGCCGGAAGATCATGCTGGCGCGTCGCACATGATAGGGCGAGGTGACTACCAGCAATTTAAGCGGTTTGCCCTGGATGAGATCGGCCATGGCGCGCGCCTCGTCCCAGGTGCTGGCTGATCCTTTGCCGAAAAATAGAATATCGGTAGAAGGTACGCCGGAACGAGTGAGTATCTGCGCGTTTACGTCTTCTGCCTTGGGCATCGCAATGCCCAATTTGTCGAGAATTTCAAGGCTGTGTTCACGTAGCGGCCGGCTGACGAAAATTTTTTTCGCATATCCTGCCTTAAAAAGTTCTGCCGCATAGAGCGCACGTTCGGGCATTCCTGCCAGTACGACAATGGCGTCCGCAGTTTCGGGGGCCGGTCCCGCGCGCAGCCAGTCGCCGGCAGAGGCGAGCAGCGCGATACACACAAGGATGACACAGACCCCGGCGCCGATGACAGCCAGCAGGCAGCGCACGGCGCATGGCGTGCTTGCCTTCAAGTTCTCGCCTCGAAAGTGCGTTGCCAGAGTTTGAGCACGCCGCTGGCGGCGATGAGCTTTACCAGCCAGCACAGCACAGGCCATTTTTCGAGCCGTATCAGCTCGCTCCTCACCTGCGCATGCAGGGCGGGGTCGGCCAATACAGCGGCGCGCGCGAAATGGCGCAGCAACCAGACAGTCCAGATAGTCCCGGTTCGTAAATCATCTACAGCGCCCCGGCTGGCGGTGAATTTTTCAACTACGGCCAGTTCCCAGCGCGCAATGTCGTGATAGCGGCGCGAAAGACCGGCCGGATTTTGATGATAAAAATAGAGTGGGCGGTGGATGCGTTTGACACAACAGCCGCCGCTCAGCAGTCGTAGCCATAAATCGAAATCCTCGCAGGAGTGCAGGCTCGCATCGTAGCCGGCCGCCCGTCGTAGCAACTCCGCCGGCGCCATCAAGGAGGCTCCGGTCAGGCGGTTGGCATAAATCATCGTTGCAGTGCTGCGATAGCTTGTTACCTGCGGCGGCCATGGATATTGTTGCGGCACTGCCGTGCCCCCCACTGGAATGCGTTCGACGTCACACGCCACAGCGGTGTTGTCGTCAACCAGCTTTAACTGCCATTCGATGCGCTGCGGGTGTGCCTCATCGTCGGCATCTAGAAACGCGACGATGTCCCCGGTCGCTTCTTGCAGGCCGCGGTTGCGGGTGCCGGCAAGGCCAAGGTTAGTGGCGTTGCGCAGGTAAACGGTTTGTGGGAAAACAGCGATGACTTCGCGAATAAGATCGCTCTCCGGCGAGCAATCGTCGACCACGATGACTTCGTTGGCATGCCGTGTCTGTTTTTGCAGCGATGTGAGCGCCCGCCCCAGTGTTGCGGCGTCGCGATAGCAGGGGATGATCACTGAGATGCGCGGCACGCACGGGAGAACTGCGCTCATCACCATGCTGCTTTATCAGGCGACGATGTCACTGGTCTGGCCGTGTGGAAATTGAGCCCGCAGCGCATGCGTTCAGTCAAAGGTTTCGGCATTTTTCAGCGCAAGTCCGGCCGCATCCTTGGCTGAAAAAATCGGCGTAGCGTGGAGCGGCCATTTGATGCCGATTTCCGGGTCATCCCATTTGATGCAGCGCTCATGCTGTGGCGCCCAATAGTCGGTGGTCTTGTAGAGATATTCGGCGTGCTCTGACGTCACCAGAAAGCCGTTGGCAAAGCCGGGTGGGATCCAAAGCTGGCGTTTGTTTTGAGCCGATAGCGTGACGCCGGTCCAGCGACCAAAATGCGGCGAGCTGCGGCGCAAATCAACTGCCACATCGAAAACCTCGCCCGCTACTACGCGCAGCAATTTTCCTTGTGTCTGCTGCACCTGATAGTGCAGTCCCCGCAGCACATTTTGTTCGGAGAGCGAATGATTATCCTGCACGAAGTCAACGGCAAGGCCGGTCAGCTCGGCAAAACGCCGCTCGTTGAAGCTCTCGAAAAAGAAGCCACGCGGATCGCTGAAGATGCGGGGTTCGAGTATCAGTACACCTGGTAGAGAAGTTTGGATGACGTTCATGTTGTCCATTGTCGGCTGTGATGTTCGGCTACTGTGGTTAACGTGTCGCGCTTCGCGGCCAGCCGGCTCCGCAGCGCGTAACCCAGCGGGCCGTTCCTGCCGGGCAAAAGAATCACGGGTGGCTTGTTCATGTCACGGTCTGCCGCGGTTTAGTTTGCATGAGTATTCTTGCCAGTCTGTTCGGGAAGCGGATCTTATTCACCCCTTGCGCCGCCACAATCAGCGATAACAGGCCGCGTAGTCGCGCGCCCCCGCGACAAAACAGAACGCGGCGGAAAAAAAACAGTTCGCACAGCGAGTAACGCCGGGTGTAAGCGTCCATAAGCGGTTTGTAACGCAGGTGGATCTTGCGCCGGCCTCGGTATTCGGAGTCGTGATTGCCGGTGATGCGGCCGTCGTCGTGCGTGATATAACGCACCAGGGGTTGGCCACATATCGGCGTCGACCCGCGCGCAAACAGCTTCAACCACAAATCCCAATCCTGACAGCTGCGCAGGGCCGGATCGAAGCCGCCTATTTCACGCAGCTTGGCCCGTGTTGTCAGACATACCGATGCGCCGCCCAACAGATTTTTGCGTAGCAGTGCCTGCAGGTCTGCCGGTGCGGATAGCGTGCGTATCACGTCAGGGCGTCCGCGGGCGCTGAGGATGAAATTGCATGAGACTGCCGCTGTCGCGCTGTGCGCTTTTAGCATTTCGTACTGGCGTTCGAGTTTCTCCGGCAGCCACAGGTCGTCGTCGTCAAGAAAAGCGACATATTCTCCACGCGCTGCGGCGATGCCCGCGTTACGAGCGCCACCGCCGCCCAGTGCGACGGTATTGCGGATGTAACGGATTCTCGGTTCGAGCTTTGATAGATCTTCCATCAGCGCCGGAGTGCCGTCGGTGGAGGCATCATCGACGACGATGATTTCCAGATCCTTCCAGCCCTGTGTGCGCACCGACTCAATTGCCTGCCGCAGGCGTTCGCTGCGGTTGTGTGTCGGGATGACGACTGAAATCAGATCAGGCATGGGGGCTTGCGTGTGTGTGATACCAGGTTGCAAAGCAGTAGAGCATGAACACTTCGGACGCCCAGTAGGGGTCCCGATCGGCACCGCTTTGCCACCAGGCATCCGGATGCAGGCGCTCCATGCCAGGCACCTCACGTATGGACATGACACGTTCCCGAAACGCCTCGCGATTATGGGTAATCCATGAGCGCACCGGCCCCGAAAAACCCTGTTTGCGTGCGCTAAAGGTGCGTTCGTCGAGTTTGCCTCTGGCCATCAGACGCATCAGTTTGCGGGTTTCAGTGCTGTGCGGGTCGGCGTGCAGATGCGGGGTCAGCGCGTAGCTGGCCGTGATCAAGTCAACGTCGAGCAGCGGCACTCGTCCTTCGACGGTGTGGGCCATGGTCAGCTGGTCGAGCAGCATCAGCAGCAGATCCGGCAGATAGACCTGCAGGTCGAATTCCATGTGGGCGTAGAGTTCTGCGGTGGCGGGGCGTGCCTGCGGGTAGACGTCGGCGGCCATTGCAGTGAGAAACCGCCGCATCTCGACGCCCGCGGGCAGCACCTGTGCGGTCAGCGCGGGCGAGCCACCCGTATAAACGACCATGTCCAGCGACGGGTGCAGAAGACGTGCCGCAAATGTTGGCGCATAAGGTAGCGTATGTCCGATCAGCTGACGCAATGCCGCTGGCAGCCCGTAGAGCAGCCGCCGCCGCCAGCTGCTGGCAACATAACGCGAGTAACCGCCGAACACCTCATCACCGCCGGTACCGCTTAACAGCACCTTAACGCCGTCTGCAGCCGCCATGCCGGAGAGGCAATAGGTCGGTACCATCGCGCTGTCCGCGACCGGTTCGCTCAGATGTGCGATGGCGGCATCGAGCAGGCCCATGACTTCGTTGCCGCCGATTGTGCGCTCGTGATGGATGGTGCCGTAGCGGGCCGCCAGTGCACGTGCGATCGGCAGCTCGTTGAATTGCTGACCGTCGTCAAAGCCGGCGCTGTAGGTATGTAATGAACCGCGAGCGGCGGCTGATGCGACGATCATGCCGCTGTCGAAACCGCCCGAGAGCAGTGCGCCAACCGGGACGTCACTTTGCAACTGGTTTTCCACCGCGCGGCCGAGCAGGCCTTGCAGTTGCACTGCGGCCTCTTCGGGTCGGCAATTCGTGCCGCCGGTCTTGGGTAACTGCCACCAGGCATGACGTTCAATCTTGCCGTTTGCATATACCCGCAGCGTATGACCGGGCAGGAGTTTTTCAACACCGGCATAAATGCTGAGATGGCGCGGCACGTACATCGAGAAAAAATAGGCAGCGACCGCTTGCGGCGATAACGCAGCACGGCCGTTCAGCAGTGCCTGTGATTCCGAGGCGAAACGAAAACCCCGGGTGTCCAGTGTGTAATAAAAGGGCTTGATGCCGATCGCATCGCGCGCACAGAGCAGGCTCTGGCTGTCTTCGCTCCAGATGGCGAAGGCAAACATCCCGTTGAAACGCTGTAGGCAGGCGGCACCCCAGGCGATGTAAGCCTGTAACACGACTTCGGTATCCGAGCCGGTGATGAACCGCCGGCCGCTCGCTTCGAGTTCCGCTCGTAGCTGGCGATAGTTGTAGAGTTCGCCGTTGTAAACGAGGCAATGTCGCCTGTCGCTGCTGAACATCGGCTGTGCCGATTGCGCCGAGAGGTCGATGATCGAAAGCCGGCGGTGACCCAATGCGAGGCCGGCATAAGCGGGCAGCACACCCGGCGCGCCACCCGTCACCATGCCGGCGCTGTCGCGCCCACGGTGCGCGATCGCATTCGTCATCGCCGCAAGGGCGTCGGGGCCGACTGGACACTCGTTGAAATTGAGAATACCCGCTATGCCGCACATGGCGTGACCCGCAGTGTTGTTGTGCCCGACCAGGGCAGGGTGACGCTGCGCCTGACATGCAGGCAGCTTCCCTGCTGTAACCCGCCATAGCATGCGGAATAGGGATAGTTTTCCCAGTGCGTTGAACTCGCTTCGTCGGTGTCGTTGTGCATTACTACAACTTGGAGGCCATTCCCGCGCAGCAGGCGTGTATCCGTTTCGTTCATGGGCGCGAGGCCGGGGGCGAAGTGCCAAAGCAGTTCGATATCAACGCGACCGCTGCCATCGAGCTGGTCGACGACGGATATGCCATCGTCTTCCACGCTGACCGACCTTCGATGTGGACCGACGCCAGCGATTCTGCGAAAGCCGTCATGTTCGATGGCGAAGCCCTCGCATGGTTTGTGCGTAAGGCGCACCGTTGCCCGCGCATAGGGCGTCGGGCACCAACGGCCGCCGGCAAGCAGCGACCCGGCCAGCGCCGGCAGCGTTTGCACCAGTAGAACGTTGTGCCCGCTTGCGGCGCTTTGTGCGCTTGAGGTTGCATCGTGGTGGTAAGTCATGCGCCCTGCATCGATCAATACGGCGTTGCCTTGATACGTCCAGACAAAGCCGCCCAGATCCGGGTGACCGTGGGTCGTGTATTCAAAGGGATGCTGCGATGGCATGCCGCAAGCGAGCAGGCGCTGGCCATGGCCGCTGATACAAATCCAGTCATCGAGCTGCCAGTCGTCGGCTTTGGCAGTCGTGGGGAATATCGACGGGTAAAGGCGGCGTAACCGCGCGCTGGCGGCGGTCGGATGATTGTCGGGAGAAATGTCACCGATTTGCGTGTCGATGCCATCGAATGCATGCATCGATTGCGCGGTGGCTGTTGCCACCCGCCCGGCCAGTGTTTCGAGTTCGGTCAGTGTGGCTTGCGCAGTATCGTTGATCGGCGCCACTGTACGGGCGAAATGCAGTGTGTCAAACAACCAGTTGGTTACCACGACCTGATAGTGTGACGAGCGTTCCCGCAAAAAGCCCCCTGGCTGGAACAGTTGACGCGCCATTCTGGTGAACAGCAATAACCCCTGGGCGGCCCTTGTAGCATCGCCCAGGACGCTGCCTGCCACCACCAGCGCGCGGGCGTTGTTCAGACAGTGGTTGTTGGTGCGGGTCATGCCGTAGTATTCGATCCGGC
>Ga0209190_1002402_pt1 | contig 12620 bp, 10 predicted proteins | sample M_140205_XF_Meta_FD_187315 | JGI IMG/M metagenome (GOLD analysis project Ga0209190, IMG submission 187315) | Freshwater microbial communities from Lake Montjoie, Canada to study carbon cycling - M_140205_XF_MetaG (SPAdes) (version 2) | ecosystem: Environmental > Aquatic > Freshwater > Lake... | reverse complement strand
TCATTGGATCGCAATGCAACAATGCTAATCTAACTGTGGCGACCAATTGCCCATGCACTTTATGCGGTGTGGCTTCTCAGGAATGATTGATATTATCACTAACCGCTGTGAAGTATTAGGACAGGAATCGGTTGCGTTTATTGCAAAACTTTTGAATCCCGCAGTGGTTGTCTTCCTAATTTCGATGGTACTCGATCAAGCCACCGTCCACGTCGGTGCGCAGGATTTATGAACCGGACTTTGGGCATCTTGACCTAGACGCGGCGTTAACCGAACTCGGCTTGAAATAATAAGACGGATTTACACTTCCACCCCGGCGGAAATCAGGATAATTCAAAACAACTTTCAAATCAGAAACCATGGACATACTCGGATTCATCAAAGGCGAACTTCTCGAAATCATCGAATTCAACGACGACTCGCGTGACACGCTGTCGTGGCGTTTTCCCGACGAAGACAAGGCGATCAAGAACGGCGCACAACTCATCGTCCGCGAAAGCCAGTCCGCTCAATTCGTCTATCTGGGCCAGTTCGGCGACTGCTTCGCCCCGGGAAAACACTCGCTCGTCACGGATAACATTCCGGTCCTGACGAAACTCAAAGGCTGGAAATACGGTTTTCAATCGCCGTTCAAGGCAGACGTCTATTTCGTCACGACCCGTCTTTTCACCGGCAACAAATGGGGCACTGCGAACCCGATCATGATGCGCGACGCGGACTTCGGCGTCGTCCGGCTGCGGTCCTTCGGCACCTTCGATTTCAAAATCGTTGATGCGCCGGTTTTCCTCAAAGAAGTCGCCGGCACGGATCAACATTTCCGGCTCGACGAGTTCGCCGATACCATGCGTTCGAGGATTGTTAGCGTTTTCAGCGATGCCCTCGCGTCCTGCGGCGTGCCAGCGCTCGACGTGGCCTCGCGCTACTCGGAACTCGGCGAAGCGCTGTTGCCGCTGATCAACCCGCAAGTCACCGCCAAATACGGAATCGAGATCACCAGCTTCCTCGTCGAGAACATTTCCGTCCCGCCGGAAGTCGAGGCAGCCATCGACAAGCGGTCGAGTATGGGCGCCATCGGAAATCTCAACGACTACGTAAAATTCCAAATGGCGGAGTCCATGACTAAGGGTGGTGCCGACGGTGGAGGTTCCCCCGCAGCTGCCGCCGGCCAGATGGCGATGGGCTTCGGCATGGCTCAGGAAATGATGAAGTCCATGCAGAACCAGCCGCTTCCCGGGACCGCAACCACGACTCAGCCAGCCGGCATGCCCGAGCTTCTCAGCCCAGCGGAAGCCGCGCAAATTCTAGGCGTCACCGAGGCCGACGTCATCGCCTCGCTCGATGCGGGTGATCTGAAGGGCAAGAAAATCGGTGCCACCTATCGGATCACACGCGCCGCGCTCGAAAGATTTCTCTCCGAGTAACCGACGCCATGGCCGAAGTAGCGCGCTCAGGAAACATCCCTGCCCGGAATGCGGCGGGGATGCGGAGTGGGATGCCGCCAAGAAGGCTCTGGCCTGCCCCTACTGCGGAACCATCCTCCCATGGGCCGACGGGGAGAACAACCTAGGCGCAACCATCGTCGAGCACGATCTGGAAGCCGCACTCATCGCCATCCCACCCGAAAACCGCGGACTCAGAGCGGAGAAGAAATCCGTCAAATGCGAGAGCTGTCAGGCGATCAGCATTTTTGATTCCGACCGCGCGGCCCAGCGCTGCGATTTCTGTGGCTCGCCCTCCATCGTGCCGGTGGACAACCTGATCGACATCATCACACCGGAAAGTTTGCTACCCGCCGTCATTCCGGCCACCCAGGTGCGCGACCAGCTTCGCAAGTGGTATGGCAGCCGCTGGTGGGCACCTAACAAGCTCACGCGCTCTGCGCTTACCGACACGCTGCAAGGTATCTATCTACCTTACTGGACCTTTGACGCCCACGTCGATGCGCAATGGACCGCCGAGTCCGGATACTATTACTACGAGACGGAAACCTATCAGGATTCCAACGGAAAAACACAGACCCGCCAGGTCCGCCACACCCGCTGGGAAGACAGCGCCGGAGAACTCGCGCACTTTTTCGACGATGATGCCGTCCCCGGAACCATCGGTATTCACACCGCGCTTTTGAGGCAGGTGGAGCCATTTCCCACCCTCACCGACCTTAAGCCCTACGAACCGGCGTTCGTCCGCGGTTGGACGGTCGAGCGCTATCAGATCGATCTGCGGCAGGCCTCGCAAATCAGTAAGCAGCAGATGGACACCACCATCCAGCAACTATGCTCGCGTGAGGTTCCCGGTGACACGCAGCGGAATCTGCAAGTCGAGTCGGACTATCAAGGCCTCACCTTCAAGCACATCCTCGTACCGGTCTGGCTCGCGACCTACACCTATGGCTCAAAGTCATTCCAAGTCGTCGTCAACGGCTACACTGGAAAAATGGCTGGCGAGCATCCGCTAAGCTGGGTGAAAATCACCTTCGCCATCCTTGGTGTGCTGCTGGTGATTTTGATCATCGTGATGATTAATCAGCGATAAGGGACTGGACATCCCTGTCCACCTGCCGATGCGGTTGCCCGCGACCTCGCCCTTTCTGGCTTTGATGAAGATGCCACGGTAACGGTTGCGACCGAAGTCGTAGTCATTTACGACAAATCCGTTGCCAATTCGCAGGCAGCAAACAAAGGGACCAACAGGCAAGGCGATATCACGATCTAGGGTCAGGGTGTAAAAACAAGAGAGAATCTGACCAGACATGTGGACGCCCGGATTCCGGGCGACGGTGAGATTCTTTCGGAGTTCGAACCCAAATTCTCCCTTGCGCGGTGTGAGCGATGGTGATTCAATTTAGCAAGTGAGACTCAATCTCATTAGCTATCCATAACCGACACACGAATTCAGCTAGCCATATGAAGCAGAAAAATATCACTCGCTCACAGCCCCGCTTGATCTCAATCGTACGAAGTCCCATTTCTATCGCACTCGTTTCACTCGCAGCGCTCAGTTTGCAGGCAGAGGCAGGGAATCGTCGATTTGGTTATAGCTACGAAACAACAACCATGTCCAAAGGCGCCATGGAATTAGAAAGTTGGGTTACGTGGAAAACCCAAAAAGCTAGCGATTCAAACTTCGATCGCTTCGACATGCGTAACGAGTTCGAATACGGTGTCACCGACCGCTTGCAACTTGCTTTCTACTTCTTTGACTGGCAGTACGAAGAATCTAGTACAAATTCGGGTGAAGCCAGTTTTCACGATATTGCTTTTGAAGCCATCTACAACCTAACCGATCCTAATAATTGCCCAATCGGTACAGCGCTCTACGGCGAGGTCAAGGGCAGTGACGATTTCATTGAATTAGAAGCCAAGTTTCTTGTTCAAAAAAACCTCGGCGAGTGGATGTTCGTTTACAATGTGGGCGGCGAGGTCGAGTGGGAAAACGACTACCTCGACGACGAAGCCGAACTCATGCAGAGCCTCGGAGTCGCCTATCAACTTAGCCCTTCGTGGTCAGTCGGTGGAGAATTACTCAACGAGTACGCCATACCCGACGTGGAGTCTTTTGGCGATGTTGCACTTTTTATTGGTCCTAACATTGCTTGGCGCAAGAACCAGTTCAGCGTTTTGGTGACCGGGCTTTGGCAGGTCACCACACTTGACGATGAGGCTGATTTCCAGCTTCGAACGATTTTCTCAATCGATTTCTAACATTAGCTTCACGTACCTAACATGAAAATATTTCAAGTCGTTCGTGTGGACTTATCAGTGTTCGTGTTGCTTTCACTGCTCGGTGCGTGTACACCAGAATACCTACCACCACCGGTCAGTCCGCAGCTTGTAAAGTTCTCCAGCGAGCCTACCAATGAGTTGCAACGAGGACATTTCATCCACCAAGCCAAATGCGCCAAATGTCATGCATTTGAAAATCCTGCGGACTACGACGCAGACGAATGGGCTGACGAGATCATGCCAAAGATGGCGAAAAAATCCAAGCTGAGCTTCACTGATGAAAGTGCAGTCCTCGCTTACCTATTGGCAGCTCGTCAACTTCCCCCACCCGCTGATTTGAATTAGAGGTTTCAAATTAAAAACGCGTCAACAAATCAAGTTAAGTTAGCGCTCGCAGAGAGAGCTTTACCGCGAATATACCTGCTAAATGGTAACTGAACAACTTGGCATTCCTTTGACTGTCTAGGCATGGTCGGTTGAGGCGAAGGAGCCTCAACTTTTTAAGTTATAACTCAGGCTAAGGTGGGTCAAGCAGGTGCACCGATAGCCCCTGGAAATGGACCTGAACCCTCTGGACTATCCTCTTCTAACGCTTTCGTCACCGGCTTTTTCTTTAGGTCTTCAGGAACTGGCGGTGGTGTAGGCGCTGAGGGTGGATTGCGCATTTCACCGTGGTCGATGATGTCGCGGAGGTGACTCGCATCTAGAGTTTCAAATTCCAACAGAGCCTTGGCGATGAGTTCCACCTTGTCGCGACCTTCGTTGAGCACGCGAGTTGCGATACCGAAGGCGTTGTCGATGAACTGTTTGATTTCCTCGTCGATGATCTGTGCGGTGTTCTCGCTGTAATTCGTGCGGCGACCACCCATGTCTCCGCGACCGAGGAAGACTGGCCCGTCACCTTCTCCGTATTCAACCATTCCGAGTTTGTCGCTCATCCCCCACTCGCACACCATGTGACGAGCGAGAGACGTGGCTTGACGAATGTCACCGGACGCTCCGTTAGAAACATCTTCACTGTGAAATCCTTCGGCAATTCGTCCACCCATGGTGACGATTAGATTGGCAAGAGCCTCTTTTTTCTGGGTCGAGTATTTATCACCGTCTGGAAGATACATCGTCGCGCCCAGGTATGGACCGCGAGGAATGATCGTCACCTTATGCAGCGGATTGGTATCTGGGAGCACCATGTTGAGATAAGCGTGACCCGCTTCGTGCCAGGCTGTGCCGGTTTTTTCTTTGTCAGACATCGCAAGGCTGCGGCGCTCACGACCCCAGCGGACTTTATCTCGCGCTTCTTCCATCTCGTCGAGGGTTACAGCGGATAGTCCGCGTCGGGCAGCCAGCAGAGCAGCCTCGTTGATCAGGTTTGCAAGTTCCGCACCCGAAAATCCTGGTGTACCCCGGGCGATCTTTGATAGATCCACACCGGCTGCCAGCTTGATCTTTTTCACGTGAACACGGAGAATTTCCTCACGACCATTTACGTCGGGCAGAGAAATCGTCACTTGGCGGTCGAAACGACCTGGACGTAGCAACGCGGGGTCTAACACATCGGGACGGTTGGTTGCGGCGATGATGATGACCCCCTCTTGCGTATCGAAGCCATCCATCTCCACGAGGAGTTGGTTGAGCGTTTGCTCGCGCTCGTCGTGACCACCACCCATGCCGTGGCCACGATGGCGTCCAACGGCGTCGATTTCATCGATAAAAATAAGACAAGGCGCATGTTTGCGACCCTGTTCGAACATGTCACGAACGCGGGAAGCACCTACACCGACGAACATTTCCACGAAATCCGATCCAGAGATCGAGAAGAAAGGCACATCCGCCTCACCGGCGATGGCACGGGCGAGGAGAGTCTTACCTGTGCCCGGCGAGCCCACCATGAGAACACCTTTTGGGATAGATCCGCCGAGTTTTTGGAATTTTTTGGGATCGCGGAGGAAGTCGACGATTTCAAAGAGTTCTTCCTTGGCCTCTTGAATACCCGCCACATCTTTGAAAGTCACTTTATTGCGATCCATGGTCAGCAGCCGAGCCTTGCTTTTCCCGAATGACATCGCGCCACGGCCTGCAGATTTCATTTGCTGACGAAACAGGAAAAACAGAATTCCAATGATCAGCAAGAACGGAAGAAATGTAAAAAGTGCGCTGCTGAGGTAGTCCTTGTTGCGCTCGTAGACGGCCTTATCCTTGACGAGTTTATTGAGATCTTCGCCTTGAAACATCGTGTTAACCGGAACACTGAATGGGAGGGCTGGTAACGGCTTGCCCGTGGCATCCAGCGACGCAGAATTGTTAGTAACCACCTTGTAGGTTCCAACGATCACAACGTCATCCGAGCCCGCCGTGGTCAGAACCCGAAGCGGGTTTCCCACATCATTGATATCCACCAAATTCAACGCCATCAACTTGCGGAGCTCGGCGAGTGAAAATGTGTCAGCGGTGTCACTCGCAAGCGGCTTCTCGCTTGCTGCAGAGACTTGCTCGAAGCGAATATTATCACCGAGCAAATCGTTGATTTCATCCCGGCGAATTGAGAGATTCAGCGGCACTTGGAGATTCTTTTTCTGGGCATCCGCCTGAGCCGCTGGGAGCTCTGGGCTGATCCAACCCGTGATGCTTGCATCCGAGGAGGTGTCGGTGGTGATCACCTTGAGTGGTTGTTTCGGATTACCGACAACGATCCGTCCTTGGTCCCAAGCTTGGCGAAATTGCGAGTAGGTCAATGATTGGACCACCTTGCTTGTGTTCGTCAAAAAAGCCGCACCGAGAATCACCGTTGCGATGCTCAGGAGACCAAGCAATCGCCAATTAAAACCATTCGCATCCCCCTGGTTGCGATTTGGGCTACTGGGTGGGGGCGTGGAGTTAGGTGAGTCTGACATATTTTACGATGAAAACCAACCGAGACGGAAATATGGGACGGGCTCGAATATAATTCGCACCTCCCATGTCTTGGTGGCATGAAGAAGAATAGCGGATTGGCACGAAAAGCAAACCCCTTTTTTCGGTGCGTCTTGCAGGTGCTTGCAGATGAGGCGTCGATCTGCCAATAAAAGCCAAGTGGATTCACCTTCGCAGCAAAAAGACCAACCCGAACTCCCACAAAGCCGAGCACGCTGGCTACGCAAACTGCGCTGGCTAAGGGCGATCCCCGGGGTGGGACGGCTCCGAGCCTTGCGACCTGGAACAGACGCGCACGTCGGCGTCTTGGTCGACGCCTTTGCCGCATTTGCAACACTGGACGACGCGCTGAGCTCGTTAGAGGCGGACTTAATCCTCGATATGCTGCGAAGTGCATTTCCCGAAGTGGACCACGGCTGGTTGGCACGACGACTTCAACGGGCAGTTAGAAATCCACAACCCCTACAGGGACTCGCCACCGAGCTGAAAGATAGTTTTGACGATCTCGAAAAACTTGCGTTAGGACTTCAACTATTCACGCTCGTTGATGCCGCTGGACGATCGGAACGAAACCGAACGAGCTTTGAAATTTTCATGCGGCGGATGGGTCGTCCAGATTATGGCACCGCGATTCTTCGAGAAATGCGTGGCGATGCGGATGGAACAACGAATGAAGAGTTACCGTTCGAGCGATTGATCTTCGGCAGCAGCGGTGCAGATGTTTTATTACCGCCCGCCGCGAACGGTCACCAGTTCCGAGTCTACCGTGCCGGCGATTTAATCCTCGTACGAAATACTGGGGTCGAACCGCTATGGATCCGTGGTCGCTCGGTGGAATCTGGGTCGTTTCTCAGAATGCGCGAACGGCAACCTCTGGTCGTTCCCGGATGGTCTCTGAGCCACGAGGACTTGATGTTTTTCCTCGATGTTAAACGCACTGGAAATTCACCCTCTCTCTATCTCGAACTCGGTGATTCTGGTCTCAATGCCGAACGCACACGCTCACGTCAAAGCTCGTTACGCGTTCGCTTCGGCCTAGAAGCCGAGATCGAAGCGCTGCGAGATACTGATCTGCATGCGGGCGGACGGGGACCGCTGTTGAAAGGCGACGTAGTCACCTGCCGGAATCACGAACGACTAGGTGACTCCCTCGGATTTAGCCTTTCTATCAATGAGCTCCGCCGCAAGGCCACCCAAAAAGCTCGACGGTTTCGCTTGGCCGGCGACCGCCAAGAATACCTCGTGTCCAATGATGCCTCAGCACTTTCATCTGGCGATTTATTGTTAGGCCCAAAGCTTTCACCAAAAGCCGTTCTTTTCATTCGTTACGATGCCGAACGCGCAGTGGGCGAATTAGTCATTCAAGAAAGTCATGGACCAATCTTGGTCGACGGCATTCAAGTGCGTCAAACCGCAACGCTGCGGGACGGGTCGCTCATTCGTCTATCAGGCAGCCAATCCGTCCGCTGCCGTTTTCGAGAAGGATTTCTAGACGAAGAACGGACGCTCATCGAGTCGCTCCAAGTGGAAGACTTGGTCTACAATTTCTCGCCAGATGCACGAGCGCTTGATCATCTAACATTTGATGTGAAACGCGGTGAAATGCTCTGCATTATCGGCCCAAGCGGCAGTGGTAAAAGCACCTTGCTTGCGGTGCTCTCAGGCCAGCGCGAACCGACGCGAGGAAAAATACGACTGAACGGCATCAACCTCTACAAACGGCGCGAACATCTCGTACCGTTCATATCGTACATGCCACAAGAAGAGGCACTCAATCCACAGCTCACCGTGCGCGAACACTTGCGCCACGCCGTAACAATCCGCCGGCCTGCTCTCTCACTGGCAGAACACGAGCGCCGAGTGGATAGCATGCTAGCCGAGCTTGGACTGCAATCCATCGCCCAAAGCAGGGTGGGATCGCCAGGTGAAAAAACGATTTCTGGTGGCGAAAGAAGCCGTCTCAATCTAGGAATGGATCTCGGCAGCCGTGCGGAAGTATTTCTATTCGATGAGCCAATCTCTGGTCTGTCATCGAAAGACGCCGAACACGTTGCCGAAACGTTGCGCTCGTTGGCCCGCGAAAAAATCGTCGTCGCCTCACTGCATCGTCCTGGCGCTAATGTGCTACGGCTCTTCGACAAAGTTCTCCTGCTAGATAGCGGTGGGCGCATGGCCTACTTCGGCACGCCAGCAGAAATGGTAGGCTACTTCAGAGATGCGTGCGAAGAACTCGCGATTTCGCACCCATCGGTCAGTGCAAAATCACCGCTAGGCGCGGACTTTGTTTTTGATGTTTTAGAAACACCCCTGAATGCGATTGGCGGCGGATCTAACACTGGAGCTGCACGACGCTTTCCCTCATCATTCTGGCAAGAGCGCTTTGAAAGTGTGACCCTGATGCAGTCACTGCAACTCGGTGGGCACACTGATTCGACATTTAGCGAAAGCTCAGAAATTGAACGGTTACCAGTGCCACCCAAACCCGCGAGGCGGTTTCACGCCGTGCTGGCCGTCTTCGCCACTCACTTCATCCGCTCATTACTTTCCAAGCTGAGAAACCGCGGAACCATTTACAGCACTTGCTTGGAAGCTCCGCTCTTGGCCGCGCTCATTTCCATCACGCTAAGATCCTCCGCGGAGGGGCCCTATCATTTTTCCACCGCACTGCACATCCCTGCCTACTTATTCCTGAGCGCAACGGTCGCGATGTTCTTAGGTCTAACCAATTCAGCAACAGAGGTCTTACGCGACCGGGCAGTCCTCCGGCGCGAACGCAATTGTCAACCAGGCGCAAGCTCATACGTCGTGGCGAAGCTGGCAGCTCTCGGATTGGTCGGTGGCGTCCAGTGCTTCGTTTACTTGGTGGTAGGAAATTACTTTTTAGAAATAGACGGAATGCTTCCATACCTCTGGTTGTGGATGACTCTAACAGCATGGACTGGGACATCCATGGCATTGGTCGTTTCCGCCAGCGTGAATACCGAACGCGCAGCACTCACCGCAGTGCCTCTCCTCCTCGTCCCACAAATGCTTCTAGCAGGCGCCCTCGTCCCATACCGCGAGATGAATCAAAGTCTTTTCGGAAACACGGCACACGCTCGCGATCGAGGTGGGATCCCTCTTCCCGCTGCGATCATGCCGCTGCGCTACGCCTACGAGGCAATGATCACAGATCAAGCCACTCGCAACCCCTTCGAACTCGAGCGATTACGCCTTCAGCGAAGGATCGACCGTAACCGCTCTCAACTGACTCCGATGACGCCCGAGCAGTCCGAGCGATTTGAGCTCAGCAAGGAAGGTCTTCGCCGACTGCTTGCTTCCGGAGCGTCATCCAGAGAAGAAGCCGCAAACCTCGTCAGCCGCATCCGACGCACCGCCAGCACGGGATCCAGAACCGAGGTCGAGACGATGAAAATTTGGCCTGATAACGATCCAAAAGCGCGCCCAGCATCTGAGTTTTTTGTTAACGACCGCATTGATCTATTAGTGAGAGAAGCCGAGACATTTCGCAACGACTACCGAGACACCGAACGACGATTTGTCTTCCACGCCTTAAAAAAACCCATTCCTTTTATGCATTTAAAAACGGGAACCACTGAGCAAGAGTATGTGGAACGGGACGATGAAATGGATACCCAACGTTACTGCGGATTTGTTTTAGCAGCAGTTATCGTTGGTTGTGGGATGCTTTCCACGCTGATCATTTCTCGGCAGAACCGAGAAACCCGCTAGATGGGACAACCTTTCAAGAAGACGACTGCAGAGAAGCAATCTGAGAAAGAGCATCCATCACCACCCCCACCGAACTAGGGACTAGCGCTTCCGGTACAACAGCACCAAGAACCATCCGACCGTGAGGCGAATCTACTGGAATGATTTCCAACATCGACCCCGCGCCGATTTTGACGTGTACATTGCTTGAACCAACACTCGGACTACGCGGCGCGATCGCCAAACTGCGTGCGAGGAAATGCAGTCGTCCCTGATGGCCATCCTCAAAAAGAACCTCGCCTTCGCGATCGAGAATGAAAATCCCTGTCGCCGCAAAATTTTCCCGCATCCAATCGCGAAAACGAATTACGCTTTCTTGAAAAGGAACGCGAATAACAATCTTATTTTCCTCAATTGGCGGGGCAACCACACGCTCCACGACTGGGGCCGGGGCCGACTCCAAGACTGGCGGCGCAGGGGGACTCATATCTGTAACAGCAAATGGGTCAGAGTTGAGATCATGCGCCACTGAGGGCATCACCAGTTCTGGAATTTCAAGCGACGAAACGACGACAGGAGCTTTGGCCTGAGGGGATGAACCCGTGGCATAACCCACAAAGCCTTCGTCAAATCCGGCATCGGCGACTTTTAGATTCGGTTGACGAAGAGGCTTGAGTAATGACTCTGCCAAACGCTTCACCTCAACGGGATCAAGCCATGGATAAATCGGATCCATCAGCCTTGGGCGGATTGATTGCCGCTACGTGGTTCGAATTTTGCTTCAATTTCCATTCTCAATGAATCGAAAACTACTTGAGCGCCGGCCCCATCTTCTAGGACACCAATAGGTAGACCTCGTGCGCTTGCTCGAACAAACAAACCATCGCGAGGAATCTGAGTTTTGAAGACCATTTCTGGGGGCAACAATTGGCGTAAAGCCGCCGAGGCCTCCATACTTTCTGCTAGATCGTTCTGCACCATGGTTAGACACACACCGAGCACCGTTAGCTGGGGATTCATGACCCTTAAACGGCTCAAGCCTTCTAACAACTTCGGCACCGATCGAATTCCAAGTGGTTCGGCTTGCTGTGGAATCATGATCGCATCACTGGAGGCGATGACGTCCCCCGTAACCCCGAAGAGACCAGCCGCGGTGTCGAACAAGCACAGGTCAAATCCCTTGGCCGCGACGCTGCGCAAAAATGAACGGACTCGCGACAAATGCGCACCCATACCCCCTCCTCCGGTTTCGTAGTCACTCGCTTGACCACTGGCCACAAGCGAAAAAGTCTCGAGACGAGTCGGTACGATCAAGCGCTCCAAGGGAATGCCAGGATCGGCTAGATAGTCGTAAAACCCCGCAAGCAAGCGAGATTGACGAGTCAGAGAAAGTCCCACAGACCCTTGAGGATCAGCATCGACAAGCAGAGTTTTCACCCCCGCGCGTGCGAAGGAGTGGGCGAGGTTGATGGAAACGGTGGTTTTACCCACCCCTCCTTTTTGACTGGAAACAGCAATACTAATCACTCGTAGCTAGGGAATTGTTGCGTTACGGTAGCTTCAGCTTGCCACATCGGAAGTCTTTTCTTCAAGATGCTGTCGCGATAAGTTATGTGGCAGTCATTTCGCACTCTAAAAAATATCATGAACCAACCAAAATCTTTTGGTCGACTCGCTATGGCGGGCGTCCTTTGCGGCTTACTTTTAGTAGCTAGCGCATGCCGCAAACGCTCAAACGAAGAAGCAGCAAAATCATCGACCAGCAAGCCGGTGATGGCCAAAACCCTCCTATCGAACGAACTGGGAGCCTTTCCAGGTCCTGTTTACAAGAGCCAAGCCAATTCACCGATTCACTGGCAACCATGGACCCAAGAAACCATGTCCTTGGCAAAAAAAGCCAACCGTCTGGTTCTTGCGGTGATCGTGATACCGCAACAACCTGGATTTCAGCGAGTCCTCAAAGATTTGGAAAGCAACACTGCAATCGTGGATATGATCAATAATAACTTTATCCCGGTGCTCGTCGATGGAGATGCCGCGCACGAAGTTGGTATTCTAACCGCTGACTTGTGTGCCGAAATTAAACGCGGTCTTCAGTTACCCCTATTTGTTTGGCTAACGCCCGCTGGTAATCCGGTCGCATGGATCCCCGTGCCTCCCTCTAACTCGGCAACTGTGTCCGAACTATTCAACGGTTCTAACTCAATGATCTCTCGGATGTGGAGCGAAGACTCAGCCTATGTTTTAAAAAACAGCGCTTTGGACAACCTTAACCGC
>Ga0209190_1002395_pt1 | contig 12625 bp, 6 predicted proteins | sample M_140205_XF_Meta_FD_187315 | JGI IMG/M metagenome (GOLD analysis project Ga0209190, IMG submission 187315) | Freshwater microbial communities from Lake Montjoie, Canada to study carbon cycling - M_140205_XF_MetaG (SPAdes) (version 2) | ecosystem: Environmental > Aquatic > Freshwater > Lake... | reverse complement strand
GCCATAATATGGACTAACAAATGACACCCTTTCTCCAGTGTAAACTAATGCGGTTTGAATATCGAGTCCTATTGTAGGATTTTTATATATCAATGAAATATTACCAATATGATTTGACTGCCCTTGTAATGGTCTAGTTTCTGAAACATATTTTAAAAAGGCAGTTCCACTAGCATTTTTGTAAGACAATAACATACTGTCTTTGGTAATGCTAGAATTGGTGTAAGTATAGTTAGCAGATATTCCAAAAGATCCAAAGTATTTAGTAAGCACTACTTCTAAACCATAGTTGGTTGCTTTAGGACTATTTACTGGTAATAAATAAAGGCTATTAATATTTTTTGGTTTTACTGCTGAAATTTCAATTGGATTAGTGATGTCTTTATAAAAAGCGCCAATTAAAAACTGATCGGCATTACCGGGATATAATTCATAACGAATATCTAAGTTATTGGAGGTAGTATGTTTTAAATTAACTGGATCACCTTTCTCTCTGAAGAATTCGCCATCTGGACCATCTGGAATTAATTCTGCAAAACCAGGTCTAGCAATTGCTTGATAATAAGCTAGTCTTATATTTTGAGTTTGGTTAAGGGCATATTTAAATTGCAAACTTGGTAACTTATCGGTGTATTTAATAGTACCTGATTTTGCTTCTACGTCTGGCCCTAATTCTGTTTCGTAGTGTTGGTTAGTATTTTCTATTCTTACACCACCAATTGCTTCTAGTTTAGCAGACAATTGCCACTTAGCTTGTATGTATTCTGCATTTATATCTTCTTTAAAAGTATAATTATTTCCAGTTGCATTTATCGCACCATCCGCTGGGTTTTTGAAAATAAATATGGCACTATTAATATTTGTATACAAAGAATTTAATAATGGATTTAAGCTGTAATTATTATAAAAATTATCCCTGTTTTTACTTCTTACTAATACACCCGCTTTTAAATCTATTGCTCTGTTAAATAGTTTTGTAGACTTGGTAAAATTTAAATACCCAGCAACATCTTTATCGGTATTATGCAACCAAATATGGTTAATGCCCTGAACCTTATCTAAAGCTCCGGGAGTTACTATTGTTTGGTATTGGTGTTTAAATTCTGATTGATCTGGGGTATTGTTAGAAGCTGTTGAATACACCAAACTCCAATCTGCTTTTAAACTGCTACTTAAAGTATGATACCCTTGTAAGGTTGCATTATAAATAGATTGGTAATTCCAACTACTTCTTTGCCAATTATCTACCAATGAATTAAGTGTAACAGTATCGTAAACAATTCTGGTTTGGTAATCATTTAACTTAACATAAGTATTGGTTAATGTGATTTTGTTTTTGCTATTAAATACATAGTCTAGTTTAGCATTCAAACCAGTTCTTTGGCTTTGAACAGAGTACTGACGTTTTTGTAAGTCTGAGAACAAAGGAATATTATCAAATCCTGGTTGCGCACCTGGTTGAGAGTTAGGTAAAAAAAAGTTTGAAGTAGTACCGCGGTAAATGTTTTGATAACTATACGAAGCAATAAATCCTAATTTCTGTTCTTTACCAAAACGATTTCCATAAGTAAGGCCAAAAGTTGAATTGATAGGAGAAGTTTTATCGGTATAATTTAAATGTGCAACAGAAAAATCTTTAGGCGTTGAAACATACGTTTTTCCATTTATTTCTGATGGCGATAATTTATTGATAGAATTATGATCAAACTGTTGAAAAGTTTGGCTTGCAAAAATATTACTGTAACCAGATGAATAGTTTGCTTGAATTACTTTTTTAGTAGGCGCATCTTTCATGACCAAATTAACCGTTCCACCAATTGCATCGCCTTCCATAGATGGTGTTAAACTCTTACTAACTTCTAAACGCTCTAACAATTCAGAAGGAAATATGTCTAAAGGAATATAACGACTCTTATTGTCAGGACTTGGAATTTTAATACCATTAACCAAGGTATTGATATACCTTTTTTCCATCCCTCTAATAATAGGGTAACGCGCTTCGCCACTTCCACTTTTTTCTATTGTTACACCACTTACTCTTTGTAAAGCATTGGCAACAGTAATATCTGGTAATAATTGAATGGTTTTAGCAGACAAAACATTAATAATTGGATCTGCCATTTTTTCAAGTCGGCGGGTGGCATTGTCTGAACCACTATTGGTAGAACTCACTGTTACTGAAGACAATGCATTGCTTGTTGCTTCTAGCAAAAAGCTTACTGTTTTTGTATCGTTATCTGTATCAATTTGAACTGCTATATCTGCAGTTTTATAGCCAGTAAAACTTACTGTTAATTCAATTTTTCCTTTTGGTGTATTTTTAAAAACAAAGGTTCCATCTAACTTAACCAATGCAACTAAATTGGTATTTTTAATTTTTACAGTTGCCCCTACAAGTGGCTCTCCTGTTGAATTATCAACTACTTTTCCTTTAAGCGTAGCTGCAAAAGAATGGATGGATAAGAACAAAAATAAAGACAGCATTAAACTGTTTTTTATTTTTTTTGATACTAATTTTAGGTTCATGGATAGATTTCTAGATTAAATGCGAAAGTAGATTTCCATCTCGTCTTTGTTTGGTATTTACTGTTAATTAATCATAATTTTATTGTTAGCTAATTGTAACGGAATTGTTACCGAATTGTTACGTGCTTTATTTAGTACACTAGTTTAGAATTAGTTACGATAAAAAATAACAGTTATATTGTTTTTAATTCAACACCTATAAAAAACTATTTAAAAATTTATATGACCAGAATTAGTTTCGAAGAAATGAAAGCGACAATTAAAAAAGCTTTCATGCTAGCAGGAATGCCAAAAGATCGTGCAGAAATTTGTGCTAGAATTCATACAGAATCTAGCAGAGATGGCGTTTACTCTCATGGCCTAAACAGAGTTGAACGATTTGTAGATTATATTCATAAAGGATGGATTGATTTGCATGCTAGCCCAACACTTGATTCAAACCTTGGGGCTTTAGAAATATACAATGGCCAACTCGCACCCGGTATATTAAATGCAATATTTGCCATGAACCGTGCCACTGAAATTGCCGAAAAAAATGGGGTAGGATTAGTTAGCTTAAACAATACTACGCATTGGATGCGCGGAGGTGCTTATGGTTGGCAGGCTGCAGAAAAAGGATATATTGGTATTTGTTGGACCAATACAGAATCTTGTATGCCTGCTTGGGGCGCAACATCTGGAGGCATTGGAAATAACCCTTTTATTATGGCTGTTCCTAGAAAAGAAGGGCACCTTGTTTTGGATATGGCCATGTCGCAATATTCTTATGGAAAACTACAAGTAACACGTTTAAAGAATCAACAATTACCTTACCCCGGTGGATTTGATATGAATGGAGCATTAACCAATGACCCTGGTGCTATTGAAGAAAGCCGACGCATTTTACCCATGGGTTTTTGGAAGGGATCGGGGTTTGCTGTTTTATTAGATGTACTAGCTTCCTTGCTTTCTGGAGGATTATCTACGGCCGCCATTGATAAATTCGATAAAGGCAGTTGCGGCAGTTGTTGCCAAGTATTTATTGCTATCAACCCATTAAAAATTAATACCCAAGAATTGATTGATAAAGTATTGTCTGAAACCATCACTCAAATAAAAACGTCTGTTCCTGTAAAAGAAAACAGCGAAATTTTTTATCCTGGCGAACAGTCTTTAAAAACTCGCCACGAGAATCTAGCAATTGGTATTCCTGTTGACGATGGCGTGTGGGCTAAGGTTAAGGAATTGGCTAATTTAGATGGATAAAAAATAGCCATGGTTGTATTGTATTTCTAAACTTAGATGCTTGAATAGTTTGGCTGTTTCTATCAATAAAGTGCCTTTTAACCTGAAACTGACTTTTATCCCCCAAATTTTACTTACATTGTATCAAACTAATTATTATGAAAAAACCGTTCGGATTTCTGTTGCTAGGTTTACTAGCCAGTAGTATTGGATTGTTTGCACAAGAAAAAATAGACAATGCAACTATTGAAAAAATTAAGGTTGAGGGCTTAAAACACTCTCAAATCATGGATATTATTTTTCATTTAACCGATGAAAGTGGTAATCGACTAACCAATTCTCCTGGATATTTTAGGGCTGCTAACTATGCAAAAGACAAATTAAATAGTTGGGGAATTACCAATGCAACCATTGACCCTTGGGGTGAATTTGGTAAGGGTTGGGAATTGCAAAAAAGTTATTTGGCCATTACAGCTCCTTATTATAAATCTTTAGAAGCCTATCCAAAAGCATGGTGCGGCGGAACAAAGGGTTTAAAAAATGCAGAGATTATTGCTGTTAGTTTAACTGATTCCTTGTCTTTAGATGCTTATAGAGGAAAACTAAAAGGTAAAATTATTATAATGGATAAGTTAGACACTTATAACCATAGTTTTAAAGCTGATGCTACTAGGTATAATAGCGATGACCTTTCTAAAATGTCTAGTGCAGCACCTGCAACACCAAGAACTGGTGGTGGTCAAATGCAATTTCGCGGAGGCGGTGGCGGAATGAATGTACTAGCACAATTTAAAACATTGGCAATTAATGAAGGTGCAGTGGCTATTTTAAGTACAAGTACACGTAATCATGATGGCACATTATTTACACAAGGAGGTGGCGCTTACAAAGGCACTGACCCAGAAAATTTCTTAGATATTGTTATTGGTATTGAAGATTATAATACCATTCTTAGACTTACAAAAGCAGGTACCACAGTTAAATTAGACGCCGATGTAAAAGTGAAGTTTCAAACAAAGGATTTACAAGGATACAATATGATTGGAGAAATTCCAGGAACAGATCCTATCTTAAAAAATGAAATTGTAATGATTGGTGCGCACCTAGATTCTTGGCATACAGGAACTGGCGCTACAGACAATGCAGCAGGTAGTGCAGTAATGCTTGAAGCTTTACGCATTTTAAAAACACTCAATATCCAAAATAAAAGAACCATTAGAATTGGTTTATGGAGTGGCGAAGAACAAGGCCTATTAGGATCTAGGGGATATGTGAAAAAAACATTTGCAGACCCTGCCACTATGCAACTACTTCCTGATCATGAAAAATTTTCTAGCTACTTTAATATAGACAATGGTACTGGAAAAATTAGGGGCATCTATTTACAAGGAAACGAAGCTTGTAAAGACATCTTCTCGCAATGGTTTGCGCCACTAAAAGACATTACCGAAGGAACCATCACTATTAGTAATACAGGCGGAACTGACCACCAATCCTTTGATGGCGTTGGATTGCCAGGATTTCAGTTTATTCAAGATCCTATTGAATACGATACCCGCACCCACCATAGCAATATGGATGTATACGATCATTTAATTGAAGCAGACTTACAACAAATGGCTACCGTTGTAGCAAGTTTTGTTTTTGATGCTTCACAAAGAGATAAAAAATTACCTCGTAAAGAATTGCCAAAACCAAGACCTGCAGGACAAAGAGGTTTTTAAAAAATAGTTTTAAAAATATCATTTGCTATTAGGTTTTACTTATCAAAAGTAAAATTTAATAGCATTTTTATTTTTAAAAAAGTCTGCGTAAAAAATGAACATTACTTCATTTAAACATAGCTTTACAAATTAATTTTCATTCGTATATGTCTACTGCTAACCCCTACTTACATTTTGGTAGTATAAGTTTATTAATAACACACTACAATCGGCCTGAATCTTTAAATCGTTTGCTAGATGAGATTAGTAAACTAAAAATTACATTTGCAGAAATAATTGTGTCGGATGATGGAAGTAAAGTAGAAATACAACAACAGCTACAACTGTTACAGCAGAAATATAATTTCCGTTTAATTACTACACTAGTAAATAAAGGATTAGCAAATAATCTTAACAAAGGACAAGACGCTGTAAAAACACCTTACACCCTTTATATTCAAGAAGATTTTATTCCAACTATTTTTTTTCCTGCAAAACTCGCCGAATCGTTAGCCATTTTAGATGAGCGGCCTGAAATTGATATGGCAAGGTACTCGGCTTATTGGAAATATCCCTATTTAGCTTCCTTTCGAAATGGATTCTCAGAAATGAAATTCAATATTTTAAAAAGAGGGTATAAAAAATTTTATATGTATAGTGATCACCCTCATTTACGCCGAAGTGATTTTATACAAAAATTTGGACGATATCCCGAAGGCGGTATAAAAAGCGATAAAGCTGAATACTTAATGATGATGTCTTTTTTGCGCAATAAAGGAAGGGCTATTTACTTCGACGAATACAAAGTATTATTTTTACATTATAACGATTCAAATGAAACAAGTACCATTTTTAGAAATTATCTTTCTTCTACAAATAATATAGTTATAGCAAATATTAGACACCTCTATCGACACCTAAAATTTAATTTTGACTATTGGTATCTAAAAAATTAATTTGGTTTAAACTAACAAAATGGTAGCCCAAACTTTTTAGTGTAGGCACTATAATTTTAATGGCATCAAGCGTTCTATTATTATGCCTTCTTATTATTGCCTTGATTAAATTTCTGTCGCTACTGGAATCGTGCATTAATACAATTCCGCTTTTTTTTTCTTTGATAATTTTTAAGTACGCATCTGCGCATTTTTTAGCGGCATCCTTATTAAAATTACTCCAATACATCCAGTCGCCAGCGTCAATAGTCCAACCGATTGGGCCAATATAATTATTAGCAGATTTTAAATCATTGTTTAGGTTCGAGCTTATTGCTGCATTCCAATAACCATATGGTGGACGAAAATAGATGGGCTGATTATTGGTGTATGGTAGCAATAGATTTTCGGTTTTAGACATTTCAGCTACCAAATCTTTACCATCGATAAATGCCTTAACCATATTAGGATGACTATAAGTATGGGCTCCAATAATATGCCCCAATTCTTTAACTGCTTGAACTATTTTAGGATATTTTTTTATAAAATGCCCTACCATAAAAAAACTAGCAACAATACCTTCGCCTTGAAGATACTTTGCTAACGCTAAAGTGTTTGGTCCTTTATTTTTAAAATATGATTTGCCAGGTCCATCATCAAAACTAAAAGAAATAGTTTTTTCAGGAAGCGTTGGTCCAGTTAAAAGTATATCTGAAAACATCATTATTTAGGGGTAATAAAATTGCAGTAATGTTTATCAGTAGTAAAATTACTATTTTTTAGGACACCTTCTTTAGTTTAAATTAAACTAAAGAAGGTATTGGACCATGCTAATATTGTTGTAATAATAAGGAAAATATTATTTCACTTTTTTTACTACTACTAAAGTAATATCATCTGGCGTTTGCTTACCAGCTAACCAGGTTTGACCCAATTCAACTAATGCATTCTTAATACCATCGGCACTTAAATGTTGGTTGGCTAAAATACAATCCTCTACTGCTTGATAGCCTATTTGCTCTCCTTGTAAATTTGGTGCTTCTGGTAATCCATCAGATACCAAAACAAGAACATCGCCCACTTCAAAAGTTCTTTCTACTTGATCGAAAGTAGCCCCGTATAAGCCGCCTAGTGGTAATCCAGATAATTGAATTTCTTCTATTTTTTTAGTAGCTGCTTTGTACAAATAACAAGGCGGCATAGCTGCAGAACTAAAGCGAATTATTTTATCATCTATATAGGCAATATTTAAACTCATCCTTAATAAACCTAGGTCTACTTTTTTTACAATTTGATTTAACTCTTTTAAAATCAAATTAGGATCCATTGTTGGAATGCCAATTAATCCGGCTTTGGTGATAGATACCAACATACCAGCAGGTGTTCCATGGCCGGTTGCATCGCCACATACTACATAAATATTTTTATCTGCTTGAATAAAGAAGTCATAATAATCGCCACCCACTTCAGAAGAAGTTTGTAAGTGAGATGCAAATTCATACTGCGGTAAATTAGGCAAGCCTTTTGGTAACATTCTATTTTGTAAATCTTTGGCCGCTTCTAACTCTGCTGACTTTCTTTCTTGCTCGGCTTTTAATAAAGATTTTTTGGCTTGGTATTTACCAAATAATACAAACCCAATTACTAATAAAATCAAATACACCAAAAAAGCAAGAATAGATCGATACCAAGGTGGAGAGATTCTAAACTTCACACTGGCTTCTTTACTTAATTGACCGTTAGAACTTTTTGCAATAACGTGCAGTGTGTATTTACCTTCGGATAAATTATTGTACTCTTTTTTTATATCCGAAATAAATTCAGAGGCTTTGCTGTCTTGGCCTTCTAACCAATAACTAAAAGTTGTGTTTTGTTCATTACCAAAAAATGGATACGCAACCTCAAATAGTAAACTGTTTTGACTATAAGGAATTTTAATAGGATCTAGTGGCAACCGCTCTCCGTGCGAAGAAATAGTTCGAATTAAAGCAGCATATTGCGTTGTGGAATCATTAATGGCTAGTTCAGGAAGGTAGCGATACAATTTACTGTCTTGGTCTCCTATCCAAATAACTTCATTTTTACCCGCGCCTTCGGAGAAAATAGAGAAAGAAAGTTCAGCAATATTTAATTTATCAAGTGGATATTTTTTAAATGTAAAACCAGTTTTAAAATTAAAGGTTGTTTTAAATAATCCTAGCTGACAAATAAACCATAGATTTTTTGATTCGGGATTGTAGTGAAAATCGTAGCTATTGGTTTCGCCAATCATAGAGTCTAAATTAAACCCAGTGTATTTTACCAGATTTTTTTTTGTGTCGATTGTGTATAAATGATTAGAGGAATCAATGGCTGTTAAAATTGTATCGTTTAGGTAAATAAAACTTAGCTTCTCTTTTTTGCTATAAATAGAGTCTAATTTTAAATTTTTAAACGAACCTTGACCATTCATGTCGTAATTAAAAACAAGTACCCCATGCAAAGTTGAAATTAATAATTCGCCAGGAATACGTTCTTTTATTTGATTAGAAACAAAACTTGGCATGTTTTTTATTTCTATTTCTTTCCAAATACCATTCTTAAATTGGTGAAGCAGCATGCCATACGAACTATTAGCACTAAATAGCAATGTGTTATTTAGTTTTGATTGTAATATACCTCTTCCGCTCCCCTTATTAGAAATACTCGTTCCAATGCCATTCTTAAAACTTTTAATAGATTGATTATTGGTGGAAATCACCTGGTCATTGAAAGGAATAACATTAAACCCAAATTGCCGAATATTATAAGATTTAAAATAAGCATTAGTAGCATTTGCTGATTTTGGAATAAATTCAAATAAATCTTTCAGCGTTCGCACATATAATTTTTCTCCAATCCGAATGATATCAGTTACCCTTCCTTTTAGTCCATTGTTTTGAGAATAATAAGTAATAGTAGAATCGAAAGTTAGTCGAGAGAGTCCATTACAAGCCGTCCAAATATCACCTGCCCTATCTTGTAAATAAGCAAGAGCAGGACCACCAGCAAATCCTGATGCAGAGTCAAAAATATTTTTTACGTGAAAATATTGGTCAATAAATAATACCCCTTTTAGTGAAGTTACAATTGGGATTAATCCATTTTTTAATACCCTAATTCCTGTCCGAATATTTCCATTTATTATAAAGTTATCAATAAACGGCGAGTTTATTTTTTCGAACTTCCCATTTTTATGATACACATGGGCACCCGCAGATGTAGATAGCAACAATTTATCTCCATTATCTAATTCATACATAGCCATTAGAAAATTATCAGCATAAATTTTTTCTGAGCCTGGAATTAGTTTAAATTGATTTTGTTGAAATTTTAAAAGGCCTTCCCCTTCCGATCGTACAAATACACCATCGGAATTTTCTAGGGGCCAGTTCATTATTTTTTTAAAATTAAAAACTTTTAACAGTTTTTTATTTTTATATAAATAAATCGCTTTTTCGGTTTGAAAAAAGGCTGTATCATTATGTAACACCATTTTCCCTATAGTAGAATTTATTTGATTTTCTTTACTAAGTGAATTGGATAATGATTTAAAAACAAGGTCGCCAAATCTATTCTTTTCTAGATAGCCAAATTCTGGCGATGCAGAGATATAGATGACTTTTTTGCTGTCCTGTTCAATTGACCTTACATACATATTTAATTTATGTCCCTTTTCATCAATTACTCGAACAACGCGTTGCCCATCGAATTGTAAAAGACCATCAAATACATTTCCAGCATAAATTACCCCATCTGCATCTTGAAATAAAGCTGAATTGAGCAGTGTTGCTTTTAAAATATTTCTATCGTAATAAGACGAAAAATAATTGCCCATTTCTGCAGAAGTTCCTTTGGTTCCGAGCGGCAAGAGTTGGGCAAAAGAACTTATGGCTATCAGCAAACTGATAACAAGTTGTAATAACTGTTTATTCATTTAAAAATAGATAAGGTGGGTATATAATTTAACTTACTTTAATATAGTAAAGTAAAGTAAATTAGTGGAACATGCAAAATTAAAAACGCTCCCAATTTTGGGTGGTGGAATTGTATTGTTTAATAGGTTTAGCAGGGTTGCCAGCAACTATCGTAAAAGGTGCAACATCTTTGGTTACAACACTTCCAGCAGCTACTATGGCATGTTTGCCAATGGTTGTGCCTAAAACCACAACTGAATTAGCGCCAATCCAACAATCGTCTTGAAGGGTAATTAATTGCATATCGCATGGTTGTTGAACAATTGGCATAGAAACATCTTCATATCCATGATTCAATCCAGACAAACATACATTTTGAGCAATGATAACATTGTTGCCAATATTTACAGGACCAATAATGGTATTACTTAAACCAATGGTGCAATTATTACCAATAATTACATCCCCTACTTGGTTATTGATGCAAGAAAAATCTTCAATAATAGTATTGCTGCCTATAGAAAATTTCTTCCAAGGCAATACATCTAGCCTAGCCCTAGATCTAATCACTGCATTTTTTCCGGTATGACGAAAAAATGGGTTAAGCAAATTGCGTACCCACCACCTTGGTCGATAGTTAGTTAAGAATAATCCTAATACCCAAGCACTAAAGCGCGGATTTGATTTTATTTTTTCAACAATACTCATGGGTTAAAGGTATTCAATATTTTTTCAAAATACTGTGGTGCTTCATTATCAACAATAGTCCATACAATTACGCGAAATTCGCGCGCTTTATTGTTATTGCTTTTTGACATTAATGTATGAGCAGTAGTATGTAATCAACTAGTTACGAATCAACGAAATCGATATTGTAGTTTTCTGTTCAATAAAACACTTATGCATACTAGTTTTTGTAAATTCATTGCTAAACAAACTACATGCTTTTAGACCCTATTTTTATTTTATTGGTAGGTATATTTATTGTGGTAGGAGGAATTATTGGCTTAAAACTGCATCCTTTTCTCGCACTAATTTTTGCAGCCATTGCGGTTGCTTTGTTAACCCCCATTAGTTCCTTGCAACAATTTGGACTCTCAAAAGGCATGGATACTACTGCTGCATTGGCATTTAGCAAAAAAGGAATTGGCGAGCGTGTTGCTACAGAATTTGGAAACACCTGCGCAAAAATTGGCATTCTCATTGCCATGGCCGCAATTATTGGAAAGTGCATGTTAGAATCTGGTTCAGCAGAAAAAATAATCCGCTCCTTATTAAAACTTACTGGCATTGAAAAAGCGCCTATTGCATTTTTATTGAGCAGTTTTTTTTTAGGAATGCCCGTATTTTTCGATACCGTTATTTTTTTAATGATGCCGCTTGCAAAAGCAATGACGCTTAAAATTGGCAAGAACTATTTATTCTTTATAATGTGTATTATGGCAGGAGCAGCTATGGCCAATTCATTGGTTCCTCCCGCACCAGGACCCTTGTTTTTAATTGGTGAAATGCATATTCCTATTGGCTTAATGATGGGTACTGGAATTATTGTTGGTTTATTTACTATCACTGCGGGATACTTATATGCAAATTGGGCTAATAAAAAATATACCATTCCATTAAGAGATGCTGCAGATGCTAGAATTGAAGATTTAAAAATAATATCCAATACAGAAAATAGCCAACTACCTAGTTTATTGCTTGCCTTGTTACCCGTATTAGTACCTATTATTTTTATAACACTAGATGCTAGTTTTACGGCTATATTAAAAGCCAATCCACAAGCAAGTATTCCTAAAACAATTGTAGCACTAGTAAAATTTTTGGGAGATAAAAATATTGCCATTGTTATTGGTGGCATGCTAGCATTATTGGTCATAAAAAAATATAAAAAAGAAAACCTATCTTCTTTTATACAAAATGCATTGATGAGTGGTGGTGGCATTATTCTAATCACTGCTGCTGGCGGCGCTTTTGGCGGAATGATTCAACAAACAGGTATTAGTGCAGAAATTGGATTGCTCACTGCAAATTATCAAATGGCTTTAATTCCAATGGCCTTTTTTATTGCTGCACTTATAAGAACAGCTCAAGGGTCTGCAACAGTTGCACTCATTACTACATCAGGTGTTTTAGCAGGAATGGCCACCAATACCCATTTAAGTTTTAATCCTGTTTATATTGGATTGGCTATTGGTTGTGGTTCTAAAATTTTTATGTGGATGAACGATCCTGGTTTTTGGATTCTTAGTAAGTTGAGTAATTTAACAGAAAAAGAAGTACTTAAAACGATATCGCCTTT
>Ga0209190_1002391_pt1 | contig 12633 bp, 9 predicted proteins | sample M_140205_XF_Meta_FD_187315 | JGI IMG/M metagenome (GOLD analysis project Ga0209190, IMG submission 187315) | Freshwater microbial communities from Lake Montjoie, Canada to study carbon cycling - M_140205_XF_MetaG (SPAdes) (version 2) | ecosystem: Environmental > Aquatic > Freshwater > Lake... | reverse complement strand
CTAAAGCTAAGGCTAAAGCGATCTCTAAGAGGAATATGAAGTGAGACCAGTTTCTGTCGGTAAGAATCTAACTGCTAATACGGCTACTACGCTGTATACAGTTCCTACTGGCTATTACGCTAAATGTTCACTCTTGCACGTTTGTAATACCTCTCCTAGTAAACATATTTCCTTCAGTTGGTATGACGCAAGTGCTGCTACATCAACTTTAATTGTTAGCGAACAAGTTTTATCAGCAAGAACTACATTAACGCTTATTTCAGACACACAATATTTTGTGATGGAGGAAGGCGATTATATAACTGCTACTTCTGAAGCGGGAGCAACAATGTCTGTACTTGCAACATTTGAAATTGAAGGGTCACAGAGAACATGACTTACTTAGAACTTGTTAACGATGTGTTAGTTCGCTTGCGTGAAAGCACAGTCTCTACTGTTGGCGAAACAACCTATTCTTCTTTGATTGGCAAGTTTGTCAATGATGCCAAGCGTCAGATTGAAGATTCCTTTAATTGGAATGTTCTGAGCACTACAGTGACTATCACAACTGTTGCGAATACACACGCTTATTCAATGACGGGTGCGGGTCAAAAGTTCCAAGTTAACGATGCTATTAACTCTACAAGTTTTATTGGTTTAAAAAATATCAGTTTTGTGGACATGAACCGCAAACTGAACTTTGGTACTCCATCAACTGGCATACCTTCTGAGTTCACCTTTGATGGTGTTGACTCTAGTGGAGACACTAAAGTAGAGTTATTTCCAATTCCTAACGGAGTCTATACAGTAATGTTTGACTTGGCTGTACCGCAAGCAACTCTGTCATCAGATGCTACATCTGTAAAAGTCTTAGATTATTTAGTTGCCCAAAGTGCTTATGCAAGGGCTTTGATTGAACGTGGCGAAGATGGAGGAACTGCCTCTTCTGAAGCCTATGCTTTGTTTAGAGGAATGCTTTCGGATGCCATTGCACTCGAAGGCACTCGCTATGTAGAAAACAATTTTGAACCCGTCTAATGTCTAAGCCTCTGCAAAGTTACAGTCTCTCAGCACCAGGCTTCTATGGCCTGAATACTGAAGATTCTCCCCTTGATTTGGGGGCTGGCTTTGCTTTGGTTGCAACTAACTGCATCTTGGATCAATATGGTCGTATTGGTGCTAGAAAAGGTTGGTCAAGGGTTAACTCTTCTTCTGGCAATCTAGGTGCTAATGATGTTGGAGTTATCCATGAGTTAGTCCAGACTGATGGGACTCTTACAGTTCTATTCGCTGGCAACAACAAGCTATTTAAACTTGGCACTTCTAATGCGGTGACTGAGTTAACCTATGGTGGTGGCGGTACTGCTCCTACCATCACGGCATCTAACTGGCAAACTGCCACTCTTAATGGGATTGCATACTTCTTCCAAACTGGTCACGATCCTTTGATTTATGACCCCGCTGTTAGCACAACAACATTTAGAAGAGTATCTGAGAAAACGGGTTATGTTTCTACAGTTCCACAAGCCAATATCTGCTTGTCAGCATTTGGCAGATTGTGGGTAGCTAACACCTCAACAGACAAAGTAACTATTACCTTCTCTGATCTGATCGCAGGTCATGTATGGGGTGGAGGAACTTCAGGATCGTTAGATGTCTCCCGTGTGTGGCCTAATGGTGCGGATGAAGTGATGGGCTTGGCAGCTCACAATGATTTCTTGTTTATCTTTGGTAAACGACAGATTCTTGTTTATTCTGGTGCTTCAACACCCGCAACTATTGTTTTAAGCGACACAATTGGCTCTATTGGATGTATTGCTAGAGATACCATTCAAAGCGTTGGTTCTGATGTTATTTTCTTGTCAGACTCAGGTGTTCGTTCATTGATGAGGACAATTCAAGAAAAGTCTGCTCCTCTGAGAGACTTGTCTAAAAATGTTCGTTTTGACCTAAATTCATCTTTGGCAGGTGAAACATTGGCTAACTTGAAGTCTGTTTACTCAGAAAAAGAAGCTTTTTATCTGCTTGTTTTACCTGCTACTTTCCAAGTTTACTGCTTCGATACCAAGCAATCTTTGCAAGATGGGGCATCTAGGGTTACTAAGTGGGACTCTATTGCACCAACTGCTTTACGTTCTTTGCGTAATGGCGACTTGTATATTGGTAAGAATGGGTATATCGGTAAGTATGGAACTTATCTTGATGACGCATCCACATATCGTTTTTTGTATTACACAAATAATGCTGACTTAGGAAACCCTAATCAGATTTCTATTTTGAAGAGTGTGACTGCCATCGTTATTGGTGGGTCTAATCAGTTCTTAACAATCAAGTGGGGATTTGATTATTCTGGTGCTTATCAATCAGAGAATGTTTATATTCCTACACAAATAAGCTATGAATATGGCATTGCTGAATACAACATTGCTGAATACACAAGTGGCGTTCCAATTAAAACTTTGACAGCAAATGCTTCAGGTTCTGGAAAGATTGTTCAAACTGGTTATGAAACTACAATCAATAATGTTTCATTTTCTCTGCAAAAGATTGAAATTCAAGCCAAAGATGGCAAAATAGGGTAAGAGGTAAACCATGTCTAATTACACAAAATCAACCAATTTCGCTACCAAAGATAATCTATCACCTGGCAATCCTTTAAAGATTGTCAAAGGTACTGAGATTGATACTGAATTTAACAACATTGCTACCGCTGTTGCGACAAAGACAGACAATGCTTCTGCCGCAATTACTGGCGGTACGATTGTTGGCATTACCGATCTAGCGGTTGCTGATGGTGGTACAGGTGCTTCTACAGCCGCTAATGCAAGAACTAATTTGAGTGCTGCTTCTAGTGGTGCTAACTCTGACATTACTTCTATTACTGGTCTTACAACAGCATTAACAGTCTTACAAGGTGGTACAGGTGTAACCACTTCTACGGGTACAGGGAATGTAGTGTTGTCAAACTCGCCAACATTGGTGACTCCCGCCCTTGGAACACCGAGTGCCGCAGTCTTAACAAATGCTACGGGTCTACCGATCTCAACTGGTGTAAGTGGTTTGGGTACTGGTGTAGCAACTCTTTTGGCTACACCTTCTAGTGCTAATTTAGCCTCTGCAATTACTGATGAAACAGGTTCTGGCTCATTGGTGTTTGCTACTAGCCCTACCCTAGTAACCCCTATTCTTGGAACACCCACAAGTGGCACTTTAACAAACGCTACTGGTCTTCCTATCAGCACAGGCGTTTCAGGTCTTGGAACAGGCGTAGCAACCTTCTTGGGTACTCCATCAAGTGCCAATCTAATCTCTGCTGTAACAGATGAAACTGGCACAGGTTCGTTAGTTTTTGCAACAAGCCCAACATTGGTAACACCCGCCTTAGGAACACCATCTGCTTTGGTTGGCACAAACATTACTGGTACTGCAGCTGGACTGACTGCTGGTAATGTCACAACAAATGCTAACTTAACAGGTGCTATTACTTCTACTGGTAATGCAACATCTTTGGGTTCATTTAGTTCTGCTAATCTTTTGGGTGCTTTAACTGATGAAACAGGAACAGGATCAGCAGTCTTTGCTACCTCACCAACTTTGGTTACTCCTATCCTTGGTACACCAACAAGTGCAACATTGACCAATGCAACTGGTTTGCCTTTGACCACAGGTGTCACAGGTCAACTTCCTGTAGCTAATGGCGGTACAGGAACAGCAACTCCTAGCATTGTTGCGGGAACAAACGTAACTGTTACTGGCACATGGCCTAATCAAACTATTGCGGCATCTGCGGGTGGTTCTGGAACTGTAACTAGCGTTGCGGCTACAGTCCCAAGTGTCTTTAGTGTCGCAGGCTCACCGATTACTACATCTGGTACATTGGCATTGACCTACTCAGGTACTGCTTTGCCAGTAGCTAATGGTGGAACTGGCTTAACAACAACCCCTGCCAATGGTGCTTTGGATATTGGTAATGGAACAGGATTTACTCGCACTACATTAACTGCGGGTTCAAACATCACAATTACTAACGCAAGTGGTGCAATTACGATTGCGGCTTCTGGAGGTGGTTCTGCCGCTGGCTCGACTACACAATTGCAATACAACAATGCGGGTGCATTTGCGGGTTCTGCAAACATGACGTTTGACGGAACTAGCCTTACTTTGCCTAATGATGCGTTTATTGGTGGTTATAGAGTCGGTGCTGGCGTTAATGGTAATAACACAGTTTTTACGCCAACTAGTGCATCTACCATAATTACTGGAACATCGTATCAAAATGTGGCATTTGGGGTTTACGCACTAACATCACAAACGGCCACTGGATACACAAACAATACCGCCCTTGGATGGGCGGCTTTGCGTTACAACACAACTGGCGTTAACAATGTTGCCGTAGGAGGTAGCGCACTTACAAACAACACCACAGCAGATTACAATACTGCCACAGGTTTGAATTCATTATCGTCAAACACGACTGGCATACAAAACTGTGCCGCAGGATATAACTCACTTACTTCAGTTTCGACAGGAAGTGGCAATGTTGGCATAGGTTACAGGGCTGGTACTGATTTAACAACTGGAAGTTCCAACGTATTTATTGGGAGCACAGTTGGTAGACCTTGTACTACAAGTAATGGTGGCATTTGGATTGGAACTTGTGATGCTTCTGGTACGGCAGCAGCTTATGAAATTGTTATTGGTGGTGGTACTGGTAAAGGTGCATCTACTGGTTTTATAAATCCTAATAGCGGTGGCGTTTATCAGGGCAACAACTCAACTTTATGGTCTGTAACTTCTGACCAAAGATTGAAGAAAAACATTGTTGATAACAATATTGGTTTAGAAAAACTTACGCAAATTCAAGTGCGTAATTTTGAATATCGCACCGAAGATGAAATTACAGAATTACCAACTCATTCTGCAATTAAAAAAGATGGTGTTCAACTTGGTGTAATTGCTCAAGAGTTACAAGCTGTTTTACCTGAGTGCGTAAAAACTGAATCAACTGGCGTTATGTCTGTAGATGCAGATAACTTGACTTGGTACATGATTAACGCTATCAAAGAACTCAAAGCAGAATTTGACGCATATAAAGCATCACACCCATAAGGACTGACATGATTACTGAAACACCCGAACAAATTGCCAAGCACTACTCTGCCGCAATGGATAGCGTAAACTTAATCAATGGTGGCAAGCCAGAGAACATGACTAATGTTGAATGGGCTGATTGCCTATCACGCAACAAAGAACATTTAAAAATCATGTTGGCTAAAGACTATTGGACAACCGAAGACCTTGCACCATTGCAAGCTGCCTCCGAATAAAAGGAAAATATCATGGCCGCACCAATAGTAATGAGTGATGAAGAGTTGTTTCAACTTACTGGCAGTTGGGAAGCTGCGGCAGCTTTGCGAGATCAACAATATAGAGCATTAAACGAATACAACTTTTCACAAGCTGCCCCTACATCGGGCGGTATGCTTAGTGGAAATATCTTAGCAGGTGCAAGTTGGAACAGCTTGAATCCTACGCTTGCTGGTGAACTTACAGCAGCCACAGGTCAAGAAACATCTAACTATGCAGTTGGTGGTGCTACAACTGCTGACACACTTGCTCAGTTAAACACATACCTAGATGGCGGTGGTAGGTTTGACCCAACTGCAACTGTGTTTCTGCAAACTGGTGGTGTTGACTTCTTGCAAGGTGTTGATAAAGCAACCATTAAAGACAACATCAATCAGATTTGTAAAACTTTGGGTAACCAAGGTGTTAATGTTGTCCTCACTGGTTCTCCTTATGCTTCTTCTATCAACGATGTAGTTACAAACAACTTTAACCCTAAAGTTGACCCATTGTTTAACGAAATTGCCAAAGAAAACAAGAATGTTGCTTTAGTTGGTGTTCAAGGTGAGATTCTGCAAAACAAGAAATTGTTAGTAGATGCTTTGCATACCAATGCTGAAGGTACATCCATTTATAACCAAGCTGTTATTAACTCGCTATCTCAGTTTAAGAACGAAGTTCCATCTAGCACCCCGAAAGCTATTGCACAAGTACAAGCATCAAATATTGTAGCTATAACCCCTCCAATTATTACTCAGGCTGCTGCTAATCCTCCTATTGCTCAAGCATTAGCTACACAAAGTGTTGATAGTTTAATTTTATCTGGTAATTTAAGCCCTACACAAATAGCAAAACAAACAGGATTATCAGAAGGAGAAGTACTTTCTATCGCTGTTGCCAATGTTCCTATGGGTCAATCAATAACGCTTGGTGACACTGTTGTTCAGGCTGCATATCGAACTACTGGTTCTGGAATGGACGAGCAAGTTCTTGGAATTGAGAATATTTACACATCTAAAGTTGGTAGTAATGGTGCGCCAGGTACTCAGCAACAACAATATTCACCTACTGGTGAGTTCCAAGGAACAGTAACAAATCAAAAGGTAGGTTCATTCTTTGGTGGTTTAGCTGAAGCGTTTAATGACCCTGTTGTTCAAGCAGCTTTCTTGGGTCTAGGTGGCGGTGGTGCTTTAGGTAACGCTTTAGGTCTTACAGGCTCTACGGCACAAGCAGTTGGTACAGGTCTTTTCAAAGGTGGTGCTGCTGCTGCTGGTGGTGCTGATATTGGAGAAGCGTTAAAAGTTGGACTTCTAAGTGGTGGTTTGGTTTATGGTGGTAATGCGCTTAATAACTACTTAACTACAGGAACTACAGCAGACCTTGGAATTACAGAACGTCAGTTTGCTATTCAAGATGCTAAACAGTTAGCAAGCCAAGGTTTATCAACTACTCAAATTGCTGATACTTTGGCGGCTGGAGGCTATAACGAAGCAATTATTGATAGAGCAATATCTTCTTTAACAGGTTCTACTGCATCTACGTTGCCAACACCAGGTGCTGTTAATGTTACAGGCACTGCTACTCCTGCAATCAATGTGGGTCTATTGGGTGGCTTGGTCTCTCCGACAACCACTGCGGCAACTACTACTCCAGTAACACAATCTGGCACTGTAAATGTTACTGGTACGGCACAACCTCAAATGGTAGATCAAGCGACATTAAACTTGGTTTCTAGTCAACTTGCTTCTAACTTAGGAACTAATGCTAACTTAGCTAATGTTGAAATTACTGCAAATAGACCTGCTACTACGCAAGAGATTACAAATGCAATCCTTGCTACAGTACCAAATGTAACTCTTCAACAAGCACAAACTCAAGCGCAAGTATTGATCACAAGTGGTCAGAACTTGACTACCAATGACTTGATTAGTGCTGTGTCTTCTGTGTTTCCAAACATTACTAATAATGTTGCAACTCAGATTATTACTAGCTCGAACTCTAGTTCTATTCCTTCAGTAATTAACTCTTTGGCATCTGTTGCTGCATCAACAATTCCTGCTAGTTCGGTTGCAACTCAAACAATTACTGGTAAAAGAGAACCTGGTATTACCAGTGATTTAACAGCGGCAACAATTCCGTTGATTCAGCCAAGTACGCCATTAACATTGCCTGAAATACCAAAACAAACAACAGCATCAAATCCTTTGCTAAACACTGCTGGTTCTGTAGGATTATCAAGTTTGCTATCAAGATTGCCTAATTTGATTTCTGGTGGTTTAGGTACTGCTGGCAACCTATTGCAGATGCAAACATCAAGAGATGCGGCTCTTAAAGCGCAAGCAATGATTGATGCTGAAACAAAAGCGGCAAAAGATGCTGCTCAGTTTAGACCTATTGGCATGACCACAAGGTTTGGAACATCTCAGTTTGGTTTTGATCCTGTAACTGGTAGATTGTCGAGTGCGGGTTATAACTTAACACCAGATGTTAAAGCCCAACAAGATCGCTTCATGGCTTTGTCTAATCAAGGTTTGACACAAGCTGAACAAGCACAATCTCAGTTTGCTCCTCTCCAAACAGGTGCTACATCTCTGTTTAACCTTGGAAATAAATATTTAGCTCAAACACCAGAAGATGTTGCTCGAAATTATCTTGCTCAACAGATGTCTCTTTTGCAACCAGGTCGTGAGTTAGAGTTTGCTAATTTGCAAACTAAATTAAGAAATCAAGGTCGTTTAGGTTTGTCTGTTGCTCAAGGCGGTGATTTAGGTGCTACAACTCCTGAGTTACAGGCTTTGTACAACGCTCGTGCTAGACAAGAAGCTGAGTTAGCAGCTAATGCCCAACAATTAGGTCAGAGGGATGTTTTGTTTGGGTCAAGTCTATTGGGTCAGGGTGCTCAAGCTATGGGTCAGTACTATAGTGGTCAACAAGCCGCTTATGCACCTTATACAGCCGCTTTGGGACAAGCTCAAACCTTGGAGACTTTGGGTCAACAACCATACAACATGGGTGTTAACTTGGGACAAATTGGCTCACAAGCAGGGTTTAATGTTGGTCAACTAGGCTTAAAAGGAGCGCAATTGAGTGCAGGTTTGGCAACAAGTGCTGATGCAACACGCAACCTACTAGCTCAAGGTTTAACTGCCGCAGGTAATCCTAACGCTCAGTTTGGTCAAGTAATAGGTAATACGCTTGGTGGATTGTTTGGTGGTGGATTGCAGTCTGCATTTAGCGGAACAGGTTTAGGCTCTTCTGGTTTTGGAACTGGTTTAGCTTATGGCAATCAAGACCTCGGCTTATTCTTGTAAGGAATCATCATGGCAGAAAATATCGTAGCGGGTCTGTTTGGTTTGACTCCACAAATGTACCAAAATCAACAGTACCAACAAGATTTAAATCGTGGTATCTCAATGGCACAACTATCGCCAGGTGCTGCGGCTCAAGCGGGACTTCAGGCTAGTGTTGGTCAGCTAGGTCGAGGCATTGCGGGTGCTATGGGCATAGAAGACCCACAGTTGAAGCTAATTAGTGCCCGTAATGCTATTGCCCAACAGATTGACCAGACTAATCCTGAGTCCATCCTAAAAGGTGCTCAAATGTTGGCACAAGCTGGCGACCAACAAGGTGCTATGGCTTTAGCTCAATATGCTCGTCAAGCACAGAGTGAAATGGCTCAAACACAACAAAGACGGGCAGCAGAACAAGCATCTTTGGCAACAACTGCTAAGACTCAATTGTCTATCCGACAAGAAGAACAATTGCGTGATGAGTTATCTAAACTACCTCAAGACGCATCACAAGAAGATATTATTTCTGTATTAACTAAATATGGTTCACCAGATAAAGTTCTTGCGGCTTTAACGGCATCTGCAAGTAGAAAAGAGGCTACACAAGCTAGAACCGAAGCATTACAAGCAAATATTCAAGCAAGAGCAGAAACCTCAACTGCGGCTAATCAAGCAAAAATAGAGGCTGCCACAATAGCGGCACAAGCTCGAATTGATGCGGCTCAACAGGCTGGTGCTACTCGTCTTCAGGTTGCTCAAATGCAAACTGATGCCCGAAGAGATATTGCACAACTTGCTATTTCTTTGAAAGAAGCGGCTAATGCTGAATTGCTTACTCCTAAAGAAAAGCAAAAGCGTGAAGCGGCATACCCACAGGCAACCTCTGCTATCAGTAGTTTTGAAACTAAGGCTGACTCATTTATTAAAGACATTGAAAAGCTAAGAGATAGTCCTGGTCTATCTGAAATTACAGGCTTCGCGGCAGGTCGAATCCCTGGAATCACAGCCAATGGTCGTGCGGCTCAAGCCTTATACGATAAGATTGTTGCCAAAGGTGGCTTCCAAGCCCTGCAAGACTTGCGTGATGCATCCAAAACTGGTGGTGCATTGGGTAATGTGTCCAATCAAGAGGGTAAACAACTTACTGCTTCTTTTGCTGCCATTGATCGTAGACAAGATGCGAAAGATGTTAGAGCCGCACTTGACCAAGCTATTGGCGACATACAAGCGTCTAAGACTCGTTTGAAAGAAGCGTACGACATGACGTACTCTTACAAGGCCGAGCAACCCAAGAAGGCACTTTCTGGTGAAGATCAGCAAGCATTAGATTGGGCAAATAAAAACCCCAATGATCCTCGCTCTGCACAAATCAAGAATCGTTTAGGAGCTAAGTAATATGGCTGATTTTGACCCTGATGCATACCTTGGCAAAACAACAGAGTTTGACCCTAATAAATACTTGGGTGTTAAGCCTCAAGAGTCTGATGAAACTGCTAGGTTGGCGGCTCGTTATCCTGCACCATTGTCAGAACAAATACCTGGTTATGGTAAACCTAGTCCTACGGCTAAAGCTGATCGTAATTTAAGTTTAAGCCAGTTGTTATATCGCAACATTGCCAAGCCAGTAGTTGCTCCAACAGTTGAGGCAATGGGTGCTGTTGGCGGTGGTTTACTAGGAACTCCACTAGGCCCAGCAGGTATTGTTGGTGGTGCAGGTTTAGGATATGGAATGGCTAAAGAGGCTTTAAAACTTGGTGATATATACCTTGGTGGCATGACTCCTGAAGAAGCGCAAACACAACCCGTTAAGAACATTCTTGAAGGCGCAACTTATGAAGCGGGTGGTCGTGTTGTTGGTCAAGCAGTAAGTGCTGGTGTTGGCAAAGTAGTAGATTTATTTAATGCCCCTGCACAAAAAGCCGCTACTTTGGCTCAATTATCTCTTGGTAAAGATCTACCTGATGTGCTTGCCGCACTAAGAAAAGCTCCTCCCAATGCAAGTGTTGCTGAAATTACAGCATCTTTTAACAATCCCAAGTGGCAAGCATTGATTGATGATGCACTGCAACAAGACCCGCAATTCTTGCGTAAAGTTAAGTTGTTTAATGAAGAAGATTCTTTGAAGGCTTTGTCTAAATTAGCGGGTGGTGAAAATGCGGCTGAAGTTCGTTCTGTTGCTGAAAAAGCAAAGGATGCTTTAAATGCTATTACAACCCCATCAAGAGAAGCATCATTAAATCGTGCAAATCTTGGTAAAGCAGTTGCTGAATATGAAGCAAAAGCAGGGGTGTTAAGTGGAGAAGCTGCCGCCAAAGTAGCTGATGTTCGCAGATTGATTGAGGCTGGAGAATTGGCAGAGGCAGCAGGTCGTCTTGAGTTAATCAAGAAGGGTATTCCTGTTGGCTTTACTAGATATACCTATAAAGGTGATTTAGCTTTGATGGCAGACAATTGGGCAGCAAAAGCGGCAGATGCTTCTTTGGATTTAGGTCAGGGTGCTCGTTTTGCACAAGGTGCGGCTGATGCTTTGCGATCTGTTGGCATAAAACCACTTGAAGGTGCGGCTCTATCTCAAAGGATTTCTTCTATTGCCAATAATCCAAAGTTTGCTGGTGATGATGTACTTGTTGGTGCAGTAAAGAATGTTGCTGATGACATTGCAAGGTGGACAAACAATGGTGGTGTCGTAGATGCTGTTGCTTTGGATGCCATTCGTAAGAACTCTGTAAATGCGGCTATTCAGAAGCTAAGACCAGGCATTGATGCTACATCGCAGAGAAACCTTGCCTCTACAGTTTTAGGAAACATTAGACCACTTCTCATTGATGCAATTGAAGAGGCTGGTGGTAAAGGTTATCGTCAATACCTTACTGATTACACAAAAGGCATGGAAAAGATTGCCGAGCGTAAACTAACAGGTGAAGCACTGAAACTTTGGAAAACCAACAAAGATGGATTTGTGCGGCTAGTTCAGAATGAGTCTCCTGAAGAGGTTGAGAAGATTCTTGGGCCAGGCAAGTACAACATTGCGGTTGAGTTGGCAGATTCAAGTTTGTCTGTATTGCGGGATCAGGCACAAAAACGACTAACTCAAGTATCCGTTGGTGAACAAGTAAAAGAAGGCCAAACCGCCCTTGCACAACTGTTAAAACAACAAACTTCTTTTATAAGATTACCATCTTATTTAAGTGTAGTGGCATCATCAACTAATAAAGTGATTAGTGAGTTAGAGAAGGCTGTAAGTACTAAGACATTACAAACATTGACTGAAGCCATGAAGACTCCTCAAGGTGCGGCTAATTTGTTGTCAACATTACCTGCTGCTGAACGCAATCAAGTATTGAAACTGTTGGCAGACCCAAGCCAATGGAGTCCAACACTTAGTTCTTCAGCAACATTTGGCTTCAAGGGTGCTTTTGAACCTAGAGAAGAATAATGAGAGACTTTGCCGAAGCATTTGTTGCGGCAGTCTTTCTTGTTTGCTTTATTGTCTTTTGTAGTTACACAATAATTTGGGCGATGCCGTGAGATGGCTAATAGCACTTGTTCTTATCCTCTCACTGCAATCTACAGGACAAGACCTATGTAGTGTGCGTGAGTTTTATGGGATAGCCTACACAGTACATAACCCTACTGAGCGTCATCAACAGATGTCTGCTTGGCTTACAAAACATAAGACATTATGTAAAAGTTCCGACATGACTGTTATATGGAATAACTTATCGGAATGGGCGGGTAGTGCAGATAGTGCAGAGTTAAGGCATAAGGTTGTTCAAGGCTATAAAGATGCTCTTAAAAGGGAGAAGAAATGATAGATACCATCAAGCTATTCCCTACTATTCAACCTTTTGGGTATCCAGATAGACATGACCTTGCTCAAGTTAAGCTAGAGAAACAGCATGAAATGAACAAGGCAAATGAGTTAGCAAAGCAGAAACAGACAGAACTTCAAGATTTAGAGTTTGAGATTTACACTAAAAAAGTAGTTCAAGAGCGACTCCGCATGGAGATATTTCAG
>Ga0209190_1002390_pt1 | contig 12647 bp, 10 predicted proteins | sample M_140205_XF_Meta_FD_187315 | JGI IMG/M metagenome (GOLD analysis project Ga0209190, IMG submission 187315) | Freshwater microbial communities from Lake Montjoie, Canada to study carbon cycling - M_140205_XF_MetaG (SPAdes) (version 2) | ecosystem: Environmental > Aquatic > Freshwater > Lake... | reverse complement strand
AGAGCCACTAAACTTCGACCCGTCCGGTATTTATTATGATGGGCCGACTGGAAAATATCTGGTGGATGCTGGTCAATACTTTCGCACCTATGGCCGGAAGTCTCCTGTCATCACAGGCGTGGAAAGGTTTTTCCAATCGCAAGGTGAAGACCACGAAGAAGCGAAAAATTTAGCAAGAGGATCAATCGCAGACGCCGAGATTGATAGACACGTTGAATGGTCTGGAAATCTAGCAGGTTATCGAAAAGGACTCATTTATTCAAGCGATGGAAAGCCGATGCTGGTATTGACCTCACCGTCGATTTTTACAGAGGTCTCCGGTCATGCTCCGATCATTTCCGATCTGTTCAAACAAGCGTTTCCCGAACAGGTGCAACGGGATATTTTCACCGGATGGCTCGCTGGGTTTTACCGTTCAGTATTAGCAGGAATTCATCACCCAGCACCGATGCTCTGTCTTGCTGGAGAGGCAAACGCCGGAAAATCATTGCTCGCCTACATCGTCAAGATGGTGGGTGGGGGGCGATCTGCCAATCCACATACGGCATGGACTGGATCACTCCCGTGGAACGACAATCTTTGCGCCGCCGAGCTGCTGCTGCTGGATGATTGCCAAGGATCAACCGACATCAGGAGTCGAATGAAATTCGCCAGCAATTTTAAGGAGGCAATCTACTCAGGCGAGGTGGACTTGAGAAAGAGACAACGCTCATCAATGTCGGTCCGACCGATCTGGCGGGTGATGGTCTGCTGCAATAATACTGCGGAAAGTCTGCTTATTCTTCCACCTATCGGAAACGATATGACCGACAAAGTCATCTTGCTGAAAGTGGAACCTATCACCACACCCATTGATACAAGCCATGTCGAAGGCAGGAAATCATTTCAACAAATGATTCTGAATGAAATGCCGATGCTCGCTGGTTATCTCATGAAGTTTGAACTGCCGGATAATCTGCGGGACTCTCGGTCCGGTGTTCTGGCTTGGCGGCATCCTGATCTGAGTCAGGCCATCGAATCCCACAAGCCGGAATCGAAATTTGAAGAACTGATTCTGACAGCGATTGCCGACTCTCACTGCGGACTCTGGCATGACCTCCCTCGGATGTTATCAGCGTCGCAAATCGAAGGTAGATTGATCCACCGAGACTCACCGGTCCGCGATCAAGTCAAGGCGGTACTCGGGACTTGGAGCGCAGCCTGCGGAACATTCCTCAGCAAACTTGCGAGTAGTGATTCAACGACCATTCAGCCTGCGGACTACGACGCTCACAAAAAGCGGAACTATTACTGGGTTCATCGTTAACCTGCGGGGGTGCGGTAGTATGTTTTCTATGTATTAGAAAAAAAGAATAGAGAATAAGGGATTGCAGGCACTCCAACTTGAATGTGATTTCCAAGAACACGCCAACATACTACCGCAACCCCCGCGAGTTGCCATCAATGGCCTCATCAATCGACACCACTCGCTTAGAGAAATTTGTCACTTTTAATCAATAAAATCTCATATTTTATATAAGATTTCGTGAGACAAGTACACGCGCGTGTGCGTGAGAGCTTACCCCATTAATCAATAGAAAGCATTTTAAGGCATTATATGACGCGTTTCACGCCTATAGCATCACTTTGTAGCCAAAACTAGGTAAGAGAGCACCTGCGGCATTTAAAACGCTAAATAAGACACGCTCTAATATTTGGCGTATTGTGACACACGACTTGGTTTTACCGAGTAAATTCCTAGAGCGAGAATATTCTGATTGTTCCTGTCTCTTGTGATTTTTATAATTTTCGGCACAGGCGGTCTTTCGGAAGGCGTCGGAGATCCACCCAAGCGTTGCCCTGATCGACTATAACCTTGCCTGTTACGCCTGCGTGTTAGGCGACATGGCCGGCACCCGCACCCTTCTGAGGATCGCGTTCGACATGGAGCCAACGCTCAAGATGACTGCCCTCGACGATCCTGACCGCGACGCCATCTACGGCACGGTAAAGGTCTGAATCATGGCCCGTCAGTCATGGGCGCAAAGGCTGCGGAATTGCCTTGCCCTGACAGAATGAAACAGATAGAGTTGGACACCATGAAAACAATCCTCTCCCTACTTGTCGGCCTTGCAATGATATTACCCCTGATGGCTGTCGAATACGTCACGCTGCACAAAGCTGGCGACAACAAGATCGTCTCCTCGGGGTCACTGGTGGAAGTAATAGGTTACGGCGAATCTAATGGTGACGCTGCCACTAGTCAACATATGGAGGTAACTTATGCCGACAGTAGTATGCAAACTGATTATTTGAGAAAAGCAATACCGATCGGAAATGGTTACGTGGGCGCAAATCCCCACAAAATAGTGTATACTGGAATCACTAAACTTCAGCTTTCTGAGACTTATCGTTTTGCGGTTACTCTCAAAATCACCCCACCGGCTGAAATCAACGCCGTTGGCCCGACAAGTGTCCTTGTGATCCCGGAGAACAGCACTGGCGACTATGACATCATTCTGGAGTCCAGCACCGACATGACGACATGGACACCCATCCACTCTCAATCGGTCAGCTCATCGAATCCGACAAACCTGTTCCGCACACGCATTGTGAAGAAGACCGCTCCTTGAGTTTGATTCGATCTCTCTCCGGTGTTGGAAATTCAAAGTGTCAGCCAAATAAATAGGTTTGATTGTTGCGTTTCGTATCCCCGTTGTTTGCCTGAGAAAAAGAAGTGGTATTCGCCGTGCTGGCCCACGACTTGATTTCGCCGAGTAAATTCCCAGGGCAAAAATATTTTATATTATTTCTGTCTCTTATAATTTTACGGTTTTCGGTGGCGCAGGAAGCCTTGCGTCGGGGATGGTATCTGGGGGAGGACACCTTTCGCGATCGACTGCTGGCGCTGATGGACAAGGCACAAGGAATCAAGACGCGAGTGAGTAGAAAAGCGGATGCTCTTGAAAAAGATTATAGCGAAAAAGATGCCGAGCAGATCATTCAGAGATGCGTGCCGGAGATGGGCTTGCCGACTGGTGCGAAGGAATTATGCCTCCTCAGGAAAGGCGACGAAGGCAAAGCACTGATAGCTGCTCTGATCCGCGGGCGAACAGCGGCAAGCACCGAATGGATTGCCAAGAGGCTGCAAATGGGTCACCCTGGCGCGGTGAGTCGGCAAGTAGGCATCGTGAAGAGAGATAAAAAATTACTTAAAAAACTCAATGAACTTGAAAAATGTGCCACTGCGGGGACTGACCCTAGAGATGAATACCAAGACCATCACCACCATCGCCGCATTCGCATGTGCGCTGCCACTGCACGCCGCCACCGTCGCGCCTGCCGTTACAACTTCCGCTGACGATCAGCAGGCGAAACTTGCCATGGAGTTGAACAACCCCGTCGCCGCGCTCATTAGCATGCCGTTACAGTCCAACTGGGATTTCGGCATCGGGCCAAATGATGCCTATCAATACACCCTCAAGGTTCAACCGGTGATCCCCATCGCGCTTAATAAAGAGTGGAATATCATTTCACGGACCATCCTCCCAGTCATCGACGCGGAGTCTCCAGCACCCGGCATCGACAGCGTTTCGGGTCTTGGAAATACCAACCAGAGTTTTTTCCTGTCGCCCGAAAACAAGACCGCAGACGGCCTAATCTGGGGTGCGGGTCCGATCATCCTCGTACCCACCGCCACGGATGATCTCCTGGGTCCCAACCGTTGGGGAGCCGGACCAACGGCCCTGGCCTTGAAACAAACCGACGGTTGGACCTACGGCATCCTAGCCAACCAGCTTTGGTCCTTCGGCAGCGGTGGCGTGAATGCGACCAACGCCACCTACCTCCAACCCTTCGTCTCTTACACCACGAAAATGCACACCACCTTCGCGCTGAATTCCGAGTCCACTTACGACTGGGAAAACAGCCAGTGGTCGATTCCCCTGAACCTGATGATTTCCCAACTCGTGAAAATCGGCGAGGTGCCCGTGCAGTTCCAGGCAGGGATTCGCAACTATGTGGATGGTCCGGATGATGGCCCTAATTGGGGTCTCCGCTTCACAGTTACCTTACTCCTTCCCAAGAGCTAGCCCTCCGCGATCCATCTTGTCATATCTCAACATTGTAAGTCATGAACTCAAAACACCAGAAATACCACCTTGCCGCGCTCGTCGCCGTGGCATTCATCGGTGCAACCGCCACCCACCGGAGCCGCACCGACAACCTCCATTTCCCCTTCCCAGACCGGCTCCCCAGTGTATTCTCCGCGCCAAGTGAAAAAGTAAATTCTTAGCATTATGTACCAAGGACTACTTCAGAATAATGGACAATCCTTCCATAATTGGACATTGGCCCATTCCACAAAACCGGTGGTTTATGTTGAGCCTATAAGTTATGACGACGTCTGCGCCGTGGTAAGCGATCCTACTCGCTTTCCTAGTCCTGTTAATCCCGTTGGTTCCATGTATTCGGTGACAGAAACAATAGTCAATAATGGAGGAACACTTCTCTGCACCAAGAAACTTGATGAGATTATTGGCCTTGAAATAGATAATTCGGGGAGGAAAGTCGTTAGGGTACAAGCAGGATGCCGACTTAAGAAACTTCATCTCTGGCTACAAAGGCACGAGCTTGAAATCCCTTTTCAAGCCGAAATTGGTGAAGCAACAGTTGGATCACTTTCAGTCGGAGATAGTAAGGATTCATCAATTGATGGGCCTGGTTACTTTTCAGCATGTGTTGTTTCAATAACCTATGTGGATGAAAGTGGAGTGTTGAGAGTTATATCAGAAAAAGAAAATCATTTTTATGCCTTCAAATGCTCATACGGTCTATCTGGGATCGTTGTTGAATGCCTCCTCGAGGTTCGTTCGGCGACTCTATGCAGATCAATAATTTTGACACATACCCATGAATCTCCTGAAGATATTGTGGAGAATCTCGAGAAAATGAAGTCCGAGTGTGATGCATTATTTGCCACTGTTATCCTTCACAACTTGACCGTAGTAAGTGACCAGAGGTTTAAGGCTGGTCCAGGATCAGTGACACCACCAACTTCTCAGCCTGACTTTGATCACTATAGAATTGAACGTCGTCTTAGAATCCAGCACGGCGGAAGATCTACAACTAAAGGTAAGCCTCCCTCAATGAGTAGGGAGGTTATTTATTCTCGAGCAGATCTAGTGAATGAATATTGGAGGCCCTTGATAGATGAAAATCGATTAGATTTTCAGTACTATGAACACGATTTTTCAAATCTCCGAATGGTTGTTCGGGATTCCTACGATTTTACAAAGAGCTTCCAGCAACAATGGGGGTTCGTTCCAAATGCTTGGGCACTCTATTTCGTTAACCGACAGGAAGTGAATAAAAAGCCATTTGGACTTTATTCTGGGGGCAGTGGCGTGTCTTTTTCCTTTGATCCAGTGTTTTCGAATCCAAATGACCCAGAATGGCAGAAATTCGCCAAAGATTACAATCAATTGGCCATTCATAAACTCGGAGGAAATCCTTCTCCAATACAGACCCAATGGCTGTCATCCAATGATCTACGAATACCAATCGAGTTGGCACGCCCTCGTTTTACCACTAAATATTACGCTCAATTTTTACGTTGAAGCCGCAATGGGTAAACCAATGGGTGGCGTCTTTTTGGGTTATCTGTGACAGCGCATCTCCAATTGCCAAGGGAAGGGCTTCGTTGGTGCGGGCCTCGGCCTTGCGCAGAAGAGACTTCGCCTTGCTCCACATACGCCGTTTTTTGCCGGATTCATTAAATAGTGCTGGACTTAATTCCTTGTTTTTCTGATGAGTGCTGGGTGGATCAGTCTTTCGGAAGACAAGATGATAGGCACAAGGCCTGCAACGCCGGACGAACTGTTTCCATCAACTAATAAAACACGATGATCACCCATTCCATAAAACGTCTACTCACTGCAACTCTGCTTACCGCAGCATGCGCTCTATCAAGCACAGCATTGGCCGAAGATTTGACCCTATACTCCAATGTTGTTAAACATGTCGACGCCCAAAACGAAGCCAAGGATTTCGGTGTGGGCCATCGCCGGATTCGCGAGGTTGAAATTCGACTTTCCGAGAACGGGAAGGTGGCTGGCAAAAGCTATTCAATTACTACCACAGTAAAGGTGAACAACAAGGCAGGCACCGGGACACGCGTTGCGCTTGGAGTGGTGCAACTAACCAAAGGCACTTTCTGGACTGAAGCCACAGTGTTGGATATGCCCAACAAGGCTGCGGTCGGAGCGGGCCACAAGCATAGCGGCATTATTCTTGGCGGAACAGGAGTTTACGAGGGAGTGACTGGAACCTACGATTTAGAAATCAGCAAAGACGGCAAGTATACCGTGGCAGTTTGCCACATCGTGCGGAGCAAGAAATAATACATATCCTATGGTTGGCCCGTTGAGTTGACAGCGGACTCCTTGGGATTCGTATCCTGATTTCGGAGGGGAGACTCCCCTCCGAAATCATTTCAAGGTTAGATTTGTTGGACCTTGATGTCACAGCGCGCTGATGTCGCCGAAAAGCACATCCCAATCAAGGTTTAAAAGCATTTCTTTACTGGCTGATTTTCCATCTTCATGGATTCTTCTCATACACCTTGCATATCCTCGTCGCCCTATACCCTTTTTAGGGATATTCTTGTCGCACATGCCTCCGACAAGCCCGATGCCACTGCATACACTTTCCTTAAAAACGATGAGGAGGAGAAATCCATATCGTATCGGAACCTAGATTTGTCCGCTTCATGCATTGCCGCAGAACTTCTTAAGTACGGCAACTCGGTCGGTAATGTGCTTCTACTTTTTCCCCCAGGCCTTGAATTCATTAAGGCATTTCTCGGTTGTGCACTGGCGGGATTTCCTGCGGTCCCGCTGAGTATTCCTAGGGCTAAGCAGTCCCTCACAGGACTGGAGAGGGCTGCGATCGATTCCAATGCCTGCATCGTCCTCTGCACGCAGATGATTTCGGAAGCGATGATGTCCAGGATTCCAGAGGATTCTCCCCTAAGGCGACTCACCTGGATAGCAATTGACCATCTCCAAGATTCCAATCACCCGAGATTGGTGGGTCTTCCCCGTAATCCATCAGATCCCGTTCTTATTCAATATACCTCGGGCTCAACAGGAAATCCGAAGGGGGTAGTGGTTTCCAACGAAAGTCTCCTTCACAATATTGGCAGCATCTACCGTCTTTATGACTTTAGCGCCGACTCCAAGATCGTCAGTTGGTTGCCGCAATTTCATGATATGGGACTGATTGGCTCAATGCTTCAATCCCTCTACGCCGGCTTTCCATGCATCCTGCTATCCCCGACTGCATTCATTCAGAAACCGTATCGATGGCTGAAAGCCATTAGTGATCATAGGGCGACAGCAGGCGGCGCCCCGAATTTTGCCTACGATTTGTGTGTTTCCAGAATTACCGAGGAGGAGGCCGGGACACTTGATCTGAGTAGTTGGCAGGTTGCCTGGACCGGTGCAGAAACCATTCGCTCATTGACACTATCGGCTTTTGCAAATCGATTTGGCAGGCATGGATTTAAAAGAAATACCTTTGCTCCATGCTATGGACTTGCCGAGGGAACGCTCATGGTGACGGGCACGGGGCCCTATTCTGATAAGATGATAATAAGCGTAAAGCTCCCTAGTTTACTGAATGGGGAAACAGTTGAGCTGGACACTAGAACCTCGGATGGCGCCGTCGAGTTGGTCAGTTGTGGCAAAAGTTTCCCAGACCAGATCGTACGGATAGTGGATACCAACAAAATGGAGGCAATGCCCGATCTTAAGATCGGTGAGATCATGGTTAAGGGGGCAAGCGTAACCTGCGGGTACTGGAGGAATCCCGAGGCAACCCACTCCATCTATGGACAGACCATTGACAAAGAGTCCGGCTTTCTCAGCACCGGCGACCTAGGTTTCCTTTATAAAGGCGAGCTTTTCGTAGTTGGAAGGGTGAAGGAGACCTTGAAGATCAATGGCCGTAGTCTATATGCACAGGATCTAGAGTACACCGCTATCCAATCGCATCCCGATCTTAAGGCCAATGGAGGGGCATCCTTCTCAGTTCAGAGTAATGAGGATGAGCGGCTCATACTGGTCTGCGAACTCAGAAGGGATCGCATCAAGAGCTTTGACGGGGAGGAAATTCGTAAAGCTGTTTCCACCGCATTATCCAACGAGTATGAGGTGACGCTCCATGATATCGTCCTGATCAAGCCAGCCACCCTTCCCATGACCACCAGCGGAAAGATTCAACGCCTAAGGTGCAGGGAACTTTATCTCACTCACTCACTCGACCTGCTCTATTCATCACTTTCCACATCCATGAACAAGAGTCCCACACCAGCTTCCCTGACCCATGAAGAACTTCTTTTATCACCCCCCACACTCCGGCCAAAACTCCTAGTTGTATTCCTCAAGTCAGTGGTTGCGGCGTTGGCCGAGTGTGATCCGGTGACGATTGATTCGTCGCAGAACATTCAGGACCTTGGCCTTGATTCGATACGCTTGGTGGAGTTGAAGGTGCGACTCGATCTCGTGCTGGGAGATGAATTTCCTCTTGAGAGATTCGTGAGCATGGAAACCATCGGAGAATTGGCCAAGGTTTCATTGGAGTATTTGAGGATGGAGAATGACCATGAAGGAAGAATCGCAGGGGACTCACCGATAGAAGTTTGTCCCGGCCCTCCCTCACCGCAGGATCTGGTAGTTCTTGAAAAACTGAATCGCGGATTCTTTGACTATCTTTTACAACTACGGGAGCAATACGGACGGATAGTCCGATTCGTCTGGGGCAAACAGACATTCTACATGATCAGCGAACCGGATGACTTCAGGGAGATCTTTATCAAGAGAACAGAGGAATTTATCAGAGGCAACACCGTCATTGGATTCAGGTTGATCACTGATCTCGACGACCTGTTTACCACGGAGGGAGACGACTGGAAAATTCAGCGAGAGCTTGCACGTCCTGAGTTCACACGCGCCTCGCTCGAGGTTTTTTCGGATACAATTCCGGGTATCGTCCTTAGTTATATGTCTGGAGAACAGGGAGGAAGTGAGTCTCGGGTAATAGAGTTGATTGATGCTACAAGGGAGATCACGATGCGGGTAGTCCTCAGTAAACTGCTAACTCTAAAAGATCACAAAAAAGTCCGAGCCCTTCTTGATGCTACTAGGAAGGTAGATAGCTGGAATGTACCTTTTTTCTACATCTCGGCCGATCGAATTAATCTGGCACCAGATTATTATAAGATGCTCTTTTCATCATTTGATCCTCTGATCTACGAACTAATCGATCAGCACCTCGACCACCCTGAACAGTATCATGATCTCGTTTCTTCCTATATCGAAACCGATTTTGTAAAATCATTATCAAGGTTGGAAAAACGAAGTTATCTAAGGAACATTGTATTCACGCTTATCTTGGCGGGCTTTGACTCCACTGGCAGTGGTCTTTTTTCCACGCTATATATGCTGGCAAAAACCCCAGAAAACTTTTCCAAAGTGAGGGAGGAGGTACAGACAGCTTTTCCGGATTCACAACCAAATTCCAGAGACCTTCTAAATACTCTTCCATATACCTATGCAGTTGTGAATGAGGCACTTCGTCTCTTTCCGCCGGTCTGGTTCCTGGGACGAGAGGCAACTAGGGAGACAACGTTTCAAGGATACTCGATCGCCAAAGGAGACTTCATTCTTGCTTCTCCATATCTGATTCAACGTAACCCGCTTCATTGGAAAAATCCTGCTGAATTCATCCCAGAGCGGTTTTTTGAAAAAGATGTGCCGACCGCTGCTTACATCCCCTTTGGAGTCGGACCGAGACAGTGCGTCGGAAAATGGATGGCTCTGTATGAGATTATTCTGGCAACAGCCACACTTGTTAGAAACTACGACCTCAGCGTTGAATGTGACGGCGAATTCGAACTCAACACCCTCTTCACACTCAGGCCTAAAAACTCTTTCCAGGCTACGTTCAAGCCACGTGTTTTCTGATGCCACCCGCAGAATCTAGAAGTTTACATGAGGCTTACCTTTTGAGAACGGGAGTGCTTTCTGATCAGCTCGTTTTTCTTCTAGGGCCCCACAGGTCAGGAACCACTTACCTTCATCAGATCCTTGCAGACACTGGTGTCTTTGACTTCATCTCCTATTACGATATTGCGGAGTTTCCCCGTTTGCTAACGAACCATGAGGCTGGTCTCACTGCCGAATCGATTCAGCGACTTCAGCAAGAAATCGAGCATTTCGGTGAAACTAGGGGTTTTGACCAGGTTCCCATCGGGCCGCTCCAAGCAGAGGAGTATGGATACCTCCTCAGTAGGAGCCCCTTTAATATCTATAATTCGGAGCCGACTTCGAATACAGATTTTGAACCTTTGAAATCTCTTTGCGCAATCAAACGCAGGATTTCATCCTCGGAAAAACTCCTTCTCCTAAAAAACCCCAATGATTTTTACGATGGGTTTGTTCGCATTTCAGAAACCTTTCCCAGGTGCCGGTTTATTTTTATCCACCGGCACCCCCTGCATGTGTTCAATTCGCAGATTCGCGTCTGGAGGAACCTTCTAGAGAAACGAAACCCATGGTTTGCCAAGATTGATGCCACCTATGCAGAGATTCATGACAAGCCAGAACTCAAAATGGCCTTTAAGATATCACTGCTCAACGGTCGAGGATTGATGAGGGTGATGGAAACCCTTTGCAAGGCATATTCTTTTTATATCGAAAGTATATCACATCTCAATTCGGATCAGGCCTTAAGCATCCGCTACGAAGATCTTTGCAGGGCGCCTCAGCAATCCCTTAAGAAAATAATGCATTTCCTTGATCTGGAACTCGAAGAGGGCCACTTACTTAGTGAACCTTCACCTAGAAATATTCCCAACATTCCTGAAGTCGCTCAGATCTACTTGCAAAATTCCATTCGACTTGCCCCCTACCTGTCCCATCTTGGGTATAACATCATGCCTGATGATTATTAAGAGCAGCAGTTCCAGGAAAAATGCTGAATTAGTTACCTCGGCAAGCACCGTCTCTAACTCAGAGGTTGGGAATATTTTTTTAACCGGAGCAGCTGGCTTTCTTGGTATCAATCTCCTTGCAACTATACTAAACCTGACCAATAGCCGAGTGACTTGCCTACTCAGGGGGACATCCATACAACACGCCAAAGACAGACTCTCAGCTGCTCTTGTACGATATGGGCTTTCTTTAGATTGGAGTAGAGTCATCCTGATTTTAGGAGATCTTGAAAAACCCCATCTCGGGCTTGAAAAAGATCATTATCAAGAGCTTAAGAAATCCGTTGGGCTTATCATTCATGCAGCGGCTGACGTGTCACTCATCGCTGACTACTATAACCTGAGATCTATTAATGTTGATGGAGTGAATTCTCTGATTGAACTGGCATCTGGAGCTAGTCCGATTCCATTAACCCATCTCTCTTCTTACTCGGTCTTCAATGAGGAGACATATAACAGTGAACTAATTGCTTTTGAACAACCACTTAACACGACGAATCCGAAGTTTAAGAGTGGGTACGCAAGATCGAAGTGGGATGCAGAAAAATTGTGCGAGAGAGCCATTTCTTTGGGATTTCCCATCAGAGTTCTCCGCCTACCCTATTTACTGGGTGCTTCCTCTACCGGATTCTGCAACCCAAAGGGACAAATTGAGTTGCTCTTGAAAGCGATTCTTCACACCACGCTGGCTCCTGATCTGGATTTTTCACTGAACTACCTCCCAGTCAATATCTGTGCGGAACTTGTTATACGGATTTCACTTCTTCAACCAAACGACTTATCAATTTTTCATCTCACACCGATTCCATCTATCAGTTGGCATCAAATCGTTGAAAAAGCTATCGATGAGAATTTCAGTTTAACACTGATTCCCCCCGATGAATGGTGTAGACATATCAGAAATAAAGCTTTAACCCAGCGAACCTTATCTCCTACCGCCGCCTTGATTTCAGTGGATCCCACACTAGCTCAATTCAATTCAAACATATACAGAATGAGCTTTGATTGCAGGCATCTACTTTCCTCACTCAACGAGGTATGCCACTCTTCAGAGACAATAAAGTTCCGCTGGGAAAATTATCTAAAATCAGTCAATTCTCTCTGATACTAAATCTCTCAAATTACAAGAGACAGAAGTATTCAAAATATTCTTGCTCTAGCAACCGAAGACCTCGACCTCGGACAAAACTACAACACGGCCCGAGTCATCAATCCATTTTTGAAAAACGCATCCCACGCAGACTGATGTGTAACCGATGTTCTCGGTTCATATTTATACCGGGCGGGAGGCGGTCGCCCTCGCATCAGCCGCCCGCTTGTTTCAAGGAACTCAGGTATTCGATTAGGTCGGTGAATTGATTGCTAGTGAGTCCAGAAGCAAGACCCGCCGGCATCATGCTGGTGCCCGGATGTTGCTCCTCCTTGACATCAGCCCGTTTGATCTGGCTTGTCGCGCCGGTGATGTCGCGTAGCGTGATCACTCCATCCTGTTCGGCGGTGACGAAGCCTATTATCCTAAAAAGGAAAATGGACGCGTTCTTGGGGCACCTCTGTGCGAGGTGTTGGACTGCGGCTCCCGGTGGTGGCTAACGGGTCTGTTTTCACCCGCTGAGGA
>Ga0209190_1002386_pt1 | contig 12652 bp, 11 predicted proteins | sample M_140205_XF_Meta_FD_187315 | JGI IMG/M metagenome (GOLD analysis project Ga0209190, IMG submission 187315) | Freshwater microbial communities from Lake Montjoie, Canada to study carbon cycling - M_140205_XF_MetaG (SPAdes) (version 2) | ecosystem: Environmental > Aquatic > Freshwater > Lake... | reverse complement strand
GGTAACAAAATTACTCAATAGGCTATTAAAAACTGGCCCTTGCTCAAATAAAAAATGATGTCTCACCGGTATAATATAGATGGGCAAGTCTCTTAAATCATTATTGAATTTTTCTAGCCTTATAGCATCCTTTTCAGTTGTAAGAATAATCTTATTAGGCGAAGCTATGCTTTCAAATTGCATTTTTATTTCCCTGAGATCATCCGTGCTGAAAATATGATGGTCGCGGTAACGTAACATATCATAGCCATATACATTATTATTTAAGAACTCTTTCAAAGGTGCTGGATTGGCAATGCCGCAAAGTAAAAGCACATACATGTCAGAAGTGATCTCTTTTCTTTCATCTGTAAGAATTCTATAAGGCATGCCATATTCAAGGCTTGTAAAAAATATTTTCTGATTTTCGCTTTTATTTATTTCCTTTTCAATTGATTCCTTTTCTTGCACGTATATATCCTTCGGACATTTTGTAACTATAATTAAATCTGCCCTTTTACTACTTGCCTTTACGTCTCTCCTGTCACCCATTGGTAATATGTGATCGCGAGTAAATAGGTTTCTATAATCTGTAAGTAAAATATTCAACCCTGCATGAATAGCTCGGTGCTGAAAAGCATCATCTAAAACAATCACCTGGATATCCGGTTTTTCTTGCAATAATTGAGGAATGGCTAAGATTCGTTCCTCTCCTACTGAAACAATTACATCAGGATATTTCCTGAATAATTGCATGGGCTCATCCCCTATTTCAATTGCAGTTGATTGGTTATTAGCTATGGCAAAACCACGTGTTTTTCTTTTGTACCCCCTACTCAGGGTAGCTGTTTTATATCTGTCTTTGAAAAAAGAAATAATGTACTCAACCATTGGCGTTTTTCCTGTTCCACCTAAAGCTATATTGCCAACACATATTAAGGGGAAATTAAAAGTGGTTGATGAAAGAATCTTTTTGTCAAATAGCCAATTACGAATATTAATAATAACACTAAAGAGTATTGAGAATGGGAATAATAAATATCTGAAACTTTTCAACATCGAATTCCTGATTAGTTAACTGTTTATTTCATTTACAAAAATAGAAAATATGGTAGTGCCATAATTACGTTCTGCCTTAAAATGAGGATACTTTTTATAATCATTCCTAGGAGTATGTTCTAAGATAAACCATCCGCCTGGCTCAAGTAATACCTTTTCGAAAATAATTTTGGGAAGATTATCAATTGTTGCCAATGCATAAGGAGGGCCAGCAAAAATAAGATCAAATTTACGTCCACAGGTTTCTATGAATTTGAAAACATCCAATTTTAAAACCTGAAAATTTTCAAGGCCTAGGTCTTTAACTGTTTTTTTAATAAAAGTATACATGCCAGCATCTTTTTCTACAATAGTTAGTTCTAATACTCCCCTGCTGGCAAGCTCATAACTAATACAACCGGTTCCTCCAAAAAGATCAAGTGATTTAAGATTTGTTAGGTCAAGATTATTCTGTAGAATATTAAAAAGCCCCTCTTTTGCAATATCAGTAGTTGGTCTAGTATATGGCATATGAGCAGGTGGTTGAATGCGCCTGCCTCCTAATAATCCGCTTATGATGCGCATACTGCCAGTGAGATTAGATAATTGAAATAATGAGTAGGGTATTTTTCTAATTCCTTTCTTAATGAAATACCTTGCTTTGGCACAGCAATCGTAGTATTTACAAAATATTTGTAAAGTGATTCAAATAGATTTGATTTCTTTTCAATCATTCCATCAATTATCAAATTAGTTTTTTCTGGAGTCATATTAAATTGCTTACAGATATTAAGCAAATGATAATTAACATCTAATGGGATTTGATAATTAAAGTAATTAAGCATCTGTAGCTTTCCATCTCGGTATACTAATACACGAAATGCATTTTGATAAAAAGTGCAAAAAATACTATCATCCTGCACATCTAATTTTGCTAATTGAGAATTAGTTGAAATACTATGATAGGAATTGTTCTCTTTAAAAAAGCCTCCAAATAAAGCATCTATTAATTGTGGAACCCTATAACAAATTACTATTTTTTGATCATCAGTTTGGTCACAGCGAGTTGCCATACCTATTGTATGACCATATACAAGATTAAGCGCACTTTCTATATTGTCCTTAATAAACAATTCTTTGGGGAATAAGAGTGTTTCGTGAACATTATGATAAATACGAGTGCTTTTACATGTTATTGCTAGAGTAGGCTCACTATCAATTATCATTTTAATTTCCTTAGCCATCTGAATAGGAGTAGGCTTTTCATTAAAATGACATACAAGAATGCCTTCAATATGCTTTCCTTCATTCTTATACCAAAGAAAAGAAATACCAAAATACCCGCAGTCTATAACAAGCTCAAGGGCCTTTATATCCTGATTCTCAGGGCAGACGTCAATAACTTTTGAAAGAGTAGCCATTTAGCAAAGCAAAATAAGATAATTTTGCGTACTTATGACCTCAAAAAAGGGAGATTCTGGATTAAAAGTAGCGGTAACTAATAAACAGATTTTATCTATAGCATTACCTATCAGTTTGGCAATGCTGGTGCCCCAGGTTAATATTCTAATAAACAGTATATTTCTTGGCAGGCTCAGCCCTATTGCCTTAGGTAATGCAGGAGTAACTGCAATATATTACCTCATTTTTGCTGTAGCCGGCAATGGATTTAATAATGCCATGCAAACTGTTTTTTCCAGATTTGCAGGAAGTGATAAACCTTCAGGATTCAAGCGCATACTTACCCAGGGATTTATTTTAACCTTTATTTTTTCAGGGCTGTCTATTTTGTTCACATGGTTTATAGCCCCACATATCCTTGTCCATCTATTAGAGCCTGAGCAATATACTGTAGAAATGAATTTTTTAAAAATTCGTATCCTTGGTATCCCTTTTCTCTATTTCTTTCAGTTGGTTAATGCCTTTTTAATTTCTTCACTTAACAGCCGTATGCTCATTATTGGCTTTATTTTTCAGGCCCTGATTAATATTTTTTTGGATTATGCAATGATTTTTGGCCATTATGGTTTTCACGCAATGGGATTTAATGGGGCTGCCTGGGCATCTGTGATAGCAGAATTAGCTGGTGCTATTTTGGTATTGTTTATTTTGATAATATCCGGATTAAAAAAGAAATATCAATTGCTTACTACTTGGGCCTATGATCATAAACTTACTTTTGAAATATTTAAGCTTTCATTGCCTTTAGTATTGCAATATATCATCAGCATTGCAACATGGCTTGCCTTCTTTTTATTAATAGAAGAAAAGGGAATTATGGCTAAAGGGATAAGTAATACCATGCGCAGTATTTTTGGGATAGCAGGAATATTTGTTTGGGCGCTTTCTGGTACCACTAATGTAATGGTAAGTAATATTATTGGCCAAGGTAAGCAGGATAAAGTAATGCAGCTTACTACCCGTATCTCATTCTGGAGCTTTGGACTTTGTACATTTATGGCTGTGTTGCTGAATATTTTTCCCCGTGAATATTTTTTATTATTCGGCCAAGGAGAATCTTTTGTTCAGGCGGGCATCCCAGTAGTAAGAATGGTATCGCTCGGATTACTATTTATGAGCCTTGCTAATATCTGGCTTAATGCGGTTACGGGCACTGGAAATACAAAAGTTAATTTAATTATTGAAATCATCTCAATAATATGTTATACCCTATATACTTGGTACTTTTTGAAAATAAACTATATTTCTTTGGCTATAGCATGGAGTAATGATCTTGTATACTGGATAACAATTTTACTCATGTCTTACTTCTATATGCGTAGTGGGAAATGGAAAAAAGAAGAAAAGATACATGTGTAAAAAAAGTAAGGCTATTATAATTACCACTCTTTTATTAAACTAACACCTACCCTTCCCGAAAATTGGCTAATTGGTGGATAATTTTTATAGATACTAATCTCAGTTTTTCTTACCATGGGGCTAAATAAGGCAATCTCTTCGGAAATATTTTGCGCCAATGTTTCAAGCAAGGCTGTAGCTTGCATCATATTTTTTTTGATAATTTCATATGCTTTTACATAGTCAAGGGTTTGATCTAGAGAACTCACATTTACTTTTTCATCAATTGTAATATTCATAGAAACTGAAAATGAATTTCCAATAACACGTTCTTCCTGATGGAGCCCGTGATAAGCATAAAAATAAATGTCTATAAGGTGAATGGTTAACATTAGTGGTGCCCTTTTTCAGCAAGGTATCTTTCTGCATCAAGAGCTGCCATGCAACCACTACCTGCTGCTGTTACAGCCTGACGATACGTTTTATCTTGCACATCTCCAGCTGCAAATACGCCTTCAACATTTGTTTTTGATGAACCAGGAATTGTATTGATATATCCGGCCTCATCCATATTAATAAACTCTTTAAAAATATCACTATTAGGTTTATGGCCAATTGCAACGAAAAATGCACTCACAGGAATTTCCTGTTTTTGGCTTGTTATATTATTATGAATACGAACACCCGTAACGCTATTTTCCCCTAAGACTTCATCAGGTTCAGAATTCCAATAAACTTTAATATTTGATTTTTTCAGTACCCTATCCTGCATAATCATACTGGCTCTCATCACATCCTTCCTTACAATCATATGAACAGTAGTGCACATTTTAGATAGATAAAGAGCTTCTTCAGCAGCAGTATCACCGGCCCCTACTATGGCTACCTCTTTCCCCTTAAAGAAAAAACCATCGCATACAGCACAAGCACTTACCCCAAATCCATTCAACCTTTGTTCACTAGGCAAACCAAGCCATTTGGCAGAAGCCCCAGTGGAGATAATTACCGAATCAGCCTCTATCCACTTTTCTTCATCTATTTCTATTTTAAAAGGGGTAGTTAAAAAATCAACTTTTGTGGCCAATCCATATCTGATATCCGTCCCCATTCTAGCTGCTTGTTTTTCAAAATTAACCATCATTTCAGGCCCTTGAATCCCTTCTGGATATCCCGGATAATTCTCTACATCTGTTGTTATGGTTAACTGACCTCCGGGCTCTAAACCTTGATAAAGAATAGGTTTAATATTAGCACGTGATGCATAAATGGCCGCCGTATATCCTGCAGGCCCTGATCCAATAATCAAACATTTTACTCTTTCAGTGATTGGTTGTTCCATATTTTTAAATTACTATTGTATTCATTTTATTAGGGAAGAATAAAGGTACGATACCAAGAAGCATATCCGCAAAAAGCACCTAAAGCACCTCCTGAAATATTTCCTATCACTTTATTGGGCTGAGAAAAAGGATTGCCAATTGCTTGCTCTGCAAATTCCCAGGTATTCCAAAATGTATAGGTAGCCTTGTCTATATTACAATACTTCAGTGTAACAGTATCTCCTTTTTTGAAAAAATTATCCTCCATTTTAGGCGGATCATTTTTATTGTATCCTTTAGATAAATTAGCCTCGAAGGTAGTGCCATCAAATACTTCATCACTATAAATCGAATTAGGACCAGGATAAAAAGGCGCTTCATTGGTTTTTGTAAAATAACGAATATAATTTCCGATACCCGGAGGATCTGAAATTTTTACCATCATTATACGCTTAAGTGTGTCTGGATTAAATGGAGCTTTATTAAACCAAACAGAATCAGGTACTATTGAAAGAGCAGTGATATTTGTATGAGATGTATACTCCTTTCCCCCATCAACAATTCGAAGATCATAACCCTGATTTAATACTCCTTCAAATGCAGTAGATAAAGAATTTGAATCAATTGAATAATAGTAAGCAGATAAACCTGGAAGTATAGGCAATGAGTATTCTTTCAACTTATGCGTAAGCGTACCGTTCGATATATACACATCTGCATCATGAACAAAAGATGAAGCTAAGGTGGCTATATCCAATGTGCTATAAAATGATAAACTGCGGTTAAGAATTACCATAGGGGGTTTCCCGTTTTCAATTTGTGCATCTACAACAAGAGTGCTGGGAGATTCATTAAGATTGAAGTTGATATCCTTTTCGCAGGAAAATAGCATGATGCTAATAAAAAAATAAAATAAGTACTTCATGAATATTCTTCTGATAGCTTTAAGTAGTTAGGCTGCAATTTACATGAATAACAGCGCTATTTCAATTCATCTGTGTAGAACCATTTTTTTTATGTGGAAATTTAATAAAAAACCCACCAAAGTGGCGGGTCCTTTAAAAGTAGGTTCGGAATATTTATCCAAGATAAGCCTTGAGAGCACCGCTGTAACGGGCTTTCTGAAGGCGCTTAATTGCTCTTTCCTTTATCTGGCGGATTCTTTCCTTAGTAAGATCATATTTTTGACCAATTTGCTCGATTGTAACACCATTTTCTCCATCAAGGCCAAAATAAGCATTTACAATTTCTGCTTCACGTGGACTTAATGATTTCAATACCCTACGTATTTCATTCTTCAAAGAATCATGCATTACTTCTTCATCTGTTTCATCTCCCCCTTTCAACAAATCACCCATAGCCACATCCTCAGCTTCGTGAACCGGAGCATCTAAAGAAGTATGACGGGTATTGCTTTGAAAAATATTATTAATCTCAGTCTCACTCATTTCAAGTAACTCAGCAAGCTCTTCTGTAGATGGCTCCCTTTCGTGCTCCTGTTCGAAAGCCATATATGCTTTGTTTGCTTTGTTATAGGTTCCTATTTTGTTTTGCGGAAGCCTAACTAGCCTCCCCTGCTCAGCCAAAGCCTGCAGTATAGACTGGCGAATCCACCAAACAGCATAAGAAATAAATTTAAAGCCTTTTGTTTCATCGAAACGTTGAGCCGCTTTTATAAGTCCAAGATTGCCTTCATTAATAAGGTCACTAAGCGAAAGACCTTGGTGTTGATATTGTTTAGCAACAGATACAACGAACCTAAGGTTAGCTTGCACAAGTTTATCGAGCGCACGTTGGTCGCTCATTTTAATTTTTTGTGCTAAAATCGTCTCTTCTTCGGGAGTGATCATTGAAATTTTTGAAATTTCTTGGAGATACTTTTCAACGGCTTGTGAATCTCTGTTGGTAATCTGTGTTGCAATTTTAAGCTGCCTCATTTTAAATATTTAATGATGAATACCTAGTTATTGAAAACCAGTTGATTGTGCGTTTAAAAGTGTACGAAAAGGGCTATTTTTTGCTAAAACAGTCTTCAAAGGTAATATTCGATTTTTGTATTTCATAGCTATTTAAGAAAAAAACTTTCCATTTTTGTAAATAAGACAGCCAAAATGAAGAAAAGTTTTAAAATAAATCATAAAAAAACTATAAACTGATAAATATCATAAAGCCCATTTTGCTTATTACATTTGCTACATGATTACAGACTTAAGATCAGATACTTTTACACGTCCAACACCTGGGATGCTTGATTTTATGATGAAAGCACCTGTGGGAGATGATATTTTCTCTGAAGACCCTTCAATCAATGATTTAGAAGCCTATGCTTCAAATTTATTTGATATGGAAGCGTCTATTTTTTGCCCTAGTGGTACTATGACAAATCAGATCGCGATTAATTGCCATACCCGGCCGGGGGATGAGGTTATTTGTGAAAAAACTAGCCATATTTATCAATATGAAGGTGGAGGCATTTCTTTTAATAGTGGCTGCCAAGCAAAATTACTAGATGGTGATAGAGGTAGACTTACTGCCTCTCAAGTATTGGAAGCTATAAATCCAGTTGATATTCATAAGCCCGCAAGTAAACTTGTTTCTCTAGAAAATACATCAAATCGTGGCGGAGGAAGTTGTTATAATTTTACAGAAATTCAAGCAATTAGCGAAGTTTGTCGTAATAACAATCTTAAAATTCACCTTGATGGGGCAAGATTGTGGAATGCCATGGTAGTTAATGGTGAAACCCCTTCTCAATATGGTGCAATATTCGACAGCATATCTATTTGTCTGAGTAAGGGCCTAGGAGCTCCAGTAGGAAGTTTATTACTTGGAAGCAGGGAACTCATTAACCGTGCTCGAAGGGTAAGAAAGTTATTTGGGGGCGGCATGCGTCAGGCTGGATATTTGGCTGCTGCAGGAAAGTATGCGCTACTTCATCATATTGAAAGACTTAAAGAAGACCATGAGCATGCAAAAATGATTGCTACTGCCCTTTCAAAAAAGAGCTGGGCAACCGTATTCCCAATCGAAACAAATATTATCATCTTCGAGGTGCATCAACCATATACTGCTACTTCATTTGTGGAAGCTATGAAAAAGGAGGATATTAAATGTATGTCTATATCGCCTGGACAAGTAAGGATGGTAACTCATCTTGATGTGTCAAGAGAAATGATAGACAAGGTAATTCATGTTATTGGACTACTTTAGCGCAATGTCAATGGGTACTTTTAAAAATTCATTTATATAATTTCAGACTTAACGGAAAACTATGTTTCCTACTATAAATCCACTTGAAACAAATGCTTGGAAGGCACTTGCCTTGCATCACAAACAATCCGGGGCAATGATGATGACCGATATGTTTGCTAAGGATACTGATAGATTCAATTCTTTTAGTATTGCTTTTGATGATATGTTATTTGATTATTCTAAAAATATAATAAATAAAAAAACCATTGAATTATTGATCGATCTAGCTGAAGAGTGCAAACTAAAAGATGCGATTCAGGCAATGTTCACTGGTGAAAAAATAAACAAAACTGAAGGGCGCCCTGTTTTACATACTGCCTTAAGAAACTTCTCCTCCACTCCTCTTATTGTTGACGGGAATGACATAATGCCTGGTATTAGAAAAGTGCTAGAACAAGTGAAACTCTTTTGCGAAAAACTTCATAATGGAAAGCATACAGGTTTTACAGGTAAAAGGATAAAAAATATTGTAAATATTGGAATAGGCGGAAGTGATCTTGGTCCAGCTATGATTTCCGAAGCCTTAAAGCCCTATAAAAAGGAAGGCATTCATTCTTTTTTTATCAGCAATATTGATCCTGCCCATATTGGAGGTGTACTTAAAGATCTATCTCCTGACGAAACCTTGTTCATTATAGCCAGTAAAACATTTACTACTCAGGAAACTATAACCAATGCCTATACAGCTAGGCAATGGTTTCTAAATAATGGTGGGAATACCGATTCTATCTCTAAACACTTTGTAGCTCTAAGTACCAACGATTCAGAAGTAATGAAGTTTGGGATTATAGCTGAAAATATATTTCCATTATGGGATTGGGTAGGCGGACGTTATAGCTTATGGGGCGCGATAGGATTATCAATTGCTGCTTCTATAGGTTTCGACAACTTTATTGAGTTATTGAAAGGAGCTCAATCATCTGATAACCATTTCAGAAATGAAAAATTTGAAAAAAATATTCCAGTTATTATGGCTTTGATAGGAATATGGTATCGAAATTTTTACAATTGCGACACGGAAGCTATTCTCCCTTACGACCAGCATATGCATCGATTTGCTGCCTATTTCCAGCAGGGCAATATGGAAAGTAATGGAAAATCAGTTGACCGAAATGGAAACCGAACAAACTATGCCACTGGTCCTATTGTTTGGGGAGAACCCGGCACTAATGGTCAACATGCTTTTTATCAGCTGCTTCACCAGGGTTCAGTTATGGTACCCTGCGATTTTATTGCTTCAGCCAATAACCACTTTGTTATAGGAGACCATCATCAAAAATTACTGAGTAATTTCTTTGCACAAACTGAAGCATTAATGAAAGGGAGTCATCATGTAAATCCTTATCGTGTTTTTGAAGGCAATAGACCTTCCAATTCATTCTTACTTAAAAAACTTACTCCATTTTCTCTTGGACAACTAATAGCACTTTATGAGCATAAGATATTTGTTCAAGGAGTAATCTGGAATATATTCAGTTTTGATCAGTGGGGAGTGGAATTAGGAAAAAAGTTAGCAGATAAAATTAATTCAGAGCTGGGTCATGAGGAAAAAGTTTCCTCTCATGATGCTTCCACGAATGGATTAATTAATGCTTATAAAATAATGAGAGAAAAATAAAAGCAATTTGTTTTATTACCACTTATCCACTTCCTCATTATTACTGCTTTCGCTAGAAGGAGTTTCTGATGTTGAAGGTATTTCTGAAGTTGGTGGAGTTTCTTTAGATTCAGGGGAACTTTCAGACTTTGGTTGCTCTATAACAGCTGCGCCTTCTTCTCCTTCATAAGGAGTATCATGATTAAATGCATCGAAATCAAAATCGGGCATCAGATCAGTCTTCACATAATCAATAGCTTCGCCCAAGCCTTTAATAAACTTATTAAAATCCTCTTTGTATAAAAATATTTTATGACGATCATATCCTTCAGAGTCAAATCTCTTCCGGCTTTCTGTGATAGTAAGGTAGAAATCATTGCCCCGAGTTTCTCTTACATCAAAAAAGTAAGTCCTACGTTTTCCAGCTTTAATACGTTTGCTGTAAACGCTTTCCATTTTTTTATCGTTGTTCTCGTACGCCACTGTAATAGATTTTTTAATTATTAAAAGTTGCTTCCTGACAAAGATAGAATTGTTTTTGATTCAACAAAAAAAATGGAGAATCCTTCCCTACAGTTCTAAAGGCTATCATCAAATTGCTGGCCGGCAAAGAGATCAGCATATAACCCATTGTTTCTTAGCAATTCTTCATGAGTTCCTTGCTCTACAATACGACCATCATCGAGCACCAGAATACGATCAAAACCAAAGGAAGGGATAATTCTGTGAGTGGTAATAATGGCTGTTTTCCCTTTTAGGAGAATATTTAGTTCCCTAGCAATTCCCTTTTCGGTACGAGTATCTACAGCACTCAGACAATCGTCAAATATTAATATACCTGGATTTTTAATCAAAGCCCTAGCAATAGAAATGCGCTGTTTTTGTCCGCCGCTTAAAGTAACTCCTCTTTCTCCTATAATCGTTTCAAATCCATCTGGAAAAGATTCAATTTCCTTTAAAATATTAGCCTGATCAGCAGCTTTGCTGATTGCATCCATTTTAATATCCTTTGCGCCAAAACAAATATTATTCTTAATACTGTCACTAAACAAAAATACATCCTGTGGCACATAACTGATTTGTGACCGAAGAGCCTGTAGATTCAAATCTGCAATAGGAATATCATCCAACAGAATATTTCCATTTTGCACATCATACATACGTAATAGCAATTGAGCAAGTGTTGATTTTCCACTACCCGTTCTTCCTACAATGGCAATTTTTTCTCCTTTTTTTATGTCAAGACTGAAATTTTTAAGGGCATGAATACCTGTATGAGCATATGTAAAATCAGCATTTCTGAAACTAATATTCCCTTCTAGTATTGGTGATAATGCATTTTTTTTATTTTGAATAGAAGGTTCGATATGCAAAAATTCATTGATCCGTTTTTGTGAGGTGGCTGCCCTCTGTACCATACTGGCAGTCCAACCTATAGCACTAACAGGGAAAGTGAGCATTTGTATGTACATCACAAATTCGGCAATTTTACCAACACTTGCCCCGGGTTCATGATGCATAATACTTAGGCCTCCTACTAATATAGTAATTAGCGTACTCAATCCAATGAGCAAACCCATACTCGGAAAATAAATTGCCTCAGTTTTCGCCAAACTCAGGGCACTGCTTCTATAGGCCTCACTATTGACACTAAAATATCGAAACATTGCATTTTCCTGAACAAAAGACTTAATTACTCTAATGCCTGAAAATGACTCCTGGGCATTGGTGGTAAGATCGCTTAATAAGGACTGAATCCGCTCCCCTTTTCTATTAATGATGGTATTTACCAAGTATATCGTTATAGCTAAAATCGGTAAAGGAAATAAGGCAATCATAGTTAAATGCGGATCTGAGCGCACCATAAAAAATATGCTGAATGCAATGATTGCAGCAAGATTAATAATATACATGATTGCGGGCCCGGTATAGCTACGAACTCTACTAACATCTTCTGTGATTCTATTCATCAGGTCTCCAGTACTTTGGCTTTTATAAAACGATATTTCTAGAGACTGATAATGAGCATAAATCTCATTCTTTTGCTCAAATTCAATATGCCGGCTCATCACAATAATAGTCTGCCGCATCAGAAACATAAAAATTCCGCTAATCAATGCTGCCAAAATAATAATGAGTGCAGCAGCCGAAATTTTTCCGCTATAGGGGAGATCTTTAAAGGCATATATTATTTTTTGAACAAGCAAATCATAATTGGAATTTTCTTTTGGTGCGCCTATACCTTGAATACCATTTACTACTGAGTTCACCACATATCCAGTGAGTTGGGGAGATAGAATCCTGAAATAATTAGTAAGGATAACAAAGACAATACCCATCAATAAATGCCGACGGTATTTCCATAAATATTTATTAAGGCTTGAAAGACTCTTCACGGCGCTAAATTACAAATAGTAAGCTTACCTAGAAGATTTTAATGAATTAATCATATTTATCAAACTTTTCACTTCATCAAGCTTGCATAATTAAGTGCCTGCATTCATACTAGCAGCTACCCCATATTTAAGGTGCTGGAATTATATCATGAATATCAATCCTTTCATTTCCTATTAGAGCAGATAATTCATCTTGATTAGGTTTAAGTAGATATACCCCCGATAGAAGCTGCTTCTTATAATGCCTGACCACTGGTATCAACTATCAATTT
>Ga0209190_1002382_pt1 | contig 12669 bp, 15 predicted proteins | sample M_140205_XF_Meta_FD_187315 | JGI IMG/M metagenome (GOLD analysis project Ga0209190, IMG submission 187315) | Freshwater microbial communities from Lake Montjoie, Canada to study carbon cycling - M_140205_XF_MetaG (SPAdes) (version 2) | ecosystem: Environmental > Aquatic > Freshwater > Lake... | reverse complement strand
CGCGTGAGCGCCAAGCCAGCACTGGTGGTCTCGACTCCGGGTGCTGAACCCATTGCAGAGGGCGGTTACAGCGCAGCGTTATTACTCGATGGCGATTCACTCTTGCATCGCGTTGACCTGCGATCGGATGAAGAAGCATTGCGACGATGGATGAACGCCGCCAGCTTGGTCAAACCAACAGGTGATGTCGTCATCATGGCCGACCCAGCACACGCATCCGTCCAGGCTGTGGTGCGGTGGGATCCGCTCGGGTTTGCCCACGCGGAATATGAGCAGCGCGCGGTGGCTCACTTGCCGCCGACTTCTCGTGTTGCTGCCCTCGACGGCCCGCCGCGTGGCATTGATCAACTGATGGGGGAGTTGGAGTTGCCCGAAGTGGCCGAAGTCTTGGGTCCGGTTCCCCTGGATGAACCTGAACGCGTGCGGTTGATCATTCGGGTGCCGTTGGCACAAGGGGCTGCATTAGCCAAGGAATTGCATCGAGTGCAGTCCGTGCGATCGGCGCGCAAGGTGGCCGACCATGTCGTAGTGCGCATTGACCCGCTCAATTTGATCTAGTGGCCTGACTACTCAGGGGCACTCAAGGGCGTAGATTAGGCACCCACAGGACGAGGAGAGTGACTCATGACGGTTCAGCCGATCCGACTTTTCGGCGATCCTGCCTTGCGCACCCCGGCCGAGCCTGTGGTCAATTTCGACAAGGAACTGCGCGTCTTAGTACGTGACCTAACGGAAACGATGATCATGGCTCCCGGCGGAGGTTTGGCAGCACCGCAAATTGGGGTGATGCTACGCGTGTTTACCTATGACGTGGATGGTGAACTCGGTCACTTGATCAACCCAGACTTAGACCTCAGTGATGAGCAACAGGAAGACCTTGAAGGCTGCCTGTCCCTTCCTGATTTGGCGTACTCGACAATGCGCGCTACTCGTGTGGTCGCTAAGGGTTTCAATATGTATGGGGACGCAGTAACCATTGAGGGCACGGGCTACTTGGGCCGGGCTTTCCAGCACGAGACCGATCACCTTGATGGTGTGCTTTTTGTTGATCGACTTGATGAAGCCACGCGCAAGCTGGCCATGAAGCAAATCCGCGAGTCCGAATGGTTCGGTGTTGAACCGATCATCAAGGAAAACCCCCATCCCATGTTTGGGAAGGTTTACTAAGTGCGCGTTGTCTTTGCCGGCACGCCGGAACCGGCCGTTCCCTCACTTCAGGCCCTTCTGGATTCGCATCACGACGTGATCGCGGTGGTAACACGACCAGATGCACCTTCGGGTCGAGGGCGAACTCTGACTGCCAGCCCTATTGCTGAGTTGGCGGCGCAACACGGCATTGAGACCCTCAAGCCTGCCAAGCCTTTGGATCCAGAGTTCATGGCGCGGTTGAGTGAACTGGCGCCGGACTGTTGTCCCGTTGTGGCCTATGGCGCCCTGATTCCGCAGTCGGTGCTCGACATCCCACGCATCGGCTGGATTAATCTGCACTTTTCGTTGTTGCCCGCTTGGCGAGGTGCGGCACCCGTACAGCATGCGATCAAAGCCGGGGATGAGATCACCGGTGCGACCACCTTCTTATTGGAAGCGGGCATGGATACCGGGCCGGTATTTGGGCACATCACGGATGCGATCGGACCGCACGACACCAGCGGCGACCTGCTTCAGCGGTTATCGGTTACTGGCGCTGAGTTGCTGGTGCGCACCTTGGATGGAATCGAAAGTGGCGAGCTCGTTGCCGTGCCGCAGGTTGACACAGGTGTTTCTTTGGCGCCCAAGGTTTTGGTCGACGATGCCAAAGTGGACTGGACTCATCCGGCACTGGCCATTGACCGACTGATTCGTTCGTGCACACCAGCGCCGGGAGCGTGGACCACGTTCCGTGCCGAGCGACTTAAATTGGGTGCGGTCACCCTTGAGGTCGAAGTCACCGATCTGGCACCGGGACAACTGCGGGTGTCAAAGCAATCTGTCTTAGTGGGTACGGGTTCGTGCGCGGTGGCTTTAGGGCAGGTTCAGCCCGTAGGTAAGAAGCCGATGGGGTGGAAAGACTGGGTCAACGGCGCTCGGCCGACCGATAGTGACGTAGTGGCGTGACCCAAGCCCCTAAGCGCAACCGTATTGATGCTCCACGGCTCGTGGCCTACGACGTACTTCGCGCGGTGAGTTCTGATGATGCCTACGCCAACCTCGTGTTGCCCACTTTGTTGCGCGAGCGTGAACTCGATGGGCGCGATGCGGCCTTTGCTACCGAGTTGACCTACGGCACGTTGCGCTGGCAAGGCCTCTATGACGAGATCTTGGCCACGCTGGTGAGTCGATCACTCGACGACCTTGACCCAGGCATTTTGGAAATCCTGCGCATGGGCACGCACCAGATTTTGTCGATGCGAGTGCCCGAGCACGCCGCAGTTTCCAGCAGCGTGGATTTGGCTCGCACGGTAATGACTGCTGGCCCCTCGGCAATGGTTAACGCGGTGTTGCGCAAGGTGACCGCACGCGATCTAGGGCAGTGGGCAGATGAAGTAGTGATCGGTGTTGATGATCCGCTCACCCAGCGCTCAATTCGCTGGTCGCATCCGCGTTGGATCGTTTCAGCGTTTTACGACTCGTTGGGCGGCGACCTCGCTGCTCTTGATGCTTTGCTTGCTCAAGACAATGTGCCCGCACCGGTGACTTTGGTCGCTCGCCCCACGCGTTCGACCCCTGAGGAGCTGAAGGAATTAGGCGCGGAGCCCGGTCGTTGGTCGCCGTTAGCTGCAGTGATGGGCTCAGGTGACCCAGGGGATTTTGAAGCTGTGCGACGTGGCGACGTGGGTGTGCAGGATGAGGGATCCCAACTCGTCACGTTGGCCTTGACCTCGGTTACTGTTGATTCTGCCCAACCTGAACAGTGGCTTGACCTGTGTGCTGGACCTGGTGGCAAAGCCGCGCTGCTAGCAGGACTGGCTGATGAACGTGGCGCCCATGTGGTGGCTAATGAATTGCACGAACATCGTGCTCAGTTGATTCGCCAAGCCCTGCGCAACGGAATTGGCGATCACACCGTGGTGGTCGGCGACGGAACGGCAGGGGACTGGGAGAGTGCATCCTTTGACCGGGTCCTGATTGATGCACCGTGTAGTGGTTTAGGTGCGTTGCGTCGACGCCCCGAAGCTCGCTGGCGTCGCAGCGCCCAAGATGTCGCCGGCCTGACCAAATTGCAGCGACAGTTACTCACATCGGCCCTGGATGCAGTCAAGCCTGGCGGAGTAGTGGCCTATGTGACCTGTTCACCTCACTTAGCTGAAACCATGCTCGTGGTGACCGACGTGGTCAAGCGTCGCGACGACGTGACGGTCTTGGACGCTCGCGAGCAATTGCCGATGGTGGACCAATTGGGTCCTGGACCCTATGTCCAATTGTGGCCCCACATACATGGCACTGATGCGATGTTCCTCGCCTTGATTCGGCGCAACGCGCAATGACGAATTTTCGCGCTACCGGCAGTAGGCTGTAGTGGTGGCCATGCAAATCTCACCAAGCATTTTGTCCGCAGACTTTGCCAATTTGCAGGCGCAGGTGGAGGCAGTCAGCAACGCGGACTGGATTCACGTCGATGTCATGGACAACCACTTCGTTCCCAATCTGACCATCGGCGTTCCGGTTGTCGAAGCACTCGCAAGGATTTCTCCGCTGCCACTTGACTGTCACTTGATGATTGAAAACCCTGATCTGTGGGCGCCCAAGTATGCCGAAATCGGTGCCAACAGTGTGACCTTCCACGTAGAGGCTGCTGCGAATCCAGCGATGTGCATCAAGGACATCAAGGCTGCCGGTGCCCGTGCGGGAATGGCCTTGAAGCCCAACACCGACATCGAGGACTACATCGATCTATTGCCACAGCTCGACATGTTGCTGGTGATGACCGTTGAGCCTGGGTTTGGCGGGCAGGCCTTTATGGCGGACATGCTGCCCAAAGTTCGTCGGGTGCGTGAGTTGGTGGGTGATGGCCCTAACGCGGTGTGGATTCAAGTCGACGGCGGCGTCAGTGCTGACACGATTGAACAATGCGCGCAAGCGGGTGCCGATGTCTTCGTTGCTGGATCGGCCGTCTTTGCTGTTTCGGAACCGGCCGCGATGGTGGATCAATTGCGTTCGCTGGCGGTTACTGCCTGCGCTCACCCCTAAGACTTAGGCAACCGCGCAGTACTGCCACGGCAGTGGGACACTTAAGGAATGGCCACCCCAGTCGAGATTGAGGCAATGGAGTACGCACTCCACCTTGCCGCCCGTGGGCTGGGAACAGTTTCCCCCAATCCTGCTGTGGGCTGTGTGATCCTCGCCCCCGATGGTCAGCGAGTAGGCGAGGGATGGCACCAGCGTGCTGGGCATGATCACGCCGAAGTCATCGCGTTGAAGGCTGCTGGTGACAAAGCCAAAGGTGCCACGGCGGTGGTCACGCTTGAACCCTGTTCACATACCGGCCGAACCGGTCCGTGTACGCAGGCCTTGATTGACGCGGGTATCTCACGCGTTGTTTTTGCTACGCCAGATCCTGGTGTCCAATCCCGTGGTGGTGCCGATGTTTTGCGTCAGGCAGGGCTTGCTGTCGAAGGCGAGGTCCTGCTCGATCAAGCGGTGCGTATCAATCGCGGTTGGCTCACCGCGCAAGTGAACGGACGTCCGCACGTCACGGTAAAGATCGCCAGTTCCTTGGACGGGCGAGTGTCTGCCCCGGATGGATCAATGCAATGGATCACCAACGCCACGTCTCGAGCCGATGGACATCGACGACGCGCATTGGTCGACGCGGTGGTGGTGGGCACAGGAACCATTGCAGCAGATGACCCCACGCTCACCGTGCGAGATGTTGATGATGATTTGGTTTTTGATCAGCCGCGTCGAGTTGTTGTCGGCCTCACACCTGTTCCACAGCAGGCGAAAGTGCGGGGCGGTGACGCTGGATTTGAGCAGTTCACTACCCACGATCTAGTATCCGTCTTGCAGCAATTGTGGGATCAAGATGTGCGTTCGGTGCTCATCGAAGGTGGGCCGACCCTCATCAGCGCTGCGGTAGCAGCCCAGGTCGTCGATGAAGTCGTCATATATCTGGCGCCCACCGTGCTGGGGGCGGGTTTAGCGTCTATCAATACGGTCTTGGGCCAGCCCCTCGAGCTCAGTATTGATGAGGTGGAAACATTGGGGGACGACATCGTCATTGTGGGTCGACCGATCAAGGATTTGACAGGAGTTACTCCCTGATGTTCACCGGGATCATCGAAGAATTGGGCACGGTGCGGGCCATTGAACGCACCACCGATTCGGCGCGGGTGACGATAGAAGGTCCACTGGTGGTTTCTGATGCCGAACATGGCGCCAGCATCAGCGTCAATGGTGTTTGTCTGACTGTGGTCACTCACGACGATGCAACGTTTAGTGCAGATGTGATGGCGCAGACATTGAGCGCTAGTGGCCTGGGCGCTCTGCACGAAGGTTCACGGGTCAACTTGGAGCGTGCCGCACGCGTGGATTCCCGACTGGGCGGACACATTGTGCAAGGCCATGTTGATGGCACTGCTCGGGTTCTTGCGGTGACGCCCGAACCCGACTGGACTCGCATACGCTTTGAGTTAGATCCGAACTTGATTCGCTACGTTGTCAATAAGGGCTCCATCACCATTGACGGGGTGTCGCTGACGGTGTCATCGGTGAGCGAAATCGCCGAAGCCCCTGCTTGGTTTGAGGTGTCATTGATTCCCACCACGCTGACCCTGACCACCTTGGGCTCGCTGGCTGGGGGAGAATCAGTCAACATTGAAGTTGATGTCTTAGCCAAGTATGTCGAACGCATGCTCAACGGAAGGAACTCATGAGTACCGCCGCCGGTGATGCTGTGCAGCTCGACACGATCCAGACGGCTATTGCTGAAATCGCAGCTGGACGCATGGTGGTCGTGGTCGATGATGAGGATCGCGAGAACGAAGGCGACCTGGTGATGGCTGCTTCGCGGTGTACCTCAGAAGCGATGGCCTTCATCATCAAGCACACCAGTGGCGTGGTGTGCGTACCCATGGAAGGTGCTGACCTCGATCGACTGAAGTTGCCCCCGATGACCTACGTCAACGAAGACCGTAAGGGCACCGCGTATTCAATTTCCGTCGATGCGCGCAATGGAATTTCTACGGGAATCTCGGCCGCAGACCGCGCCTTGACCGCGCGAGTGTTGGCGGACTCAGCTACTGAGTCGCATGACATCACCCGCCCTGGCCACGTTTTCCCGTTGCGAGCGGTCAGCGGTGGTGTGTTGCGTCGCCCCGGCCACACCGAGGCTGCCGTTGATCTGGCCCGTGCTGCTGGCTTAAGTTCGGCCGGAGTCATTGCCGAGATTGTCAACGATGACGGATCAATGGCTCGGCTGCCTCAGCTTGCCGCTTTTGCTAAAGAACATGGTTTGGCGCTGATTTCCATTGCTGACCTGATCGCTTATCGCCGTCGTCATGAAACCTTTGTTGAGCGCGTTGCTGACACGGTTCTGCCCACGCGCTTTGGCACCTACCGCACAATGGGCTACCGCAGTCTGATTGATGGTCAAGAAATCATTGCCATGGTGGTCGGGGACATGGGCGAGGGTGACGATGTTCTCGTCCGGGTTCACTCTGAATGCCTGACCGGAGATGTCTTTGGTTCCCAGCGTTGTGATTGCGGACCGCAGTTGGATGCCGCTCTTGATCGCATTCAAGAAGAAGGCCGCGGGGTCGTGCTCTACGTGCGTGGCCACGAAGGCCGCGGCATCGGGCTTTTGCACAAGCTGCAGGCGTACCAATTGCAAGATTCCGGAAGCGACACCGTGGATGCCAATCTGGAATTGGGACTGCCCGCTGATTCGCGTGACTACGGCACTGGCGCCCAGGTCTTAGCCGATCTAGGTGTGCGCTCGATGCGCTTGCTGACCAACAACCCAGCAAAGCGCGCCGGCCTTGAAGGCTATGGCCTGACCATTACCGAGCGCGTGCCGTTGCCGACGCATCCCACTGAGCACAATGTCAACTACTTACGCACCAAGCGCGATCGCATGGGTCACGACCTGCCCACTCTCGACGACCACGCCCCGACGATCTCGGGTGAACGCGTCGCGAAGGGAGACAAAGCATGAGCGGCACCGGAACACCAGAGCTTGATTTGTCTCAATGTTCTGACCTGCGGGTGTGCGTCATCGCCGCCTCATGGCACAGCGAAGTCATGACCGGGCTCATCCGCGGTGCAGACCGAGGACTCGAAGAGGCCGGCATTGTTGGCGCACCCTTGGTGCGAGTTCCCGGTGCCTTTGAGCTGCCAGTCGCGGCGATGAAGGCTGCTCGGTCAGGAAGTTTTGATGCGGTAATCACGCTGGGTGTGGTCATCCGCGGTGGAACTCCACACTTTGATTACGTGTGTCACGCAACCTCAGCGGGCTTGATGGACGTGGCCACGCAGACCGGCGTTCCCGTGGGCTTTGGGTTGCTCACCTGTGACACCGAGGCGCAGGCCCTTGATCGTGCGGGCTTCGAAGACTCCGAGGAGAACAAGGGCTATGAGGCAGCCACCGCGGCGTTAGCCACGGCCATAGCTCTGCGCGACCTGCCGTAGGGGCACTTTTGGCTGGCCGCCCTCTAGGCTGTCGGGCATGAAGACTTTTGATGCACTCTTTGCTGAACTTCAGTCGCGCTCACTTTTGCGCCCCGAAGGTTCTGGAACCGTGAAGGCCCTGGATGCCGGAGTCCATTCCATCGGAAAGAAAGTCGTGGAGGAAGCCAGCGAAGTCTGGATGGCTGCCGAATACGAAGGCAAGGAACGTACCGCCGAAGAGATTGCTCAGTTGCTTTATCACGTTCAGGTGATGATGCTGGCCTGTGGCTTAACCCTCGACGATGTTTACTCTCGACTCTGATTTGTCAATTTAAGGACTATTTCCAATGCTGAAAGTTGCTGTTCCCAACAAGGGAACACTGGCAGACGATGCGCTCACGATGTTGCGTGAGGCCGGGTACTTGCCCAAGCCGGTAGGACGAGCACTCGTCGTCACCGATACAGCCAATGACGCAGAGTTCTACCTTTTGCGCCCGCGCGACATCGCCACCTACGTTGGGGCTGGCCAACTCGACGTCGGCATTACTGGACGTGATCTCTTGCAAGATGGCGCTTCGCCTGCTCAAGAATTGCTAGAGCTGGGTTTTGGTGCTTCGACTTTCCGGTTTGCCGCTCCCGTGGGTACGGCATCCTCGATCGCTGACCTCAATGGAAAACGCATCGCCACCTCGTATCGGGGCATCGTCACCGCTGCTCTTGCCGATCTTGGTATTTCAGCGGAAGTCGTTGGGCTCGATGGCGCCGTGGAAAATGCTGTGGCCTTAGGTGTGGCTGATGCGGTGGCTGATGTGGTGGATACGGGTACCACGCTGCGCGCCGCTGGCCTAGAACTCGTGGGGGACCCGATCTTGCAATCGCAAGCAGTGCTCATTGGACGCTCTGATGTGAGCAGCACTCCCGAAGTGCAACAACTCTTGCGCCGCCTTGAAGGTGTCATCGTGGCTCGTACCTACGTGATGATGGAGTACGACGTCAAGGCTGATCTCGTCGAGCAGGCGTGTGTGTTGACCCCAGGAATTGAATCTCCCACGGTGTCGCCGTTGCGCGATGAAGGCTGGGTTGCGGTGCGAGCCATGGTGCCGCGTGCGGATCAGCACAACGTGATGGATGCCCTGTGGAACCTTGGCGCTCGTGGCGTCATCGTGACAGACATTCACGCCTGTCGTATCTAGCGACTTTTCTCATGAATCAGTTCGAGGGCGCGGAAATTCCGGTCTCTGCCTTTGCGGGCGACCAGGGGGAGTGTCCGCCCACTGTTGCTAGTGCGCTTGCCGCATTTGGCAGTGGCGACCTCGATCATCGTGAAATGGCAAACGCCTTAGTCGGCACGCGCGTGCTTTTACCCACTCAAGCTGTTCTTGATTCCGCGCAGGATATGGGTGGCCATGAAGTGGAAAAGGAAAGCCACATCGCCACCGCAATCTTTCGCGCTGATGCCGGATGGAGTGGGTTGGTCGTCTTTACTTCTGTTGAGAACGCACAGTCGTGGAACCCCGATGCCCGACTTGTGCCGGTCACCGCAGACCAAGCCGCCCAAACAGCGCTTGAGGAATCGTGCGAGGCGCTCATCCTCGACTTCGCTGGACCGCAGCGCGTGGTGTTAGCGGGCGCGCCCCTGCGAGCCTTGGCGCAGTCTCGACAAGCCGTGCCGGTGTGGAGAGACCACGACGTGGCAGCGGAAATTGAACGAGAGGCCCGTAAGCGAGGAGCCACCGTGCACCTGGGTAAGCCCGACTCCGACATGGAGTGCGATGCCATCGTGTGGCTGAGGCCAACGGCTGACAGGGGCGATGCCGAAGGCGTGGTAGCGCAACTGGCGGAAGGCTTGGAAGGCAATCTTGTACTCAGGGACCGCCTTGATCTGGGGCTAGCCTTCGCGTTGGCTGAACCTATCGCCTGATAGCCACTTAGTGGGCGACACGCCGGCAGGCTTGCGCGATTGTGAAGGGGCGTTCATGGAAACCTATCCCTGTCCTTCCCCCTAGGCCTTCTTCGGAGGTTGTGCATGGTTCGCAAACTCGTCGCTGAGTTCCTCGGAACTGCGATTCTTGTCATTGTTGCTGTTGGTGCCGCTGTTGGTGGCCTCAAGTCTGGACCTGACCAGTCGGTGCTCAACATTGTTGGGGTGGCTTTGGCCTTCGGCCTTGTCCTGCTGGCTTTGGCCTACTCGATCGGTGGCATTTCTGGTTGCCACATCAACCCTGCCGTCACCATCGCCATGATGGCGACGCGACGTCAAAGCATTCAAGAAGGTATTTCCTTCATCGCTGTTCAGTTCCTGGGTGCCCTTGCGGGTGCGGGATTGCTCAAGTACCTCGTGGGTCAAGGTTTGACCGACACCACTGGCGCCTTGGGTTCGAACTCCACCGCCACCGTGGGAACTGCCGGATCCTTCATCATCGAAGTGGTCCTGACCTTTATCTTCGTTGGCGTGATCTTGCTGGTGACCAAGTCCGAGAACGTCGGCTTTGCTGGCTTGACCATTGGTCTGGCCCTGGCCGCTGTCCACTTGGTGGGCATCCCGATCACAGGAACCTCGGTCAACCCAGCCCGTTCCTTTGGTCCGGCCATCTTGACCGGCGGATCGTCCTTGAGTGAGTTGTGGGTCTTCATCGCAGCTCCGCTCGTGGGTGGTCTGATCGCTGCCATCGTGATGCCATGGATGGCCTCACACAAGGCAGATGCCTAACCCCCTCAGGTGTCGCTAGGTCCGCCTAGCGCCACGTATGGCTTCGGTCATACGTTTCCCCCTCACAGCGGCCGGTCTCCTCGTTGAGACCGGCCGTTGGGTGGTTTGTGGCCCCTTGCTACCCTTGGGGCTGACCCGCTAGCCCTGCTTGCAAGGCCAGCGACAAGTGGAGACCTCTCCCACCCGCACCAACCTCACCGTTGTCGGGTCCGGTCGCACTCCTCGGAGTGCCGTGCAACGCACGTATCTGTGCGTTTGTGCTTTTCGCCTTGGCGAACGGTGCGCGCACGCCGGTTGAGGCCTTCGCAGGTTCATACGCGAGGGCCTTCTTCGTTTATGCAGGTCACCTGGATCGACGAAGGAGCCAAGTATCAGCGTTGAACCTCGCGTAAATGAACGGATCCGTGTTCCTGAAGTGCGGTTGGTTGGACCAGCCGGTGAACAAGTCGGAATCGTGCGCATTGAAGATGCCTTGCGGCTAGCTCAAGAATCTGATCTTGACTTAGTTGAAGTCGCCGCCAGTGAACACCCTCCGGTGTGCAAGCTCATGGACTACGGAAAGTTCAAGTACGAAACAGCGTTGAAGGCGCGTGAATCGCGTCGCAATCAGGTGAACACCGTCATCAAGGAAATGAAGCTTCGCCCAAAGATTGACCCGCATGACTACGAGACCAAAAAGGGTCACGTCATTCGGTTCTTGAAGATGGGTGACAAGGTCAAGATCACGATCATGTTCCGCGGTCGTGAGCAAAGCCGACCTGAGTTGGGCTACAACCTGTTGAAGAAACTGGCAGAAGATGTTTCGGACATTGGTTTTGTGGAGTACTCGCCCAAGCAGGACGGTCGCAACATGATCATGGTCCTTGGACCGCTGAAGAAGAAGGCCGATGCAAAGGCTGAGCGTGAGGCAGAAAAGGCCCCTCGTGATCCAGCGCAAGCCCCCGATAGTTCTACTGAGGAGTTGGCACAACATGCCGAAGAACAAGACGCATAGCGGAGCAAAGAAGCGTTTCCGCGTAACTGGCTCAGGCAAGCTCATGCGTGAGCGCGCCAACAAGCGCCACCTGCTCGAAAGCAAGTCATCTAGGCGCACCCGTCGTCTTTCCGTTGACGTCCAACTCAGCCCGGCTGATGCAAAGAAGGCTAAGAAGCTACTCGGCCTTTGAGCCATCCCCATTCGGTTTATCGGCGGCAGGTGTTGTCGATTAAGTAACAAGGAGCTATTCGCATGGCACGCGTAAAGAGGGCGGTTAACGCCCATAAGAAGCGCCGTGAAGTACTCGAGCGCGCAAGTGGTTACCGCGGACAACGTTCACGCCTGTATCGCAAGGCCAAGGAACAAGTCACGCACTCAATGGTCTACAGCTACCGTGACCGCAAGGCGCGCAAGGGTGATTTCCGTCGACTGTGGATTCAGCGCATTAACGCTGCATCGCGCGCTCAAGGCTTGACCTACAACCGCTTCATCCAAGGTTTGGGTTTGGCCGGGATCGAAGTCGACCGCCGCATGTTGGCCGAGCTGGCCGTTAACGATGCCGAGGCATTCAACGCCTTGGTTGAACTGGCGAAAGCTGCTCTTCCGGCTGACCGTAACGCTCCGGTTTAATTCTTGTCAGAGTTCACATCGCCGAGGGCCGCGCGAATTAGCGCGGCCCGTCGGCTTACTAAGCGCAGTTTTCGGGCGCAGGACCGCGCCTTCTTGGCTGAAGGCCCCCAGGCGGTCAGTGAAGCCGTGGGCTCACCGGGAGTACTCCGCGAGGTCTTCTACACCCAGGCGGCGGCCGCTAAACATGCCGATTTGCTCACGGCCGCGCGTGCGGCTGGGGCTGAAGTACACAGTGCCACCGATGCGATCGTTGAATCATTGGCCCAGACCATCACCCCCCAAGGCATCATCGCGGTGTGCAACTTCATTGATGTACCGCTGACTCAGTCGGTCGACGCGAAATCCCGACTGATTTCAATCTTGGCTAACGTTCGTGACCCGGGCAACGCGGGAACTGTTATTCGCAGCACGGATGCTGCTGGCGCCGATGCCGTGGTTTTGGCCGGAGAATCAGTCGACGTCTATAACGCAAAGACCGTCCGCTCAAGTGTGGGAAGCATTTTTCATCTTCCGTTAACTGTTGCCGTATCGATTCCTGATGCCATTGCCCATGCCAAGGCTTCGGGCCTGACCGTCATCGCCGCTGATGGTGGCGGAGCGCTCAGCCTTGACGATGTCATTGATGATGGACGGCTTGCCCAACCCACGGCGTGGGTCTTTGGCAATGAGGCCTGGGGATTGCCTGACGATGTGATGGAGTTGTGTGATCTGGTGGTGGCCGTCCCCATCTACGGACAGGCGGAAAGTTTGAACCTTGGGACCGCAGCGG
>Ga0209190_1002381_pt1 | contig 12670 bp, 13 predicted proteins | sample M_140205_XF_Meta_FD_187315 | JGI IMG/M metagenome (GOLD analysis project Ga0209190, IMG submission 187315) | Freshwater microbial communities from Lake Montjoie, Canada to study carbon cycling - M_140205_XF_MetaG (SPAdes) (version 2) | ecosystem: Environmental > Aquatic > Freshwater > Lake... | reverse complement strand
GTTCGGGCGGGGTGTAGGTTCTTCCGTAATACAACTGAAACAGATTTTGCGCCGACTTGGCTCCATCGCCCCAGCACGCATCAAAACCACATTGCTTGTCGCCCTTGGCTGGTGTGTTGTACTGACACCCGCGACATTTCCACGCGCGTTCAGTGGTTGGGTCAATGTCTTCTTTATTCTGGATCAACTGGCTTGCGTCATCCACAATTTCATCCAGTGTCTTTCCTTGCCAGCGTGCGGCGCCGCTTTGCGCATTATTCTTTCGAAGCATGTCAATAGCTAATTTCACATTCACTTCCGCGATCAGGGGCGAGCGGAAACCGACGGGAGGAGTATTTATAAAGTGCAAATCTGGACGCTTGTGTTCGTCCACAAATTTCGAAGGATCAATAATGGCAAGCACATTCCCAAACCAGTCATGCGCGCACGCAATTTGATTTTTGTTGGACACTACTAAGCGCGGCGACACCGTAAGGCCGGTCATTTTCTCGGCGGCGAGGGCGCGTTCAACAACAATTGTCTGAAACCCAATGTCAGCGATGTATTCAAGCCAAGCGGGGCGGCCACGTTGGGGTTGATTTACGCTGCCTTTGGTCAACATCACCGGATTGCCCTTCATATCTGCATAAGTGCAAGGCAATACAGAAACCGCTTCCGTCTGATCGATGGGACCGTCGAATGATTTGGCTTTAATCTCGCACAATTCGAGAGTCTTTCCAACAATGCGCAGCATGTCTACGCGGACAAAAAGATTGTCAACAACAAACACGGCTTCGTGCAACACACCCTTTCCCGCTTTCAGGCATGCGCGTAACGCAGTCATAGTTTTGGCGTATGAGGCGGCGGCGGTTTTTGGATAGCCACCAAGCGTTTCACCAGGCCACGCATGACGCACCAGCATTTCAAATTGAAAGCCACCGTCAGCAAGCATGCGCAAAAAGTCGTCGCCTTGAGACGTGGACGCAAATGTCTTTTGCACCGCGTATTTCAGACGCAACGGACATTCGTAGCCCTGAATGAATGACGATTTAGTAATAAAAGTTTGCGGCATTTGGATCCTCCGGGATTGAAAGTTCAATCCTTGCAAATCGTATCAAGCTTCGCGGGACAGGCTGCAAGCAGAGATCTGCTTGATACGCTTATTTTCGGTCAGGATTCAAAATATTCGCGTGACTATCGATCGCGATATGGCGTGCTACGCGGGGTGATCCCTGAGGTGGTCGACAAGTTCATGGGATGCGGCGACTTCGCCAAAGGCTTCGCGCGTGTGCGCTGCGACGAGTGCAGCCATGAATACTTGTTGGCAATCTCCTGCAAAGGAGGGCTGGTTCTGCCCGTCATGCCATCAGAAGAAGGTGCAGGTGTTCAGCGCGATGCTGGCGGAGTCGATCCTGGCGGCGGTGCCGCATCGTCATTTCACATTCACGATCCCAAAGATGCTGCGGCCGTACTTTCGATTTCACCGCGGACTGCTCAAGCAACTCTGCCGCATCGCGCATCAGTGCGTGCGTGACTTTTTGTGTGATGCGTTCGGCGACGCGGACGGCGTTGGCAACGCGGCGCATGAGTGTCAAGATATTGAGCGATTTGCGCAATACATTGTTCGCAATCCATTTTCGATTGCGAAGATGCAGGTGAATCGCTTGGGCGACTCGATTCTTTATCGCTCGGGAATGAATGCGAAGATCAAGCGCAACTTTCAGGTGTTCAGCGCGTGCGATTTCATCGCGGCGATCACGCAGCACATTCCAGATAAGCGCTTTCAGATGGTGCGTTATTACGGCTGGTACTCCAACAAGATGCGCGGTCAGCGCAGGAAGCGTCCAGAGGAGGCAAAGGAGACAGCCGCGCACAACTCTGCGGCAACAGCGCAGCAGAGGTGTGGTGCGCTTGCAAGCGCGGCGATTAAAGTCATCGAGCATCGTGCGTGTACGCCGCGGCGCATTCCATCGCGATCGTGGCGCGAGCTGATCAAGAGGGTCTGGGAAGTTGATCCGCTGCAGTGTCCCTATGACATCCCAGCGTCATCACGAGATGCGCCCCGTGTCGCTGATCAACGACGCGCAGATCATCGAGCGCATCTTGCGGCATGTTGGCATGTGGGTGAGTGAGGTTTGGAATAATGGCGTTCGCATCGCGCCAAGCACGGGGCCGCCGGGGGCGGCATCGGTAGCGGTGTCGGGCATCTTCGAGCGCGGCCAACTTGTCATCGAGCCGTGGCTTGACGATCCGATGCCGGACTATGACAGCAATCCACCGCTCTGGCAGGTGTGACAAACGCGACATGAAACGACATGAAAAGTCGCCGTGGATGTCGCATGGAATTGCCGCGCGATATCCAGTGATGCGAACGCCGCCGTGGCGGTGGAGTTGCAGGAAACTGCTCCGCGGCGAGTGCGAAGGTCGCCTATGTGCCATACTGTCGCCCGATATTTGCATTGAAGCACAGCGCAGTTACGATGAGTGCACGAAAACACGCTTCACAGTGGACTTGTCGGGCGCCCGCTCGCGACGCTGGAAAAGCGAAGTCCTATCAATCGGGGAACACTGGCACCCCCACCAGCGGGGCAGCATCCAGGCGGATGGCAGCTATGTGCTAGAGATTCCGTACTCGGACGAGCGTGAGTTGATGGGGGACGTGCTACGCTTTGGCGCGGATGTGGAGGTGATGGCGCCGCCAGACTTACGGGGTCGGATCAAGCGGGCGTTGCATGAGGCAGTGGGAAGGTATGTTTGACAGAGCGATGTATGGCTAAATTAACTTCAGATCAAATTCAATTTCTTGATCGGCTCGGTGTGCCGTTAGATAAAACCTTCGATGCAACCGGTCGATCGAGAAGTTATTATTCAAAAATAATGGAAGAACGATCGCTGGAGGTCGCATATGGGGTAACGCCATGTGCCAAGGGTAATCACACCCTCCGAACCCGTTCCGGTAACTGCATTCAATGTAATACAGCTAATTTGAGATTTCAAAACCGTCATATAGAAAGTGGGTTTCTCTACCTTGCCACATCGAAGTTGGGTGGAGTACTAAAGTTTGGCGTAACTCAAAATATTAGTAACCGGAGGCTCTCATTGATTGAGACTGAGTATGGTGGATTTTCCGATTGGAAAATAGTTTTATACTCAAAAGTTACTGAAGCAGGGAAAATTGAGAAATTAATTCACTCCGAAATATCACACTTACGAGTTTATTCCGAATATTATAAAGACGGTAAAATGCAAAGCGCGTACGAGATCTTCAAGTTGCCTCTAAAAAGGGCGACTATTATATTCAAAAAATATACTGAATAATTTCTCAATATTTTATGTAATTTTAATAAAGTTATTTGAAGATAAGACTTAAATGATAATTAAAAATCTACCATCAGATAAAAGTGGTCGACAAGTTCATGCAGTGCGGCGATTTCGCTAAAGGTTTCGCGCGTGTGCGCTGCGACGAGTGCAGTCATGAATACCTATTTGCATTTTCCTGCAAAGGGCGCTGGTTCTGCCCGTCATGCCATCAGAAGAAGGTGCAGGTGTTCAGCGCGATGCTGGCGGAGTCGATCCTGGCAGCGGTGCCGCATCGTCATTTCACATTCACGATCCCAAAGATGCTGCGGCCGTACTTTCGATTTCACCGCGGACTGCTCAAGCAACTCTGCCGCATCGCGCATCAGTGCGTGAGTGATTTTCTGCGTGATGCGTTTGGCGAGAGAGATGGCGTTGACAACGGTGAGCAAGACGGCGTCCCAGCCATCGTCATGGCGATCCACACCTTCGGCGAATATCTCGACTTTCATCCGCACTTGCACGCGTTGGTGGCGGACGGATTGTTTGATCGCGAGGGCAAGTTTCATATGATGCGCGCTGGAGAACTCACTGGCGAACTCACTCAAGAACAGCGTGGCACGACAGACGCGTTTTTTGCGGGCAATCACGCGGCGCTGGAGCAACTGTTCCGTGCGCGCGTGATTGCGTTCTTGATCGAGGCCCGATTGCTGCCCGTTGATCGAGCGCGCATGTTGCGCGGGTGGGTGCATTCTGGATTCAACGTACACTAGAGCCGTCGCATCGCGGCGAATGTGTGTCAAGACATCGAGCGCCTCGCGCAATACATTGTTCTCAATCCGTTTTCTGTTGCGAAGATGCAGGTGAATCGCTTGGGCGACTCGATTCTCTATCGCTCGGGAATGAATGCGAAGATCAAGCGCAACTTTCAGGTGTTCAGCGCGTGCGATTTTATCGCAGCGATCACGCAGCACATTCCAGATAAGCGCTTTCAGATGGTGCGTTATTACGGTTGGTACTCCAACAAGATGCGCGGTCAGCGCAGGAAGCGTGCGAAGGAAAAAATCACGAACGAGTCGGCGGCAACAGCGGCGCAAAAGTGTGGTGCGGGAGCCAGTGCGGCGGTGGAAATCATCGAGCATCGTGCGCCGAAGGCACGGCGCATTCCGTCGCGATCGTGGCGCGAGCTGATCAAGCTTGATCAAGAAGGTCTGGGAGGTCGATCCGCTGCTGTGTCCCCAATGTCATCACGAGATGCGCCCCGTGTCGCTGATCAATGACGCGCAGATCATCGAGCACATCTTGCGGCATCTCGGCCAGTGGGAGCGTGAACTTTGGAATAATGGCGTTCGCATCGCACCGAGCACGGGGCCGCCGACGATGGGAATCATCGAGCGCGACCAACTCGTCATCGAACCGTGGCTCGACGATCCGATGCCGGACTATGCTTCCGGACTATGACTGTGATCCACTGCTCTAGCAGGTGTGACAAACGCGATTTGAGAAATCGTGTGGCTGTCGCATTGGATCTTTCCCGCCATGCGAACACCGCCGCAGAGTGGAGTTCGAGGGGAATGACCCACAGCGGAGGCAAATGTCACCAATCCCGCCACTCAGCACTGCGCCGTTACACTTGATCCGCGGAAACGCCGCTTCACAGTGGACTTGTCGGGCACGCGCCCGCGATACTCGAAAAGCGAATTTCTATCAATTTTAGGCTCCGTTGGTACCTCGGGGTCGATTAACAAATGTTGCGTGGCTGCCTTCTAGTAGCAACAACCTGTAATTAATGTTCTCCAGCATGAAGTAACTCGCCCACAGTTGACTCTGGAACTTCAGCCTGTTTAGACATGGGCTTTCCAAAACGCGGTTCACCAAGAAGTACCCAAGTAATTAAACCAACCCCCAAAGCCGCTTGGGCTCTAAAGGCGATTCGGAAAGCCTTTGTGTATGTGAATTTGGGATGCCAGCCCGCCGGTGTTTCTTTATCCCCCTTGTTGGGCGGAAGGCATGAACTTTTTTCTTTTGCTTCATCGTGATTCATCACGCGCATCGATTCGGGGAATTCTGCATCATTCTCATAACGGCGCATGGCCTTGCGAACACTGCTAAGCAGCTCACAGTTTCGACAATCAATCATCCAAAACACCAATGCAACGACCACATGCATGGTTCCACACAGCAGTAATACTTCGCGTGACAAGCTATTAACACTCGTAAGTGTTGCGGCCGTAGTGGCTGCCAGAATCAGCGCATAGTAATTGAAGGTCTTTAGGCGTTGGTCGCCGATGTACTTGAACAACTCAAGCACATAGTGACCTTGGTGTTCGGTTGGTTTTCCGAGAGGGGCGGTTTCGTTATTGTGCTGTAATGCCATATAAGAATGGTACATTGCCACCATGCAGAGAAGCAGCGACGAATCACGACATAGCGCAGAGAACACTTGGGTGTCGGTTGTACGTGGTCGCGTTTTGTTTTATGTGGGCAAGGCGAGCCAGCCATCACAAACTTTTGGTGATGGATCCATTGTGTCCGCTATTCGTTACGGAGATGAAGTGATGGCCACGCTTAAAAATGGCAAGGTTGCCGTGTATGTCATTCGCAACGGGCGCTCTATATCTGGGCCAGTACGGATAATTTCTGGATAAGCGTTCGGCTTGCGACAGAAGCTGTTTATAAGTGGGGTAATATTTTAAGTACACAATGTTCAGCATTATTGACTTGCGCAACCGCAAAACCTGTCGCCTTACGCCAACCCATCGCGCACCAACAACGCCTCTGGGTCTAGGTCGCGGCCCATGAAATCGCGGAATAGTTTTTCCGCTGGCTCGCAATTGCCCTTGGACAATATTTTGTCGCGCAACTCGCGGCCAACTTTGCGGTTCAGCACGCCCTCTTTCAAGAATCGCGTGAACGCGTCGGCTTCCAATGCCTCGGCCCATTTGTAGGAGTAATACCCCGCGGCATATCCCGTGGCTTCCGAAAATAAATGATTGAACCGACGCGCCATGGCGGTGCCTTTGCGCGTTGAACGCGCTTGCCACTGCGCAAAATCCTCATTCCAGTGCGCATCTAAATCGCGGCCTTGTAATTCTTCGGCGCGAATGTGCAAGTCCAAATCCAATTTGGAAAATGCAAGTTGACGCATGCACACAGAAGCCGCGCGGAAATTTGCGGCCGCATCAAGTTTGGCAAGCAACTCCGCTGGAAGCGGCGCCGCAGTTTCGTGATGGCGCGCAAACAGTGCCAGCGATTCCTCTTGCCAACACCAGTTCTCCAAAATCTGCGAAGGCAATTCCACAAAGTCCCACGCCACGCGAACGCCGGCGAGAGATTCCACTTCCACATCGCCAAGCAAGTGATGCAACAAGTGTCCAAATTCATGGAACAGCGTGGTGACTTCGCCGTGCGTTAACAACGCTTGTTTTCCCGCGACTGGCGGTGTGAAGTTGCCGCACATTAAACCAAGATGCGGCGCGAACGAACCATCCGAACGCGGACCACCAGTGCGAAAGAAATTCATCCAAGCGCCGCCGCGCTTTGATTCACGCGGAAACCAATCGGTATAAAAACTTCCCATCAATCGATCGCCGTCGCGCACTTCATAAAAGCGAACCTCTGGATGCCACACGGCAACGGCTTCGCCATCAACGCGCGGCGCGGCGGCGGGGGTGACTACGCGCTTGCCTGTTTGCGCGCAGGTGTACGCGCTGTCGCGGCCAACAATTTGAATACCAAACAGATCGCCAAACAGCCCGAACATTCCCGCGATCACGCCATCAATTGGAAACCACGGACGTAGCGCTTCGTCATCAAAGCCGTGCATTTCTTGGCGCATTTTCTCCGCGAAATATCCAAACTCCCACGGGTGCATGGCGCGCGCGGCGTCGCCAACTTTCTTGGCGCGGAAATTTTCCAGCTCCGAAACTTCTTGGTCAAACTTTGGGCGAATGCGCTTTCCAATGTCCTCCACAAATTTCAGCGCGGTCTCTCCAGTGCGCGCCATGCGACGCGCCGTGGTGACATCGGCGAAATGTTTCTTGCCCAGCAAGCGCGCCTTCTCATTGCGCAGCGCAAGAATTTCGCCAACCAGCGCGGTGTTGTCCCACGCGCCTTTCAAACCAACTTCGCCAAGACCTTCCCAACACAGTTGCCGAAGATCCGTGTTGTCGGCGTATTGTAAAATAGGCATCACCGACGGCGCCTGCAGCGTGAAGCGCCATGCATTCGCGCGATTCTTGCTGCTGGCGGATTGCTTCGCGGCGGCAAGCGAACTTGCAGGCAGACCCGCAAGTTGTTTTTCATCCTCTATGAAATGTTCCCACGCGTTGGTGGAATCAAGAACATTCTCTGAATACTTTTGCGTCTTTTGCGCCAGCGCTTCGTTGATGGCCGCAAGACGTTCCTTCTGTTGCGGCGCAAGATCGGCGCCGTTCTCTTGAAAGTCCGCGAGCGTTTCTTGCAAGAAGCGGCGGCGCACACCCGTAAGCGATTTCGCATCATCGGTTGCGGCGTAGGCTTTCAGCACCGACCACAATTGCGCATCAAGCGTCATTGCCGTGAAGAACGCCGTCACATCTGGCAACAGCGCGTTGTACGCCTTGCGCAATTCATCGCTGTTTAACACCGCGTCCAAGTGTGAAACCAAACCCCACGCGCGCGACAAATCTCGCGTAGCGGATTCAAGTCCAAGCAATATATTTTTGTATGTCAGATCGCCGCCCTTGAGAGACTTGACCGCGTCAACAGCCACAGTCGCACTGCGCAATGCCTCGCGAATATCTGGCTCCATGTGAGCGGGCGTAAGTTGACTCCAATTAAAGAGAAACGTGTTATCAAGAAATGGATGCATGCCACTAAGTTGCCTTGTTTTGCAAGTGAATTCAAGGGGGATTTGGGGTGCATCTCAAATTGATTGAATGAATAGTTCGCCGCCCACAAGGATTTACTAAAATTCACGCAAACATTTTCAATCGAACTGGAAGCGCGCTCAATTTGCGTCTATCATTTGCCCCCATGTCAACCGCAACCATCAAAACAGATAAAGGCGACATGTTCGTCGAGTTCTTCGACACTGACGCACCTCTTACCGTGGCCAATTTTCAGAAGCTTGCCAAAAAAGGTTTCTATGACGGCCTGAACTTTCACCGCGTGCTTCCAAACTTTGTGATTCAAGGTGGTTGCCCAACTGGCACCGGCACTGGCGGACCAGGATGGAAGATCAAGTGCGAAACTTCCGGCAACAATCAGCATCATGATCGCGGCGTTCTTTCCATGGCGCATGCGGGCAAAGACACTGGCGGTTCACAATTCTTCGTGTGCCACAGTCGTGCTGGCACCGCGCACTTGGATCGCGTTCACACGTGCTTTGGCAAAGTTGTCAAAGGCGTTGAAGTGGTCGACAAGATCAAGGCCGGCGACAAGATTGTTTCAATCACTGTGCAAGACTAAGAGCGGCTTCGGCGCGCTTGTTGCATTTGCAACGTTGTCGGTGAGAGGCCAGAGTTTCATTGGCGCGGTTGTGTCGTACACTTGTCAGACGCACATGTTTTGAACCACCACGTTTTGTAGGAGAAACATTTTATGTTTACCACCACACTATCCGCCATCGTTTCGCTTTCCCTCGCTCAAACTCCTGCCGCCGTTGTCGCTAAGAACACCGCGCCCTTCAAAGTGCTTCAAACATTTGAAGTTGGTGGCGATGGAGGATGGGATTGCGTGACAGTGGATTCCGAATCGCATCGCTTGTTTGTGCCGCGCGGCACGCATGTCATGGTGATTGATACGGAGTCTGGAAAAGTGGTGGGCGACATTGCCAACACCGCGGGCGTGCATTGCGTGGCGCTGGTGCCAAGTATTGGCAAGGGGTTCACAAGCAACGGCAAGTCGGGCGACGTGACTGTGTTTGATATGAAGACATTGAAAACGGAGCGCACAATTCCAGCTGGAAAGGGTCCAGATGTTGCCGCCGTGGAGCCAACCACCAAGCGCGTGTTTGTGCTGAATGCAAAAAGCAATGACGCAACTGTGATTTCAAGCGATGATCTTTCAGTGGTTGGAACAATTGCGCTGGGCAGCAATCCGGAGTTCGCCGCCATGGACGGGCGCGGAAATGTTTTTATTAATCTGGAGGGCTCAAGCGAGATTGTTCGCGTGGATGCGAAGACCATGAAGGTTGAGCAGCGGATTGCGCTGAAGCCTGGTGAAGAGCCGACCGGTCTTGCGATTGATGTGGCGCATGGCTGGCTGTTTGCCGCTTGCTCAAATCAGATGATGGTGGTGGTTGATATTGCCACGGGCAAAATTTTAGCCACGCCTGCCATTGGCAAGGGCGTTGATGGCGCCGGTTTTATGGATGCGGGTGGTTACGCGATCAGTTCTAGTGGCGAAGGTTCGATCACTGTTGTGGATACGCGCGCGGAAAAACCTTTTGCGGTTGCGCAGACTCTTGAGACGGGCAGTGGCGCGCGCACCATGGTGATCGATCAGAAAACTCGTCGCATTTATTTACCCAGCGCCCAGTTTGAGGCGCCCGCCCCGGACGCGAAGCCTGGCAAGTGGCCAAAGATGAAGCCGGGAACATTTAAGATTGTGGTCGTGGGTCCCAACGAGTAAGAATTCAATCGGCTCGATTGAAATCGCCCGTCACAAGTTCAGCCGAGCTATCGACAAGATTATTTCAATCACTGTGCAAGACTAAGCGCCGCCTCGTGGCGTATCACTCTGCACCTGATTGAAATACCATTGTGACGTGGCCAAAGACAGCATTGATCCCGCATTGGCGCTGTTAGATCGCGTGCAAAAGCTTTTGCGCGACAGTAGTTACACAACCACATATAAGTTCGCCTTGCTGCGCGCGCTGTGTGATCTTTCGGTTGAGCTTCCAGACAATACTTCCAGCATTGCGCTGCAAACAATCGCCGAGCGCTTCATCCATTTATATTGGCGGCAAGTGCAGCCGTTCACGCCGCCTAATCAAGATAAAGAAGTGCAGTTGGTTCAGTGCAGCATGAAGAACAAGCCATCAAAGGTGATCTCTTTGGTGCAACAGTGCGCCAAGGAAAGTGGACGAAGCCTGAGCAACGCACAGCAATCTGGCCGCATTCTGGATTACACCAAATTGGTGCAACAGCAACTTGTAAGAGATGTGCTTTGGCGTTTGCAGCCAGAGGGGGACCCATTTCTTTATATATGGAAGCGCGGTCAAGACAGCATTCAACTGTTGCCTGGAGTGCTTGCAACATTGCGCCGCTTTCACGCGTTGCTGTGCGACTTGATTGATGGCGCATGGACGCGTTGGGTGGAGCGGCGCAATGTTGAAGTGCGCAGCAGCGACGCTTTGCGCAAGCATTTATTTGGCAGCGAGCGCGAGAACATTGAGAGCGTTCGCGAGCCACTTATCGAATTGCAGCGGGGCGTGTGTTTCTACAGCGGAAAAGAATTGCGTAAGGGCGACAATCACATCGACCACTTTATTCCGTGGAGTTTGGCGCGCCACGAAGCGCTTGGCAATTTGGTGGTTTGCACGGCCACAGCCAATTTAAAGTGGAGCGACGCATTGAAGCCCGCCAAAGATCGCGCCAAGTTGGAGGTTCGCAATACAGAAAACGCGCCGCGTCTTGCGCAAATTGCGCGCGCCAACGGTTTGCGCTGGGATCCGCTGGCAACTCTGGCCGTGACGCAATGGGCCTACGCAAGCGCGAGTTAGTGGGGTTGAGTTTGCGCGTCGTGGATCATCACAAAGCCCTTCGCATTTCAGCAGTCATCACCCTTCGGCCCGCTTTAAACTTCTAATCCGCAACCCAGCTTGTAGAAGTATTGCGGCATGGCCAATCACGGCAACGCCCATTCCCGCTGCTTGGTATTGCCAACAATTGTCGGGCAAATTTGAAAGCACATAAATGGTGTAGCCGCCAATAGGAAAAAACAGCAGCAGTGATGTGAATAGTCCGGGGTTGCTGGAACGAAACCGAATGGCTTGCAAGCAATGCAGAATGCCGTTGAGCACCATGAAGTACGCGGGAATTAATCCCATCAATGGATTCACAAGAAATGCCAATGCGATTGCAATCAGGTCTACGGCCCAGACCCACAATGAATTAATCCAAAAGACATCTTTGGGAGTAAGCACAACTTTGCCCTTGCCAATCTTCTCGTTCAACATCAGGCAAAATCGATTGTGATAATGCTCCTCAAATTGGTGCACCATATACATGGGCAGTGTCATTGCAATAAAGAAATACATCAGACCTAATATGGGCAGCATGGCGCTCAGCAGCAGCGTTACAATTACGCCGCAAAATAAAGCCGCTTTCGGCCACTGCCATTCGGTCACCAACCAATTCCACATTTTTTGAAGAATGATCATACGTCCTACTGTATGAGGAATTGCATTGCATGAGAAACAGTGAGCGCATCATTCAAATGGACTTCATACGCTCGCATTTTGCCTCATTTCTGATTTGTGGCATTTGCAAAACCGTTATCATTCAAGCGATTCAATTTCCACGCAGTCAAACCCAATCATCCATATGAGTCTTACCGCAAACATCGATTCTTGGCGCTGGATTGCTCGATTGAATCCGCACGGAAACTTTCACCCATGACATGTTCCAAATGTCAATTTCCCAATCGCGAAGGCGTTCGCTTCTGCACGCATTGCGGAAGTTTTTTAAAATTGCCGCAGTCGTCGCCGTTGTCGTGCGCTCAATGCCACGCGCCAGTTCAAGCAGATGATCGGTGCTGCGGAAATTGCGGAGTGGATCTCGCGGCGGCATCCAAAAATTCACCGGCACAAGCCATGTCGAATTCCGCCACTCGTTCGCCGCGCAACGCGGTTGAAACCTTGGAATCAGAGCGGCGCAATGTCACCGTATTGTTCGCGGACATCAGTGGCTTCACCGCCATGAGCGAAAAGCTGGATCCCGAAGTGGTCACCAGTCTTATGAATGGTTGCATGCGCAACTTGGCCGAAATTGTCACCCGCTACGAAGGTCATGTGGACAAATTTATTGGCGACTGCATCATGGCAATCTTCGGCGCGCCGATCGCGCATGAAAATGATCCCGAGCTCGCTCTTCGCGCGGCGCTAGACATGATGAAGTCCATGGAGGAGTACAACAAAACTCTGCCCATTCAATTGGAAACTCCGCTCACATTGCACACCGGCATTAACACTGGCATGGTCATCGCCGGCGGCATGGGTACCGATGAAAAAATGCAGTACACCGTGATGGGCGACACCGTGAACTTGGCCGCCCGCATGGAATCGCTGGCAGTGAGCGGCGAAACTTTGGTGAGTTCATACACGTACAACCTCACGCGCCACGCTTTCGAGTTTGTCGCCATGGATCCAGTTAAGGTGAAGGGCAAACAAGATCCAGTTGCCGTGTAC
>Ga0209190_1002376_pt1 | contig 12681 bp, 7 predicted proteins | sample M_140205_XF_Meta_FD_187315 | JGI IMG/M metagenome (GOLD analysis project Ga0209190, IMG submission 187315) | Freshwater microbial communities from Lake Montjoie, Canada to study carbon cycling - M_140205_XF_MetaG (SPAdes) (version 2) | ecosystem: Environmental > Aquatic > Freshwater > Lake... | reverse complement strand
TAAATTGAATTTTGAAAACAGCATATCCCCCTCCAGTTCCAAATGAAAACTGAGGAGAAAAGAAACTTGGCAAATTATTAGAAGCAGAAGAAGATGTCCCTGTAAAATCGTAAGTAGAAATTGTAGCGTTGCTCAATTCTTGCGTACGAACTATTGCATCGATTTGTTGACCTCCAATTGTTATTACATTTTGGTAGAGAACAATATTGTTTAATGCTGTTCCAGTTCCAACTTTGTTCGTTATTGTAACACCTGCACCACCAAAATTAATGGTATTGTAAGCAACATTATAGGTTTGAGCATTCAGACCAAAATGATTTATAAATAACATTATACTAACTATGAATTTTAAATTTTTCATATCTCTAATTAAACGTTTACATTTGCATTAGTTCAAAATCATCGGTTTCAATACGACGAATTCAGAGACAAATATCCACCAACAAATCAACTGATACGTTACCTTTTTAAGATTTCTGAGAGAAATACGTATTGTTACGTATTTCGATCTAAACACATTATCTTAATTAACAGTGAAACAAGATATGATTCGTAAAAATCATCTTTGAGACTGAATTAAATTGCCTCGTTTATTAATTGATAATTTCCTGTTTTTATTTTTTGTAATTTCATCTTCAAATAAGATTGAATTGAGAATCACAGCACTCGTAATACTTAGTGTTTTTTCCTTTGCGCTCCAAAGCATTGGTCAAGATATTCATTGGTCACAATTCAATGACATTCCAATCTTTCAAAACCCTGGCAACGCTGGACATTTTAATGGCGATTATCGTTTTGTGGCGAATTACAGAGATCAATGGCGAAGTGTAACGGTTCCTTTTAGTACAATTTCGTTTTCAGCAGACATGCATCTTCCGAATAAAAAAAATATTGGACTCGGTTTATTGTTTTTTCATGATGCGGTTGGTGATGGTAAATTGCGTACAACTGAAATCCAAGGAAATGCTTCCTATTTGATTAAACTTTCGAAAGATTCAATGCATTGTATTCGTCCAGGAATTAATATTGGAATGAATCACCGACAAATAAATTGGGATCAATTGTATTTTGATAATCAATTCAATGGTGTGTATTTCGACCCAAATCTTCCTACGAATGAATTGTATCAAACAGATCGCAAGACAAACGTGTCTTTTGGAGTTGGCGCTGTATACGAATATTATAAGAACAAACGACAAAAAATAACTGCTGGTATTGGATTCTATAATTTGAATAGACCAAATCAAGGGTTTTATACACAAACAATTCCAAGAGATATCCGCATGAATATTTTTGCGAAAGGACTTTATAAAATAGACGTTGATTGGGATTTAGTTCCTGGAATCAATATTTCCATTCAAGGAAAATACAGAGAAATAAACCTAGGTTCATCAGTAAAATATACACTTGTTGATAAAGCAAGCACATATCGAGCATTGTACGCCGGGTTGTGGTATAGAAATAGAGATGCTGCTTACATCAGTATTGGACTAGATTATCAAGATTGGTTTGTTGGATTAAGTTACGATGTCAATTTTTCAAAATTAGTTCCAGCTAGTAATTTAAGAGGTGGTATTGAAATTGCAACCCGATATATTTTGCATCATTTTAAACCTAAAAAAATTGCACATCGCGTATGTCCAGATTTCATCTAATACTATTTATTTTTCTTGCATCAAGCAGCCCTCTTTTTGGTCAATCCAAATTAGGTGCTTATTTGAAATATGCTGAAGAAAAATACAATAAAGGTGATTATTACTACGCTGTTGAATTGTATGAAAAAGCGATGGAACTTGATTCTAATTCTGTTTCTACTTTATGGAAATATGCTGAAACGTTAAAATCATACAAAGATTATCGAAAAGCTGAATACTATTACGCGAAAGTTTATGACAGAGAACAGGGCGGGATTTATCCAATGTCACTTATCAATTTAGGATTGATGCAAAAGCATAACGGTAAATATGATGAAGCACTTGAAACATTCAAAAAAGCAAAAAAGAAATTCTACAAAGACAAAAAAAGTTATGAATATTTAAAATCTAAACGAGAACTTGAATCGTGCTTATGGGCTAAATCAGCAATTAAAGATACGGCCAACGTAAATTATATACGCTTACCAGAAACTGTCAATTCATTTGATTCCGAATTTGGTCACAATCTCCATAATGGAGTTTTGGTTTTTTCGTCACTTCGCGCGGATTCAATCAATACGGCAGAGGAAGTTTATTCCACAACCTATAAAACGCGTTTATTTCAATCTGAATTAAAAGAAGGGATTTTTGAAAAGTCAAGTAGAATTGAAGATTTAATGATGGAAAAACTGAATACGGGAAATGGAACTTTTTCAGCTGATGGAAAACGATTCTATTTCAGTTTATGTGCAGATGAAGGCTATAATTACAAATGTAAAATTATGGTTGCCAATTTTGATAATGGTAATTGGTCTTCAATTGATTCTTTGGGAGAAATCATTAACGAAGAAGGCGCTAATACAACGATGCCATGTATTGGAGAATTGGATGGACAAGAAGTACTTTTCTTCTCATCAGATCGAGAAGGTACAGAAGGAGGAATGGATATCTGGTTTTCCGCAATCAAAAATGGCAATCAATTTTCTAAAGTTAGAAATGTCAAAACGATCAATTCACTTGACAATGATTTGAGTCCTTGGTGGGACAAAACAAGCAATACGCTTTACTTTTCCTCTTCTTGGTTAGATGGTTTTGGTGGCTACGATATTTTCAAAGTTCATTATCAAACACAATTTGAAGAACCGCAAAACATTGGATTACCCTACAATTCTCCAGCAAATGATTTATACTATTTCAAAAGTGGAGATACATCTTATTTTTCAAGTAATCGATTAGGTGTGATGTTTAGTAAAAACCCAACATGTTGTAGTGATATTTTTACGACTTTTCCTCCTTTAAAAATTGAAGTACCAACACCTAAAGAAACATTAGCTGATTTAAATAAACGATTACCAGTAACGCTGTATTTTCACAACGATTGCCCTGATCCAAAATCCAGAGATACATTGACAAAAGTTAATTATATAAATGGATATGGTGAATATCGTGCAATGCTAGATAAATATCAATTGGAATATTCAAGCGGATTGAGTGGCGAAAAATCCGAAGAAGCGAAAGAAGATATTGAAAGTTTCTTTATCGAATATGTAGATCAAGGTGTAAAAGATTTGTATTTATTTCGTGATTTACTGTTAGAAGAATTACAAAAAGGATCGAAAATAAACATCACTGTTAAAGGATTTGCTAGTCCATTGGCTAAAACAGATTACAATGTTAGTTTAACAAAAAGAAGGATTTCGTCCTTAGTGAATTATTTAATGGCCTATGATAACGGAATCTTTCGTCCTTATTTGATGCATAACGCGCCAAATGGAGGTAAAGTTCTTTTCAATCAAGTTCCTTTTGGAGAATATACTGCCAACAAATTAACGAGTGATAATTTCCATGATCAAAAGAATTCTGTTTATTCAAGAGCAGCTGCCATAGAACGAAAAATTGAAATTCAAAGCGTCGATTACATTCAAGATGACAGCTTGTTCTTTATAACTGATTTATCTCCCAACTTCATTGATTTGGCTGCTATTTCCCAAATAGCAGAATTTTCAAAGACACTTCAATTTAAAAACAAAGGAAATACAGTTTTAGAAATTGACCGAATTGAAATCGAAAAAGACTATGTGAAAGTGACAATTCCAAATGTTATTAATGGAAACTCAACTGTTCCATTAATTTTCGAATCAAACAAAACATTACCTAAAGGATTATTTTCTTTTCCAGTTAGTATTTATTTCAAAGGATATCGCCAAGCAATTAGTGTGATGATTAATGGTGAAGGGTTTTAAATATGTGATTTAGTTTTTTCAACTACGATATCCCACGAAGTTCAATTGCTAAATAAAATACGATAAGCATTCGCTATTTTAACCTTTCTTACTTTTTGTCCAAAGCAACAAAAAGTAACAAAAAATGCTTTTTCACAAATTATCCAAGGAACTTCACTCTTCTTCATTGCATTGCGAATAGCGACCGTCGATAAAGCTCATGATTACCACGAATTTACTTTTCGATCGTCTTTGAAGTCGCTTTACGAGCTAGTTCTGTGGATAATTTGTATTACGGTCCTAAATCACAATTATGATTTATTTCTATCAATTAAATTCTCGTTAACGACATCAAAATATTATTAATTCGAATCCATACAAAACGCTTGATGAAACTTGACATTTATGTATCTTTGCTTTCAACTATTTTATAAATGTCGAGAGAATCCATTCTTCCTGTCGTAAAACGCCCTCGTATCTATTTCATTGATATCGCAAGATCCTTTGCTATATTATTGATGTTAGAAGGTCATTTTATAGATTTGACATTAGGTGAACAGTTTAGGAGTCCTGATCCCCATTTTGTAAATCCTGATTTCTTGGTTTACGATATATGGCACATTATACGGGGATATACATCTCCAATGTTTCTCACAATGACCGGGATGATTTTCGTCTATTTATTGTTTGGAACGGATAAAAAACCCTATTTCGGCAATGACCGTATTAAAAAAGGATTTAAACGCGTTTTAGAATTACTTTTTTGGGGATATTTGTTGAATCCAAATAGTTTCCATATTCTTCAATGTATTGCTTATGGAATTCTCTTATTATTACTTGTTTATGGTTTGTATAAATTAACGAAATTCATTCCCCTTTGGGTTTATTATTTTGGGGTGTCTTGTTTGATTTTCAGTCTTTATGCTCCATTAAGCGAAATCAAAGTTGACGGAGTAAATGTAGGATGGCCTTATGGTTGGCCGAACTTTCTTCAAAACATGATTCATGCACCATCAAGTCGCTCTTTATTTCCGCTTGCACCACATTTAGGATACACGTTTTTCGGAGCTGGAATTGGTGTTCTTTTACATTCTAAATGGATCAACAAAACCAAATGGAATATACCTATGTTTCTTTTTGGCCTTGGACTAACACTTACTTTTTACTCAACAGAAATTCTTCATTTCATTAATTTCTGTGTTAAAAGTATTGCTGGTGATGTCAACTATTTAGTTCGTGCCAACTGGTTATTTGAAACATTGGGCTGGGTTTTAATCGTACTAGGCATACTAGCAACTTTTGAAAAATTAGTTAAAATCAAAGAAAATCTGTTTATCAAAATTGGTCAAAATACCTTGTCTATTTTTATTATTCATATGATGTTACTTTATGGAGCGGTAATTAGAATTGGTATTGGAACTTTCTTTAATAAATCGCACAACCCTTTGAATCCTTATGAAGCTGGAATTGGAGCGGCACTTTTCATTACATTATTCGTTGTAATGATTTATTATTTAAATTCACTTACCAAATTCTTGAATAAAGTCTTAGACATTATTATTCCGGTTAGGAAAAGATTCAATAACAAAGAAATATAGCTTGCTTATTGCTTAGGAGGAGAAGTTGTTTTGGGCGGAACTTTTACTTTTTTCAGCGTTTCCTCTTTAAATAAAACCCTTACGCCACACTGATCATAAACAGTTAGTTTAATTAGGTACGTCCCTTCCTTTGTGTAAACGTGACTCAATGAATGATAATTCGAGAATTTCCCATCACCAAAATCCCATCTTACAGAATCGGCATCACGGAAATATTCTTTACAACGAACTTTTAAATTACCATTTTTCAATTTTTCACTTGACACAAACATTGAATTCATTTTCAACTTATACATGTCAATATTGGTCAATATATAATTATAAGCAGAAGCATGAATAGCTTTTATTTTAACGGGATCTAATCCATCTGCAAAACTATCGTCCGCTGACTTTTTAAAAATTGCTGTATAAAAAGAACAAGCAACTAAATAAGATCCATATTGACTTGGATGTGCTAAATCTTCCGCATATAAATTAATCCCTTTGTGTTTATTTGTCACGTCTTGCCATACTTTACCAACTGGCACAATTGGGATGTTATACAATTCAGATAGGTACTTATACCCTCGTTCAATGAAATCGGTCATAGCATCAAACGTCATGACATGCGTACTATCATTTAGTCCATTTTTATAGCCCCAAGTTTCATATAATAAGATATTTGTGCAAGGATTACTTAAATAAATTGAATCAACAATCTCGTTAAAATAAGGTATACACGCTGTATCAATGTAGTTATAATCATCAATTAATTCTCTACTAAAACCTTGGATAATTACGTAATCCCATTTTCGTGATTTGATTTTATCAAACATTTCTGGGCGTTGGCAATGCATTTTGAATGTATGATTGCTTTTTGCACTCATTTCAACATGCACTTTTTGCTTGTTGGATGTTGCAATTCGATCAAACATCTTAGGCATACTGTTCATGTGCGTGAAGCTATTGCCAATAAATAAAATATTTAAAGGTGGTTCAGCAGCCAAAACTTTTCCTCCTACTAGAATGAAGAAAACAAAACTAAATAATTTATAAAGTACCTGCGATTTCACTTAAGTATTATTATTATTCACAATCGATTGACAATAATTAAACCAAAAAATTGCTATGCATTAAATAACTGATTGGCTAATTCTTCAAATTCCAACTTTTCAAAACTCATTTTGGGATTTGCAAAATTCATATCATTCAAAACATTCATTGGTACTAAGTGAATGTGAGCATGTGGAACTTCCAAACCGATAACTGTTACACCAACTTTTTTACATGGAAGGATTTTTTTCATTTTGATTGCGACAGTTTTAGCAAACAGAATCATTTCAGCAAGCAATTCATCTTCAAGATCAAAAATATAATCTACCTCCATCTTTGGAATTACTAAAACATGTCCTTTTTTAATTGGTGTAATATCCAAAAAGGCTAAAAACTTGTCATTTTCAGCCACTTTATAACACGGTATTTCACCAAGAACTATTTTAGTAAATATCGAACTCATTATCTTGATATGTCAATAATTTCGAATTGAATAATTCCATTCGGAGTTTGAACTTCAGCAATATCGCCTTGCTTTTTACCCAATAGGCCTTTACCAATTGGAGAGTCAATAGAAATTTTCTTATCCTTTAAGCTTGCTTCATTTTCTGCAACAAGCATATATTCCATTTCCATTCCGTTCGCTACATTTTTGATTTTAACTTTCGATAGGATAAATACTTTCGAATTGTCGATATTGGTATTATCAATTACACGAGCATAAGCGACAATCGAATCTAACTTAGCTATTTTCATTTCTAACAGACCTTGAGCTTCTTTTGCAGCATCATATTCAGCATTCTCTGATAAATCGCCTTTATCGCGGGCTTCTGCAATTTGATTAGAAATAGAAGGTCGTTGCACCGTTTTCATTTCATGCAATTCGTCTTTCAATTTTTTTAATCCTTCCGCTGTATAATAACTTATTTGTGACATTCTAAATGATTTAATCCTTTTATACTAAACAAAAACAAGAGAGCCCCAAAGGACTCTCTTGAATAACAAATATATAAAAATTTAGGTTTACTTCAAACTGATAGTTGCACCAATTGTATGAATAACACCAAATATGCCAGCCAATCTTACACCGTATTCAATTCCTAGCGCGCTTTTATTTTCTCCAACTAAAGCATCAACAGAAAAACCAGCTGTTGGACCTACTAAAGCATTTGATCTATTTTCTGCAGAGAATAGAAACTTTTCGTACACATATCCAGCTCTGAAATTGAATGCTACCTTTTCACCAGTCATTGCATAATCAAGGCCTAAACGATATTGATCCCTAGAAAAAGAATTAGCTGTAAATGTTGCTGCAACGTTCAGCTTATTATTTTCATTGATAATAAAATCATAAGAACCGCCAATGGATAGTAATGAAGGCATTTCAAAAGTTGCAGATCTCTCATCCAATGATGCGATGATACTCGTTGAATTATAACTCACTTGTTGGGTTAAACCATCTCCTTTGTATCTCATTGTAGGACCAACATTTTTCAATGCGATTCCAAATTTAATTTGATCTCGTTCTCCAGTAACATATCTAATTCCAGCATCAATTGCCATTCCTGAAGCTTTCAAATTCGAAATATTTTCAGAAATAATTTTAAAGTTTATTCCTCCAGAAATAGAAGCCGAAAATGATCTAGCATAACCAACATTGAAGATAGTGGCTCTTGGCGAAAAGAAACCAATATCCCCTTCTGGGTTTGCAACTGTAGTAATTGGAATGTCACCAAAATTCATTGATTGAATGCTAACTGCGATCACATCAGATTCAGAAACTCTTTGAGCGATTCCTGCAGAATTAAAAGAAATTCCTGCGTTTCCCATCCAATTGCTGTAATTAAATTTTATCTGAGTTTTATCAAGTGTAGCTAATCCAGCAATGTTTAAAAAGGTAGCTTCTAAACCATTTGACGAAGCAACTCCAGCGTCTCCTAATGCCGCACTGCGCGCCCAAGGATTTACCAATAATTGCGTCGCTCCAGCAGAACCAACTCGATCTTCATTACCAGCGAAAGATGTCAAACTGAATAATGTCGCTCCAACGAAAAGAACACTTTTTATAGATATCATACTATTTTTCATTTCAAAAATATTAAAAGTCAATTAAATACCTTGCGTGTCAACTTGTCTCATTCCTCCAAAGAACTTCAATATGACTTCACCTACTTCAGGTACCTCAACATGAATCAAATACACACCTCCAGCGACTGGAATTGCTTTATTATTATTAAGATCCCAATCAATTGAAGTCACTTCACTGTCTTTCTTAAATGTTCTAACTAACTTACCATTTACGGTATAAATTCTAACAGTACAAATTTGCGGTAAATTCGTAATTTTAACTCTTGTGTCTAATCTTGTTCTTTCATATTCAGAAAAAGCATAATACGGATTTGGCACAACATTAATCAATTTAAGAGCATCAATTCTTTCATCTTTACTAGCTTCAAGCGTTGAGATATCATCCATTGACCAAGAGTACATCGGCTTACCACCATTTTCATTAGAACCAACGAAGTTTTTATACTCCTTATTGACTCTTAGTTTAATAGTGACATCAGTAGAATTTAGTGTCTGTCCAAATTGCAGCATTGGATAAGCAATCCATGATAAACTGCCATATAGCTCTCTTTTAGCTGCAGGACTGTTTAATTCAACACTTAACATTTTTTGATAAAGAGCATTTCCACCATTTCCTTCTGCACTATTCTTATCATAAGCCGGGAAATCATAACCAGCTGTAAAATTATTTATTGTTAATTGATTATAACTATAAACGAAAACTGGATGCACTCCACCCATTAATGGCGTTCCAATATCATCAGTGAAACGTTCTGAAGGATTCCACATCATATCGGCTCCATTTTCAGCAGCAAGGAATGAATTCTCTCCAAAAGACATGTATAATCGTGCACCCGATTCTAAGTCAACTGCATAACCTGGGAACCAACCCATACCTGTTCCAGTTCCATCAGGATTACCATTTTTGTCTACACTTGCACTTTTTCTCATTGCCCCTGAAGCTGCACCACCAACGTTTAAAGCAGTTGTTCTTCCCATTTCAATAACTGGGCAACGTGTCCAAAGTGATTTATCACTTGTAATAACAATATTTACACTTGGTAAGAAGCTGATTGATGCATTATTTTTATACGAACCAGGTGAGGTTGTATTAAAATAAGCCAAAGGCATAAAATCAGCTTGATAACCAACCATTCTGTGAGGTGCAATTCCTCCTCCTAATATTTTAGCGAAAAGCTTATCAGGATCTTGACCAGATTCATCTTTGTAATTACAAGGATTCAAATAAGGTAAAAGATCTGGTCTACAATCATATGGATCAAGATTTGGATCTGTTCCAGGTGTATAATCTCCTGAACGCACCCAGTTTGTAGGGTAAAAAGCGTCATTGTCAGGCACGAAACTTAACCAACGTTTTGATGAATCTACAAATTCAACTGATGCATCTATAATAGATGTAGTGCGTTCGTATTGACTTCCAGAACCCAAATATTTCTCTTGATTAATCTGAACTGATACACCCCATCGAGGAATAATTTGTTCATTGTCCATTTTTATTGTCGTTTCTGAAAAAACAGAATCTAAGAGATCACCATTTTTAGCTGAATAACGGTAAATTACCCAACTAGCTGTATCCGCAGCATTCCAATTTGAAGGTGTATAATTTCTGAATTTGCATTCAAAATAACCATCAACTAAATTCAAAGGGTCCACAACTTTAACATTAATTGGTCCACCACCATATTCATATTCTGGATTTTTCATATATCCATTGTTCAAGATGTTACTCAGTGTAGCACTTGTGAACTCCAAAGATCTATTACCATTTCCATGACCATCTAATCGAGTGATTCGAGGAGATGAACCGTATCCGATACGTTGGTTTGTACCTGCAAATTCAGGAGAAGGATTATGTGGTATTGCCGAAACAGATTTTACTGCGGTTCCATCATAACTCAAACGGGATGAAATATACGGTAATTTTTGTCCATCTAAGTTCAATGGATCAGTAGGTATATATTTCTTAAACTCATTAAATGCGTATGCTACAGCTACAAAGTAATAGGTTTTATGATTGACTAACGTTCTAACCCCTTGAGCAAAAGCATCTTCTTTTATTTGAAAAGAATGTCTCAATCCTTTATTTTCACCGTCTACTTTCTCAACAGGTACAGCAAATCCTAAAGCTTCATCAAATTCAAAATTTACGATTCGGCTTATGTCATTTTTAATATCACATTGTGCAACTAAACGTGCTAAATTTGGATCTGTAATATCAGCTACTGAGCCTTCATCACTAGCTAATTGATAAATCTGATATCCTTCAAATCTAAAAAATCTATCAAGAGTTGGATCTGTAATGTTAATTTCATCCTCTTCAGCATATTGCTCCTTATAATTATTTCCATAAGGATTTTCAATCATAAGAATCAATTCATTATTTAATTCTTGGATTGTTAATTTAGGAGCTGAGGGAGGATCTAAAATTTTAAAACATGCATCAAACAGCGCTTGTGCCTTCGTATCTGCTCTTTTCATCGCTTCTACTGAAGAAAATAAATCACCATCTGAACCTCTACCGAATACAATACCAACAGTAATATTATTTACAGCACCAGGCTTCAAAATAAATGGTCCAGCAGATTGAACGAATCTTCTATCTCCAGCAGCATTATTATTTGTTGATTCATCCCATCCATTTGGAAAAAGACCAGACATATCAACACCACCTGTCGCCCAATTCAATGGATCTGAATCACTTGGAAACATGTAATCTGTTGGTACAGTTTGTACACCACTTGAACCATCATATCCCATTCCACCGTAGAACATTTCAGAACCATTAGCCCATTCACCGTTCATGTAGTTATAATATGCTGCTGCCGTTGTTGGATCACTGTGAGCTGCAGAACCTGTTGACGTGTAATACGTAAAACGTCTCATACCAAATCGCTCATTATCCACAAGACCATCTGAATATCCAATACCTACACCTTTGTAAACAATTCCTTTACCTGCAATTGCTTCTATTACTGAAGGGACAACATTAAGTTGCGTAACCTCATTAAAATAAGGACCAACATTATCAATATTATCTGCATCTTGATATGGACCTTCAAAGAAATCACATCCTATTGCAGGCGGATTTTCTCCATAACCTGGTTTACCACCATTTGTTTCATCCACTAAATCACCGTTGTACATGTATCCTAAACCTCTTGATACATCACAACCAGCATAATCATCATTATAATTCCCAACGTCTGCATCTAAATATTGTGCAAAATAAGTATCATACAATGTTTGTGTTCCTCTATTGATTAATTCATAGTTATAGAAAGTCATTCTATTTACTTCATCACTTGTTGCAAAAGAAAATGCTTGAGCACGAATTTCCATTCCAATTGGATCACCTTGAGTTTCAGTGTGAATATTCCCTTTATCATTGAAAACCCACCAATGTGTCTCATCTCCGAATAAAGAGATTCTTCTATCAACACCACATTCGATGTCGTCTCTACCCATGATATCATCATACCAAGGATAATCTCCGTCAAGTTGCGGATTGTAAACACCATCAGCGTTTCTATCATAATAAGGAGCTAAGAAATAATCTTGTCCTCTAGAAACATCTCCATGAGCTGGCCATCCATAAATACGGTTTAATTCATCAGCTGTTGGTTCTGTAATATCATCACAACCATCAGTCGTTAAACCATTAGTACATTCCCACCAAATACTATAACGCACTATTTCCGCTTTTCGAATTGTATAAAATTGGTCATACGCTATACACTGATCTGGGTCAATATTTGCCTCACCAAAATCACGAACTACATCATCCCCTACTGGATACAATGGATTATAAGTTCCACTATTTGGTGTCACGGTTAACGGACCAGGCCAAAAATCATTTCCTTCACGATAACGTAAAGCTGCCAATTTCAACTGACCATTTACATCTGTACCACCCATCCAAAGTGCACCTGCGAAGATGGCATTTAATCCACTTCCTTTAGGAACTTCGTAAGAAGCTACAGCTGCTGCTCTGTTTTGGAACATACTTCCTCCCGTTTCAATTAATGCTTTTACATCATTAAATTGCATAAGTAGTTTCGCTGCTGATGGTGCACAATTTGCACCCTTCAATACTTGCGTCGTACTAAC
>Ga0209190_1002375_pt1 | contig 12687 bp, 8 predicted proteins | sample M_140205_XF_Meta_FD_187315 | JGI IMG/M metagenome (GOLD analysis project Ga0209190, IMG submission 187315) | Freshwater microbial communities from Lake Montjoie, Canada to study carbon cycling - M_140205_XF_MetaG (SPAdes) (version 2) | ecosystem: Environmental > Aquatic > Freshwater > Lake... | reverse complement strand
ACGACACGCCGCCGACAGCGCTGCGATGCTGCATGACGGCCGACCAGGTGTAGTCGCTGATCCACTGATTCGTGCAATAGCCCATCACGTCGGTCGCCGAAGGCGAGATGAGCGTGTTGGAGAGACTGTTCCATCCCCAGTTGCCGATCGCGCCGCCCGAATAGGGATAGTTGCTATCACCCGTGGTGCCGCACGGCGCATGTGCGCGCGAGAAGTTGTGGCCCCATTCGTGGGCCGCCACGCCGTCGCCGCTGGGAAGATGGTCCCAGCCGATCGCGGCGCGACCGGGCATGTAGCCGTACCCAGCGATGCCGCTGGTGTACGACACCTTGAGCACGCCGTAGTAGTGCATCGTGCTCGGCGCGCCGTCGGTGGTACGCAGCGCGTTGATCTCACTGAGTACCGTGAGCCACTGCCCATTGCCGTCGTTGCTCTGAATGTCGGTGGCGCTGGAGGTGAAGGGCGCGCGCACGTCGGACGAGACCGTGCCCAGCGGGAACATGCGCTGCACCGACGACAGGAACGACGCCTTGTTGGCCGCGCTCACATTGCCGGTGAGCGCCCCGACTACGATGGGCACGAAGCGCACATTGAACGTGGGGACGCTGTTCACGCGGATCGTCTGCGGCGTGCCGATGCTCGGCCAGACGTTATCGCTGCGGTCGGCGTCGGTGACGGCGAGTGACGGGTCGAGATCGACCAGCACGCGCGTGGTGGGGCGGATGTTGGCGCCCGGCACGAGCAGATTCCAGGTGGACGTCAGCGTGCCCTCGTCGCTCGCGGTACGCACGCTCGTTTCGGGTGCGGTGATGGTGGCCGTCTGCAGCAGTGAGCCGCCGTCGTAGATGCGCACCCGGACATCGGGGCGCGCGGTGTTGGCGGTGTTCGCCTGCACGAACACGCGGAGCAGGGCATCGCGACCCGCCACCAGCGATACGCTGTTGTCGAGATTCTGGATCGCCTGCGTGAGATAGACGTTGGTGATCGCGTAGTTCGCGGCCGCGATGGCCGCGTACGAGAAGGCGGCGGTGGTGGTGCCGTTCGCCGTGATCGTGACGCTCTGCGACGAGGGCGACGGCATGTAGGTGGTGGCGCCACTCACCACCGGGTTGGCGGTAATGGTCCAGCTGCCGACTGGCAGCGACGACACGGTACCCGCGCCACTGGCGGTGCGCGGTGCGCCCACGCCGGTGAGGGAGAACGTCGGGGTTGCCCCGCCGGCGAGACCGCTCGTGGAGATGGTGACGGCCCCGGTGGCCAAGGCATACGACACGGTAGCCGGCGCGGCTACCAGCGACGCGACCACGGTGACCGACTGCGACGCGGGTGACGGCAGGTACGTGGTGCCGGCCGCCGACACGTTCGCGGCGGTCAGGCGATAACTGCCGGGGGCGAGCAAGCCGAGCGTGGTGGTGCTCGTGACAGTTCGCGCGTAGCCGCCAGGTCCCGTGATGCTCACGCTGCCGGCGGCGCCACCGGGGAGGCCTGCCACGACGACGGCGAGCGAACCGGTGGTGATGGTGTACTGCACGGGCAGCCGCAGCGTGTCACCGGCCGCGACCGTGGTGTCGCGCGAGGTCGGCGTCGGCAGATAGGTCGCGCCGCCACTGGTCACGCTGCCGGCGCTGAGGCGCCAGCGTCCGGATGCCGCGGGGGTGATGCGCGTGGTCGCCGTGATCGGCGAGGCGACGCCCGTTGGCGAGGTCAGCGTGATGTCGGCGGCGGTGCCGTTCGGCAGCCCGGACACAGGCACGTCGACGACCGTCGGTACGATCGTGAAGGCGACGTTGATCGTGGTCGTACTCCCGGTTGTGACGGCGACGTTCTGGGTCGCGGTGGCGGGCATGTAGCGCACCCCCGCCACCGTAAGCAGACCGGCCGACAGGGTGTAGCTGCCCACCGGAAGCGAATCGATCGTAGAGGGGCCACTGAGGGCCCGTGCGGCGTTGCCGCCGGCCGGCGTCAGCATCATCGACGGTACGGCGTCGGCGGGGAGCCCGCTGGTCGTGACGACGAGGCGTCCGACCTGAGCCGCGTATGTCACGGTTGCCGGTGCCGCCGTGAGCGAGGCGCTCACGGTGACCGTGATGGTGTCGGTGGCCGGGCGATACGTGATACCGCCGGCCGCGACGGCGGTGGCGATCACCCGGTAGGCGCCGGGGGTGAGTTCGGTCAGGGTCGACGTCGCCGTCAGCGCCCGGGTGAACCCGTTGGGACCGGTTACCTGCGCCGCGCCTGCCAGCCCAGTGGGAAGCCCGGTAATCGCCACGGCCAGCGCACCGCTGGAGACGGTGTAGCGTACCGCGACGCGCGCGGTGTCTCCGTACAGCACGAGCGTGTCGATGGTGGAAGGCGACGGCGCATAGCGTGCTCCCCCCGACAGCAGCGTGCCGGCCGCGACTTTCCAGCGACCGCTGTTGGCGTTGCTGAGCAGGCGCGAGGCGTTCACGGCGACATCACCCCCACTCGGGGGCGACACGGTGACCGGCGCATCGACACCGCCCGGCACGCCTGAAATCGCGAGATCGATCGCCGACGGCAAGGGCGCATACGTGACCGTCGCCGTGGCCGGCGCCGACCCGCTCACCACCGTGACCGTGAATGTGGCCGGCGTGGCGGCGTAGGTGCCCTCGGCCGTGCGCACGGAACGCACGGTGATCGTGTACTCGCCGGCGGGGACGTCGACCCAACTCACGGTGCCGGTTGCGGCACGCGAGAAGGCGGCGTTGGCGACGGTGATCGCCGCATTGGTGCCCATGGGAAGTCCGGCCACCGCGAGGCTCAAGACACCCGGCGGAATCGGTGCGGGCGTGGGCAGCGGCGGTGGCATCGTCGGACCGGCCGGCGAATCGCCGCCGGCGCAGGCCGAGAGCAGGGAGAGCGTACAGAGCAGCGCAAAGCGCGTCGAGAATCGTCGCATGGACCAGGCGTTGAGGGCTGCGATAAGGACGATTGACAACGCCGAACGCACCAACCGCGCGAGGCGATTGGTGCGTTCGAGTACGATGTGTGATACCACCCGCCGTGACGTGATGATCCCGGTTCTGGAACGCGGGACGGTCGGGCTAAAAGAGCATCATCATGGGGGCCTCGAGCAGCCCACGCAGCGTGTGCAGGAACTTGGCGCCGACGGCGCCGTCGATCACGCGATGATCGCAGCTGAGCGTGACGCGCATCCGCTGCCGCGGCACGAATTGGCCGTTCTCCCACACCGGCTTCGTTTCCGTTGCGCCGACGGCCAGAATCGCCGCTTCGGGCGGGTTGATGATGGCCGTGAACTGATCGATCCCGAACATGCCGAGGTTGGACACCGAGAACGTACCGCCGGTGAACTCGGCGGGCTGCAACTTCCGTTCACGCGCCTTCTTTGCGAGTTCGCGTGCTTCCTTGCCGATCTGTCCGAGCCCCTTGAGCTGCGCGTCGCGGATGACGGGCACGATGAGGCCGTCGTCGGTGGCCACGGCCACGCCAACGTGCGCCGCACTGAAGTAGCGAATGGCATCGCCCATCCAATGCGCGTTGCACTCCGGGTGCCGCGTGAGCGCGATGGCGACGGCTTTGATGATGATGTCGTTGACGGACACCTTGTACTGATCGCCGTTCGCCACCATCTGTTCGCGCAGCTGCCCCACCTTCGTCATGTCGATTTCCGACGTGAGGTAGAACGTGGGGACGGGGCCGATGGACTCGCTCAGGCGACGCGCGATCGTTTTGCGCATTTGCGTGAGGGGCACGTCCTTGAACTCGCCGTCGATCTGCATGGCGGTGGCGACGGCCGTCGGGGCGGCCTTCGACGACGCGGCGGCTGGTGCGGCGGTGGCGGCTGCGGTGTTGCTCGCGGCGACCGGCGCTGCGGCGGCGGCGCCTTCGATGTCGCGACGGATCACGCGGCCACCCGGTCCGCTGCCATGAATCGCGCCGATGTTGACGCCCTTTTCGGCGGCCATGCGCCGCGCGAGCGGCGACGAGCGCACGGGGCCGCTCGGTGCCGCGGATTCGGCGACGGGTGCGGTCGCGACCGTGGGTACGGGTGCGGCTGCGGGTGCGGCTGCCGAGGGAACGGCCGCCGGAGCCGGCGCGGATCCACCGGTGAATGCGGTGATGTCTTCGTCGGCGGCGGCGATCACGCCGATCACCACGCCGACCGTGGCGGTGGTCCCCTCGGGGATCAACCGCGCGCGCAGAATGCCGTCGCCGCGTGCGACGAGCTCCATGATCGCCTTGTCGGTTTCGACTTCACCGATCGTGTCGCCGGACTTTACGGCGTCACCGACGTTCTTCACCCACTTCACGAGGCGTCCTTCCTCCATCGTGGGAGAAAGCGCCTCCATCATCACTTTTGTTGCCATGATCGCTGGGTCAGTCGAGGTAGAGAACCTGTCGGATTGCCGCGATCGTCTTCGGCAAGTCGGGCTTGGCGGCCTTTTCGAGACTCTTGGTATACGGCATCGGTGCATCGGCCTGATGCACGCGGAGCACCGGTGCATCGAGGTAGTCGAAGCAATGGCGCTGGACGTAGTCCACCACCTGCGCGCCGACGCCACACACTTCCCATCCTTCTTCCACGACGACACACCGGTTCGTCTTCTTCACTGATGCCGTGATGGCGTCGACGTCCATCGGACGGATCGTGCGGAGGTCGACGACGTCGCACATGATGCCTTCCTTGGCCATCTGATCGGCGGCCTGCAGCGCCACCAGCACCATCTTGCCATGCGACACCAGCGTGACGTGCTCGCCTTCACGCTTGAGCTCTGCTTTCCCGATCGGCACGATGTAGTCGTCGTCGGGTACTTCGCCCTTCGTGTTGTACAACATTTCGCCTTCGAGGAAGCACACCGGATTGTCGTCCCGGATGGCGGCTTTGAGCAGTCCCTTGGCATCGTACGGCGTGGCGGGGGCCACGACCTTGAGACCAGGAATGTGGGCCAGCCACGACTCCCAGGCCTGCGAGTGCTGCGCGCCCAGCTGCAGCGCCGCGCCGTTCGGGCCGCGGAACACCATCGGCATCGGGAACTGCCCGCCCGACATGTACAGCATCTTGGCGGCGGCATTCACGACCTGGTCGATCGCCAACAGCGCGAAGTTCCACGTCATGAATTCGATGATCGGCCGTAGCCCCGCCATCGCGGCGCCGACGCCGACGCCGGCGAAGCCGAGCTCGGTGATGGGCGTGTCGACGACGCGCATCTCGCCGAATTCCTGCAGCAATCCCTTCGAGACTTTGTACGCACCCTGATAGACGGCGACTTCTTCACCCATGAGGAAGACGCGGTCGTCGCGGTGCATTTCTTCGCGGAGCGCCATGTTGAGCGCGTCGCGGTAGGTAATCACGGCCATAGTCGTTGGGCCCTCAGCTCGTGGTTTCGACGAGGATGTCTTCCATGAGCGCCTCGAGCGGCAACTCCGGGCTCTGCTCAGCAAAGTCGATGCTGTCCTGCACGATCTTCTTGATCTCTTCGTCCATCGCGGCCACGTCGGCGGGTGAGATCTCCCCGTCTTCTTCCATGCGCTGACGGTGCAGGGCGATGGGGTCGCGTTTGAGGTACTGCTCCAGCTCTTCCTTCGTGCGATAAGTGCCGCTCACCGCGTCGGACATCGAGTGGCCCATGAAGCGGTAGGTGCGGATTTCGAGCAGCGTGGGCGTGCCATCTTTGCGCGCGCGATCGATGGCTTCTTCGGTCGCCTTGCGCACGGCGTGCACATCCTGTCCGTCGACCACGTCGCGCGGCATATCGTACGACGCGCCGCGCTTGTAGATGTCGTGAATGGCCGAGGCGCGCTCGAGCGCGGTGCCCATGCCGTAGCGGTTGTTCTCGATGATGAACAGGCACGGCAGCTTCCAGAGCGCCGCCATGTTGAGGGCTTCGTGGAAGGCGCCATTGTTGACGGCCGCCTCACCCATGAAGCACACGATGACCTGGTCACCCCCGCGATACTTGATCGCGAATCCCACACCGGCGGCGATCGGGATATGGCCACCGACGATGCCGTGTCCGCCGAGAAAGCCGAGCTGCTTGTCGAACATGTGCATCGACCCGCCCTTGCCCTTCGCGCAGCCGTCCTGTCGTCCGAATAGCTCCGCCATGGCGGCGCGTGGTGTCATGCCGCGGGCCAGCGCTTGTCCGTGATCACGATAGGTCGTGATGATGTAATCGTCGGCGCGAAGCAGTGAGATTACACCGGTGGAAATGGCTTCCTGTCCGATATACAAATGGCAGAAGCCGCCAATCCGACCGATGGCATACATCTCGGCGACGCGCTCTTCGAAACGACGCTGTAGCAGCATCGAGTAGAGCAGCTCGCGATTCGTGGCGGCCGACGTGCCTCCCGATGCTTTGGCCTCAGCCTTGGCATCGGTGCGCACGGGCTCGCCCTTCTTGCGGGGTTTAGCAGTCGACATTGGAGAATGGGCGGGTGTGGATTACTGGGTCGAGCGGTGCGCGTACGGTCAGACGCCTGCGGCTTGCACCTGCTCCCACGCGTGGTAGCTGGACCGCACAAGCGGGCCGCTCTCCACGTGCTTGAAGCCGAGCTGCATGCCCACGAGATACAGCTCGCGAAACTCCTCGGGCGTGACATAGCGATCGAGTTCGATATGGCCGTCAGAGGGGCGGAGGTACTGGCCGAGGGTAAGGATGTCGACGTGTACGGAGCGCAGCTCCTTCATGACTTCGACGACTTCTTCGTTCGTTTCGCCAAGGCCGAGAATGATGCCGGTCTTGGTGGGGATACCGGGAGCGACACGCTTCGCAGTACGAAAAATCTCGAGCACACGCTCGTAGCGTCCGCCGGGGCGCGCCTTCTTGAACAGGCGCGGCACCGTTTCCGTATTGTGGTTGTAGATGTCGGGACGCGCTTCGAGGACCGTGCGGATGGAGTCTTCGTTGCCCTGAAAGTCGGGTACGAGCACTTCGATCGAGCAGCCTGGCAGGCGCTGATGAATCTGCCGGATGGTTTCGGCGAAGATGTACGCGCCGAAATCGGGGAGATCGTCGCGGTCGACGGAGGTGATGACGGCGTGCCGCAAGTTGAGCTCGGCGATCGCCTGCCCAACGCGCGACGGCTCCTCGATGTCATACTTGGGCGGCCGACCATGCGACACGGCGCAATAGGCGCAGTTCCGCGTGCAGACATCGCCGAGGATCATGAAGGTGGCGGTGCCGTGCTCCCAGCATTCGCCGATGTTGGGGCAGTGGGCCTCCTGACAGACGGTATGCAGGTCGAGCTCCTGCATCATCTGCTTGAGGCGCACGTAGTTCGCGCCTCCGGGGGCCTTCACTTTGAGCCACGACGGTTTCCGCTCTGGGAGCGCTTCGCGTCGGTGACGTCCCATGATCTGAACCAACTGCTCGGCCATGTTCTGCTGGGAAGGGCCCTGGGTGGTCCGGGGCGTGGTTAGAGAAGGTAGCCCGCTGCACGCGATCGGGAAACAGTACCGTAACCATCAACAGAGAAATAGCTGGAACTGTCGAGTGCGGAAACTTTGCGGCGTCGCGACCGTACGCCGCAGAAACCCCTTTGACCTGAGGCAGACCATGCTCCGAACCCTGTTTACCGTCGGCCTGATTGCCATGCTTGGCCTGGTCGCCCTGAAGTTGGTCTTCGGACTGCTGGGGCCGCTGGTCGGGCTTTTGTTTATGCTGGTCGGCTTCGCGATCCGAGTGGTGCTGATCGGCGCGGTGCTCTACTTCGTGATCCGGGTGGTGAGCCCGAGCACGGCAGCACGGATGGAGAAGGCGATTCGGGGGTAGGGCGTACTGGTAACTGGCAACTGGTAACTGCTCACTGCCAACTGCTTACTGCGAACTGCTAACTGCTCAGTACTGAGTGGTCAGAGTTCGGGCGTCAGACTTTTTATAGTGTTCAGAGTCGAGCAACCATAGTCCTCAGTGTCGAGGGGTTTGATGGTGGTGGGCGGCGGGATCGCCTTCGCCCACCGCCGCTCGACACTGTGCACTATCGTTGCTGAATTCTGACCACTATACCCAGTCTGATGCCTCCGGCTGGCCGTCTGTTCTCTGAGCTAGTCGCCCCGCAGAGCTCAGCCTTCCTCGCCGCCCTCAGCGCCGCCCTCAGCGCCGCCCTCAGCGCCGCCATCAGCGCCGCCTTCCCCGCCGTCTTTGTCCCGACGGCCTCGTGAACGGCGCGCGCCGCCTCGACGGCCGCGGCGTCCGCGCCGTCTCGCCCGTGCGGCGCTGTCGAGATCCGACTCGTCGCCGTCGGCCAGCGCTTCGCCGGTTTCGTCGCTCCCCTCGGTGTTGTGCTCCGCAGTGCTGGCCGCGCCTTCCTGATCAGGCGTCGGGGTACGCTTGCGCGAGCGGGGCCGAGCCCCTGCCTCCGGGCTCTGCGACGCGTCGTCGCCCTCGGCAGATTCACCGGTGGACTCGGGGTCCGTGCTCCCGTCAGCGGCGGGGTCGGCCGTGCCATCCTTTCTGGAACGGCCGCGACGTGACCGACGGTTGCGGCGCCGCTTCTTTCGCGGCCCGGCGCTGTCGGTGCTGTCTCCGGCGTCTCCAGCATCGTCGGTGTCGCCGGTATCGCCGTCCTCGCCCTCGTCCTCCGCGTCGTCGGTGGCACGATTGTGCGCAGTGGGCGGCACGGTGCCGCGCTCAACCGACGGCAATTCGCTGCCGGACGCCCGATCGTCGGGGGCGCGCGTGTCCGACGAGGGTTCGATCGCGTCGGAGGGGCCGAGCGCGCGCTTGATCGCCTGCTCCGGTCCATCGCGCTTCGCGGAGGGCGCCGCAAACGGATCCTCGAGCTCGATCGCGGGGTCGCTGTACGGCGACCGCGACTCCTCACGCCCGCGCCGTGCCGGCTTCGGCGCGGCGGTCCGTGCCGCTCGTTCCCCTCGCGGCAGCCGCTCGGGGCGGATCGGCTTGGCTTCTCCTTCCGTCGTCTCCGCCCGCGGTCGTTTCGGCCGTTCCGGCCGTTCGGCGCGGGGCGGCCGTGCTTCGGGGGCCCGCGCCTCGGGTACGCGCTCGATGACACGCTCCGCGGAACGCTCTGTGGCACGCTCGGCGACGCGCGACGTCGGCGCCTCGCCCTGCTCGTCAGCGGGCCGTTCACCCTTGGCGCGCTCGCGCTCGCGGCGACGCCCTTCACGGCGGCCATTGAACGACTCTTCGTCGTCGACGCGTGGACGCTCCCGAACGCGCTCGCGAAGCTTCTCCACCGAGAGCTCGGTGTCTTCGCGTCGCTTGCCGGCGGGTGCGCCCCCACGAGGTGGACGGCGCTCGGCGTCACCGGCGGCGTCGGCGGCCGATCCGGCTACGGCGCGTCGTCCGCGGGCGCCCCACGCCCACTTGAGTGCGGCGAGGGCATCGCGCACGGCCACGCGGCGTGTATCGCGCATACGGACGCCGTAGGTCGGTTCCATCGGCACCGACTCTACCCGACGAGCCAGCGGAACGAGCTTGAGCAGCAGGTCGGCGTTCGCCGTCCATGAGTCGCCGACGCAGATCGGCTCGGAGCCCGCCTGGCGCACGAGATCGCGCAGCGCGGAAATCCTGATCAGGCGCATGGAGGCCGTGAGATCGTTGACGCCGTCCACCCGCACGAACGGACGCATGACCCAATGTGCCGCCTTGAACAACCGACGCACCGGGATCGGCGCGTCAGCCACCACCATCCGCTCGCCGACCACCAGGTCGGCGCCGCCTTCGAAGCGACGGGCGAACTCCGGGACGATGCCCGGCGGATCGGTGAAATCACCCTGTACCAGCATCATGGCGTCGCGGCGCGGATAGCGCGTCTGCGCCGATACATGCCGAATCAGCGCGTCGAGGGCGCCAGCGTAGCCGACATGCGAGGCGCCGCGGAGCACCGTAACGGGCATCGCGTGCGCGTACTGCTCCGCCACCTCCGCCGTTTCGTCGGAGCTCGCGTCATCGTACACAACGACCTCGTACTCGCGAGGAAATTCAGCGAGGACGGTGCGGATCCGCCAAAGCAGGACGCCGATGGTGGCGACCTCATTGCGTGCGGGAATGGCGAGGTAGAGCACAGGAGCCGGTAACGGGACGCGCGAGCCAACCGAAAAAACGTTGGCGTACTGGGGCGCGTTCGAAGATAACAGCGAGAGGCCTCCGGCGGAGCGTTTCCGGCGCGCGGAGATCGGGAGTCCGTGAAATCAGGCTGGATGGCGGGCGAACACGGCACGCCCCCTGTTCGCGGCGGTGGTGCGAGGTGCCGGGCCAGCGAGCCGCCACTATCCTTCGGATGCAAGAGGGGTACCTTCCCCGATCTCCTTCCCGCCCATGTTCGAACCGCTTCATGACGCCTTGCGCGGATTCTCCACGCGCCTCGATCCAGATGAACGTCGCTCGATGACGCAGGCCATGCGTGACGCGCTCGTGCACGCCAAGCTGGGGCTGCATGACCTGCGGGCGTCGCTCGCGACGACGACCGCGCGGTTGGCGGCGGAGCGTGCGGAGCTCGAGACGGTGCGCCGTCGGCAGGGCTTGGCGGCGCAGATAGACGATCAGGAAACGGTCGCCATCGCCGAACGGTTTGCGGTGCAGCATCAAGAACGCGTCGCGATGCTTGAGACCAAGCAGATGGTGCAGCAGCAGGAACTCTCGCTCGCCGAGCGCGACTACGAAGACATGTCGGCGGAGTTGCGATTGATCCTGTCTGGCGTGGCACCCGGGGAGCGCACCACGGCATCCACCACGGCATCCACCACGGCATCCACCACGGCATCCACCACGGCATCCACCACGGCATCCGCCACGGCATCCGCCACGGCATCCGCCACGGCATCCGCCACGGCATCCGCCGCGGAGGACCCTACGGTACCGGGGCATACGCGTGCCGAGCGTGAAGCAGATGCCGAACAGCGACTGGCGGCCCTGAAGCGCCGCATGGGCAAGTGATCACGCGGCGCGCGCTCGCCGGTGTGTCTCTCGTCGCCTGTCTGCCGTACGGCACGCTGGTCGGACAGGACGTGCGGGCCAATGGGCAGAGGCAGCCGCCGGTCTCGAGCCGTGGCCGCTTGCCCGTCACGGGCTGCGCGGGACAACCGATCAGCGGCATCATCGTGATCACGCAGCCGCCGTTTACGGATCGTCTACCCACTCGGCTCGAGTGGGTGCGTCGCACGGTACGACGGACGCACGTGAACACGCAGGACGACGTGGTACGCCGGTTTCTGCTCATGAAAGTCGGGGACGCCTGTAACCAGATTCGCCGCGCCGAGTCGGAGCGCATTCTGCGCGCGCAGCCATTTCTGGTGGAAGCGCGGATCCGCGTGTACGACGACGAGGCGGGCGGCGTGCGGCTCGAGGTCGAAACGCGCGACGACTTCAGCTTGGTGTTCGAACCGATGCTGCAATCGAAGTCGCCGCCGGTGCGCGGGATGCGCTTTGGCGACTCGAATCTCGGCGGGTCGGCGACGCTGGCGGCCATCAACTGGCGAGATGGCCAGGCGTACAACGATCGGCTGGGGGTCGAGCTCGAGAACTACGCGTTCGGGAGCGCGCGCAATGAGTCCCGCCTGTTTGCGCAGCGCAATCGACTCGGGCAGGAGATGCGCCTTGAAGTCGTTCGGCCGTACTACACCGACCTGCAGCGCTACGCCTGGATCGGCAGCCTTGGCGGCACGCGCGAGCCGATGGAGTTCCGACGTGGTGATCTGCCGCGCAACGCGCTCACGGTACGCCGCGAATTTGCAAACCTCGGCGCCGTGGCGCGCGTGGGACCCGTGGGGCGGCTGCGGCTGATCGGGGCCTCGCTCACGCGCGAGGTGCAGCGCACGGATGCGCAAAGTCTGCTACTCACGCGGGAGGGCGTCCGGGCGGACACGACCGGCGCGGTCGTGCCGACCTTCCCACTGCAACGCGTCGTGCGCGCCAATGCGCTCCTCGGCGTGCGCGCGATTCGATTTGTGCAGGTGCAGGGGTTCGATGCACTCAACGGCGCGCAGGACGTTCGGGTGGGTATGCAGCTCGGACTGGTCGCCGGGCGTTCGATCGTCGTGCGGGAGGCACGTGATCGCGATCATTTTGTCGCGGCCAATCTGTACGGCGGCTATGGTGGTGCGCGCAGTTTCGTGGGTCTGCAGGCCATCACGGAAGCGCGTTATGATCGCGATGCAAAGGCGTGGGACAATTTTGTCACCAGTGGCCGATTGGCGTGGTATTTCCGGCCAGCTGTGCGACAGACCACGGTCGTCGAGTCGGAATGGAGCGCTGGGCGCGATATGCGTGTGCCCTTTCAGCTGTCGCTCGCCGATCGCGAAGGTGGCATCATGGGCCATCGTGCGTCGGGACAGGCCGGCGCACGGCGCTTGGTATTCCGCGCCGAGCAGCGGCTCGTGGTGCCCACACGGTTGAATGTGGCGGACATCGGCTTCGCCGGATTTGCCGAGGCCGGTCGCCTGTGGGCGGAGCAGTCGGTGCCGTATTCGCTCTCGACGCCGTGGCGCGGGGCCGTCGGCGTGTCGGTGCTTGCGGCGGTGCCGCCGCGTTCACGGCGGCTGTGGCGTGTGGATTTCGCGCTGCCGATCAGTGCCGATCCGCAGCGTCGCTTCGAGGTGCGTTTCTCCAGCGTCGATCGTTCGCGTGTGTTCTGGAACGAGCCGCGCGATGTGCAGGCTGGACGCGAGCGAACCGCCCCGTCCAGCCTCTTCACCTGGCCGTAACGACTCGGACTTACTTCGCCGTGGCCATCAGGCGGCGAATC
>Ga0209190_1002374_pt1 | contig 12693 bp, 23 predicted proteins | sample M_140205_XF_Meta_FD_187315 | JGI IMG/M metagenome (GOLD analysis project Ga0209190, IMG submission 187315) | Freshwater microbial communities from Lake Montjoie, Canada to study carbon cycling - M_140205_XF_MetaG (SPAdes) (version 2) | ecosystem: Environmental > Aquatic > Freshwater > Lake... | reverse complement strand
AATGCTTATTTCATGTTCGAAATCCAATCCTTTATCGATATTATTCATTATAGGTACTGGATATTGTTTTACTATTTTAAAAAATTTATTCAATGCCATCGGATTATGAGATGACCATCTAAGATCTCTTAATACTGCCAATTTCTGACAAATTTTATTTTCGTTATCTCTCAAATAAAAGTGCTTTTCTATTGAATTATCAGAATTAATAATTCTTTCAATTTCAAGGAAAAGATAATCTTCCAATCGAATGCTTTTCGTAGTTTTCATTTTTTGTGTATATGATATTTATTATATGCAAAAAGGAGACCGTTTAGATCTCCTTAATATTAACAAAAAAAGATCCGATTGATCGGATCTTTTATATTACTTGGAAAGTTTTTCAATTTCCTTATCGATTTCTGCTTGACGGTTAACATCTAACATTTTACGATCAGCTGATTGTATCATTCGTTTTTCTGCTTTAAGTCCTTCGATTTGAAGATCAAGTTTATTAACGGTAATTGATTGTAAAGAATCAATCTTAATAGTTAATGCATCTAAACGTTTGTTTGTAATTTTATTTGGATTTCCACATGTATTTAGGAAAGTAACAATCAACAAAAATAAAGCTAATTTGTTAAAATGTTTCTCTATGAATTGTTCGAATTTATTCATCTTTTTTCGTTTTAGGTTTTACTTTTTTATTAGGTCTTGGTGCCTGTTGAGGTAGCTTTGCATTATAATAATCATCCGTATAACAATCACAAATCATACCAGTACTTCCACATTTAGGACATTTAGTTACTATTGATGGATCTACAGGAGGACTTTGAGGGTCAGCTTGTTGGATCTCATGTGGTTTTGGTTTTTTGCCTTCACTTATAAATTGAAAGAATTTCTTGAACATTAGGAGTTTCTTTCTATTATATATTTCGTTTTTCTGGATCGAATGAATTTACTAATGATTCTACGGTAATTCCTTTTTCCGCTGCAGTTAATTCTAGAGCAACGTCTTTTAAAGTTTGACGATCGGTATTGATGTCTTGCATAGGTAATGCAAATTGATCGCAAATAGATCTAAATTTAGTAGCTGAATCAACACCAGTTCCAATATAATTTTTTAAGAAGTGAAAGATAGCTTCAATAATAGGAGCATCAGCACCTGAATCGATTTTGTCATCTTTAATCATTCCACTTAATTGATTATAGGTTTCTGCTACTGCATAAGATTCGTAACCTTTCCATTGAAAATCTGGATAGAATTCATTCATCAATGCGGTTGTTTGATCTTTATCTAAAAGAATAGAGTACTTTTTAGTATCTACTAACATTTTCATGTTATCAAATTTTTCCACTAATTGAGCAACTAATACTTCATTAATTGCACCTGTTTTTGTTTGTTCCTGAGTAGGAACGTCGTTTGCTTTAACTACTTTCATTTTAATTTGTTTGTTTTATTTTATATGATTGTTTAAATATTAAGATTTTGCATGTTTGATAATTATTGAACAAATGAATTCAATATCTTCTCGAATTAAACCTTGATGATTTGGTAGATAGAATCCACATTTATCAATGTCAACACAATTGAAGAAGTAATCGTCTCGATCACCATATTTCATTTTCCAAAATGGTTTGTTTGCCATGTTTCCGGCAATCAAAGGTCGAACTTCGATATTTTTTTCTCGAAGGGCAGTAATAATTTTTTCTCGGTTTGCATGTACCATAGGATATGCAAAATTAGAGATAAATGTATCTTCTCGATATTCGATATCTAATTCATTATATTCTGATAAAAGTTCTTGATATATCTTGAAATTATATGAACGAAGCTTAGAGAATTCGTCAATCTTTCCTATTTGGCGTAAACCGATGAAGGCTTGTAAATCGGTAGATCTGAGATTATATCCCGGATAATAGAATGTATACATTGAATCAAATTCAGATATATCATATAGATCTTTATATTCTCGTTTGGTTTTATCGTTCCAATCGCGATCCCAACCATGAGATCTCATTGATCGAATTATGGTATTTAGCTCTTCGTTATTAGTACAAATTAAACCACCTTCAATAGTTGAAATATGATGTCCATAATAAAGAGAAAATAAAGATATATCACCAAAGGTTCCTAATTTATTTCCTTTATAAGAAGATCCCACACTTTCACATACATCTTCAATAAGATAAACTCCATATTTTTTACAAAGTTTAACAACACCATTCATATCTGGTACCAGACCAAGAACAGAAACTAAAATCATTATTGAAGGATTTGATTCAATAAATATTCGCTCTAAATCATCGAGATCTAATGAAAGATCTTCATTATTACAATCACATAGAATAGGAGTCATTCCTAATTGCATAACAGAACTAACATCGGTTACCCAACTCAATGCAGGAACTACGACTTTTTCGTTTCTTAAACGATTTGTTTCTTTTAATGCGGCAAGCGCTAAAAGAATTGCAGATGAACCGGAGTTTACGAAAGTCGTATGTTTTACACCTAACCATTCTGACCAATTCTTTTCAAATTCAATTGTTAAAGGACCTTTCGTTAATTGTGGAGTTTCTGATTGTAACATCCAATCAGAAAGTGCCTTTAGATCTTTCTTATCAATTGTATCGGATACTAACTTAATTGCTTTTTGCATAAGTTTGATATATTTGTTTGATTCCTTCGCTTAAAGCAGTGAACTTAAAGTCTGGGAAATGTTTACGTAATTTTTGTATTGAAACATCTTTACGAAATTGACCGTTTGGTTTGGCGATATCGTATTTTATTTTTATATGATCGGCACCTAAAGAAGTTCTAGCAATATGTGCCATTTCATCAATAGATAAATTATCTTCAGTTGCCACATTCATTGATTCGGTTATATCATTTTTGATACATTCATATATGATGTTAGCTAAATCTCTTGAATGCATAAATTGACGAAGAGGAGTACCATCACCAAATAGAGTTACTTCATCGGCATTTTGATCTTTAGCATCTAATATCTTTTTGATTAATGCCGATATGAAATGTGCTCTTTGATTATCAAATTTATCATGTTCTCCATACAAATTACAGGGAATCAAATATTGATATTGCAATTCATATTGTTTATTGATTGAGTCTATATGAGATGCCATACAACGTTTAGATATACCATAACCAAAATTAGTTAGTGCCGGTGGACCATCATGAAGTTGTTCTTCAGACATAGGATAGGATTCAACTTTATCAGGATATGCACAAGTTGAAAGAATTCCTATTAGTCGTTTAACATCAAATTTACGAGCGGCTGATATGACGTTGGTATTCATTAGTAAATTATCTTCAGTATATTCTGCCGGTTTCTCTATATTATCTACGATTCCACCAACCTTTGCAGCTAAATGAATTACAATATCTGGTTGATGAGTGGCAAAAAGGAAATAAACCTCTTGTGAATCTCTAAGGTCGCATATTTTAGAAGGAACCTCGATTACTGAATATAATCCTCCATCTTCTATTAATTTAATAAGGTCTTTACCGACCATTCCATTGGATCCGGTAATTAGAATTTTTTTCTTTCTCATTTGGTAAGAATATTTTTATAGATGTAATCTTCTGCAATTAAGTATGTTTGTGCAATTTCGAAATTTCTTTGTATTGCTGCTTCCATATCATCATATTTTTCAAGAGTAACTGAATTTATTGCATCGATAATTTGTTGTTCGGTATGACAAATAACCATTCCTTCACAATCAAAAATTTCTTCAATTAGAGGATTTCCCCAATAAATAGGAACGGTTCCACTTCTAAAGCAATCTATTAGCTTTTCAGTAAACCAACCTGCAATATTAGTATTTTCGATAACTACGTGGAATCGATAATCTTTTAATAGGTCTAGCTTATAATCAATCGGAGTATATCCTCTTCCACGAACAGCTAATTTATCTCTAGTTGCAGCAATAACCGAATGTCGTAAACGATGTCCAACCGTCATTTGTTTATCAGATGCAATGATGGAAGTCATTTCTGTTTTATCGTATATTCGTTGATCTTCTGGTTTTATCCAACATCCACCAAATGGTACCCATAGTGCTTCAACTCCTCGATTTTGCATTTCGTTTACGAAATCTATGTTATGAGAAAGAACTAAATCGAAATAACGAGTTATTCGGATGAAGTCATATGAATGTGGACATACATCCACTGGTTCTAGCAACCATGCAATCTTTTTACAATGTGCATTTTGCGAAGATTCTCGATGAACTAATTCTAATGAATTGTCAGTATAGAATACTACTCGGTCTTCAGCAGTTATAGGTCCTCTATCCCATTCTATGAATTGAGAGTTTTGAAAATCTGTACTGTACTTTGCATGAGCAAAGGCGTAATCTCTTATCTTAATTTTATCCATCGTTCAGGTATAATATCTTGTTGATCTTGTGGTCCTTCAGAACCAAACCATTTTTCCGGTGCAATGATTAGCTTATTAGGAGTTTCACCTAACCAAGCTGCCCACCAAGAAAAGGTGGAATTTGTTATAATATTAGCATCACATAAAGACATGAGTATCATGTCTTCCCAATCTTCGAATCCTTCAATGAACATATATTCCATTCCAATGAAATGATTTTTACACCATTGAATATCATCAGAGAATATTAGGAAAGTTACTTCATAATTAGGAAATTGATCTTTTACTAATTGAATTGCCGTGTTATAATAATCTGCCGGTGATTGATTGTGTTTATTTGGGAATTGAAGATAATCTCCTCGTCTAACATGTATTGAACAAGTAAAATCAAGTTGTGAAATATGTTCTCTTAACTTAATTTCTGTTTCTTCGCATCTAAATAGATCTCGTATTTCTTTAGCATGTTTATCAAAATACTTTTCACTTTGAAAATATCCGCTTAAATATAAATCATCAACTGCTGGAATCGCATCAAAACTAAATTTTTTCTCATTATATAAGTATTTAGGGATTGGTGTTCCGAACTTTACATTTTTGAAGATATTATCTAAATAGTAATTGATGTGTCTTTGAGATTGACCGGTTCTACTTAAATCAAAAAAGACATCGGTTCTTACATCTTTAGCAATAGAGTGAGCTGTGGCAATTTGAAACATGTAATTTCCAAGTCCACCTATTAATGCAGTCGTTATCATAGAGTTTTTTGATTTTGATTTAGAAAATCAAGTACTCTAGAATCAAAATTCTGAGAGAGTGATTTTGGTGAAAGTCTTAGAAATATCAAAGGTAATGTAATGTTATGTATGGTCAATCCATTTCGCAAAGAACGACACCAAAGTTCATAATCTTCAGGAAGACCTCGTAGAGATTCATCATAACCACCTATTTCTTGAATTTTAGATTTTCTATAAACTACAGTTGGATGATTAATAAACCAATGAGAATTTTTACCAATTTCTCGAGTAATTATATTAGGATGAATTATTGGATTAGGATCATAATTCCAAGTATCTTCATTTTTAATTAGATAAAAAAGACCACCACCAAGAATATCAATGGTTGGATTTTCTTTAAGATAATCCATTTGTAATTGAATTCGTTCAGGTAACATAATATCATCGGCATCCATTCTAAAAACCCATTCGGATTTCGAATAATGCAAACCTACATTAAGTGCACCAGCAATACCTCGATTTTCTTCTAATCTATAATATTCAATTCTATTATCAGAATCCTCTAGATCTTGGCAAGTTTTTTGTACTTCAAGATCGGTTGAACAATCATCAATAAGCAAAATTTGTAGATCTTTATAAGTCTGCACTTTTATTGATTCAATTGAAAGTTTAAGCCATTCAATTGGTGTATTGTAAATAGGAACAATTACGGAGGCTATCATAATTCGTTATAAAAGTTTGGGTTATCTCCAAATTCTTGAGTACTACCCCATAGTTGTTTAGAGTAAGATTTTTTATCTCCTGTGTATTTGACTCCTGAATAATGTTCAGGTATAAAAACAAACGATGGATATACTGAAATTGGATATTGGTGTTTGATGATTGTGTTGGTAAAGAAAAGAGGACCAGTATTTTGCCAAGCTAACCGACCAGTATATTTTTGCGAAACCGATGTGGTTTTGTATAATTCATCAATAAGGATTTTCATAAATGGATTTTCTTTCGAAGCACCAATATAACCGTTTGCCACTAGATTAGGTCTGGCTTGTTCATTTTCAAAACCGGCAAAACAATCATGTTCAAAGAAATGTTCATCCAATGTATTGGTACAGATGGAATCAGCATCACAAAATATTCCACCATAACGATAAAGTATTTCATATCTCCAAACGTCTGCTTTACCAGCCCATTCTTCAATTTCATTATAATGACGGATATTTTTTATTTTGAAACTGTCTACGTCTTTATCTGTCCAAAGTATATGTTGCCAACCATCTTCTTCTGGATGTAGATCTCGCCAAGTTTGTATTAATCTATCTGGGCATTTCTTAGGACCAATCCAAATTTGATGTATAATTTTAGGTATAACCATATTCTATTATATGTTAGCTTTGTGGGAATTTCTCATGATAACCTTTAACTAACTTCATAAATTCACCGAAATAAAATTTCATATCGGATTGAGTTAAAGTAAATGTTTGTAAATCACCAGTCTCACAAGATATCCAAATTTCACATTCATCTATGACAATTCCTAATCGATCATATAAGGCAACTGCATAAGCAGATACTTGCATTTTATAACCTATAATCCAATCATCTCTTTTGGGTTTTTTAGAAGTTTTATAATCTACGACTTTTTTCTTTTGATCTTTATATCTAACTGCTAAGTCCATACGACCGGCATAACCTCCACCTCGAGCAGACCACAAAGCTTCTTCTTGAAATAGTACTCCATCTATTTTATTAAAAAAGTCAGATTGATAAAAGTTAAAGAATAAGTTCTTACCGATTTCAAATTCTTCTTCAGTGAAATCGTTTTCGGATACTGCCTTTTTAAAAGATTCTTGTAGAGCATTTTCTATTGGAGTGACGAATAAGTTATCAACATAGTTTTCTAAAACGGCATGCATGAAGGTTCCTCGATTTGCGGCTTTCTTGGTAATTTTTTCTGCCTCTTCAACACCAACTCGTTTTTGCCATTCTAGCAAACCAGATTTATCCATCATTTCACCAAGTATAGTAGTGACGGATGGAAGTTTGATTTGTTTTTCTTCGTCTACGACGTAGTATCTACCAGCACCGTGGTTTCCTATTGTAGTTCTCAAAATAATGATGTAAAGTGATCTAGTATACCTAATCCGGAAAGTTTAAGTACTATTCGATCGATTAAAAATATTGTTCCGGTAGTTACTGATAAATTAAGTAACCATCTTAAAAATTTCCATATTGAAAAGGATTCAACTGATGGTGAAAGAATTACTAAATATGCAGGTGCATCTTCAATAGGTCTAACATCTGGAAATAGAAGTTCATTGAGACGTAATCTCATTAGAAGTTCATCTACTGTTCTTAATTTATCTAGTACATAAGGCCAAGCCATGTTTTGTTTCTCGTATGCCCAAAGTTCTTCTGGTAAATTTACGACGGTATACAATCTACCGATTTTATCTTTCCTGATTTCGAGATCTTTAAATGCTTTGAATTCAGCATCAGTAGCTGGTTCTTTAAGTGCCGATCTAACAACGAACCATTGTCGTATATCATCGATAAGTTCAGCTGGCCATGACCAGAAATTAAATAGACCCATATTTTTAGATTTCAAGATCGTCAATGTCCTCGTTGCCAAGGGCTTGATGGAAAGTTTTTTCTTTTGTTTTGACGATTTCATTTTGTTTAATTAATTTATCTTTAAGTTCTTTACGCTTAGATTCATCGTTTTTAGCAGTTGCAATAAATTCCTTTTGAATAGTTTGCATATCTAATTGTGCTTGATGATAATCTTCGGTTGCTTTTTGAAGTTGACGAGATACTTTCATGCCGGCTTCATCAAGTTTCTTAGTCGTAAAATCTTGTTTATAGTTTTTATATGTAGGAATTTTATCCATGGTAAGTTGTTTTTTATATTTATTCGTCGTTTAGGTCAACGGTATAAACGATTGGTTTATATTGTACTTGATAACGCTCGTTTAGAATTGCAGCATTGATGAAGTGAGTTTTACCATCATGATGTTCTCCATGAGCAGAGTGAATATGTCCACATATATGTAGCTCAACATTTAATCTGGTATGAAGTTCCATTTCGAGCATTTCACAACCAACGAATTCTCCGCTTAATGTCATATCACATCTTCCTTGTACAGGACCATGAGTAATAAGTACTCGAGTATCTTCAGGAATTTGTTTCCATCTTTCTAGAATTCGAGGTCCTCTTTTAAGATTGAAAGCCCAATCACAAAATTCCGGTTGCCATGGAGAACCCCAGAATTTAATACCTCGTATTTCTATACCAGAATCTTGTAGGTAGGTAATTTCTGGATAACGATCAAGAATCTCTTTAACTTCCTGAGGTTTAGTTTGGAATCCCCAATCATGATTTCCGGCAATAAGAATTTTATAGGAATACGATAGCTTTGAGTACCATTTACAAAATTCTTCTATTTCATGTAAATAACCCATCGAACTAATATCACCAGCATGTACGATAACATCTCCTTCAGGAAACCAATCTTCAGGAATTTGTTTGTGTTTGGTATGTGTATCTGATATACAAACAATTTTCATTTCCATTACTTTTGAGTTATAAGTTCTTTTATTTTTTCATAGATATCGGTTAATTCTTCAAGACTTCCGATAGTAAATTTTCCTGAATGTTCTATATTAAGTGTGATATACCCTTCAACATGATATTCAACATCTAGATATTCTTCTAGTTCGTTCTCGAAAGCAATCTCATGCACTATTGATTTGATTGAAGATTTCTTATCCATTTAGTATTGATATTATTTTTTCTTTTATGCCGGATTGTTTGATTCCTTCAGATGATCTAGGAGTCATCACAAAGTTTTTTAGACCATGTCCTTGATTATATTCTGGTGACATGTTTAAATCATCTACCGCAACCCATTGAATGATCTCTGGATGTAATTCAAGATATTTTTCTATTTCTAATATTCTCTCTCTCCCTTTCCAACCTTTCCAATGATAAAGACCGGCAGATTCCTCGTCAAAGTCGTATAGATTAGGAGTTGTTGCTATAGGTTTCTTTGCAACTCCTTGAGACTCATAATATTCAGCGAGTCCTTCTAGATCTGCATGAAGCTTCCAATCAGAACTTATTACAATTTCCGCATCAGTTTCTTCAAGGATTTCATTAAGAATTTTAATGGCTTTCTTATCAAAATCATCAAATCTCACGGTAACCGGAGCAGATCTTAAGTCATTACTAGATTCAGGATTTTTACTCCTATAATTAGACCATTTCTTAGATCTTCCACCCCAATTGCTAGATAAACAAATTACTCCATCATTATCTAAAAATATTACTTTCATATCTATTATATGTTATAACCATTTTTCTTTTAAAATTACATCCCAATAACAAGTAGTTGTTTTTACTCCATCAATTGAGGAAATCCAATTACAAGGAAATTCTTTTCTACATTGAGTGATTCTTTGTTCAATTGATTTAGTTTTATCAGTATTTCGAGTATAAAATAACCAACATTCCCAATAATGATCTATTTGAGGAGCAACAAACGTAATGGCAATTTGCCATTTAAAAAAGACAAATGACCATCTAGGCGACCATTCAAAACGATAATCGGTATCTGACCATTTAGTTTTCCAACCAAGTGAAACAAAATCAAAACCGATTTTTTTAGGTTCGGTATAAGACCATCTCATCTTCTCTACATAAAGATCATCAAAAGTCTTGACGGTTCTTTTATATTCAGTATGATTTTCATTAAATTTCTTGGTATCTTCAATTTCTCGTAAAGCTGCCTCAGTAGCTCTTTTCGGAGTAGCCTTTACCCATTTTCTAGGAAAGAAATGTGGTGTTCCTAAAGCAACCTTTCCAATGTACAAATGAGGTTTTGGTGCTAGGAATGGTGAGTTATACGCCTTCAAAAATTCGAAATCTTTGATGAAGTACTTTATTTTTTTTAACGCTTTCATAATTTTTTATCTTTGTATATCAATATCCAATTCATCGATTAACTCCACGAACGAAATATCTACCTCTAATTCTACCGTTTCTTCGACTAGAAGAAGTGCTTCATAATCGAGTGTTTGCATTTGTAGCTCTCCTAAAACAAAATCTATTAGATTATTTTTTATCTTGAATTTAATAGTTGTTCTTTCTCCTTGAATTTCTTTTAATCTATCAAGTATTCGTTCTGAACGAACATTTATTCGGTCTAATTCAATATCAATATTTTTCATCCATTTTATTATTGTGACTTATTTGATAGTCAATAATTGCTTTAAATTTTTCGTATTTCATAACTTTTCTATTTTTTGTTTTACTTCATTCCAATAATCAAATCTATTAGTTTCCCATTGAACATTATCACTTCCATTCCAATTATAACATTCCTTGATAATTTCATCAACAACAACTAAGGCACATTGTTTAGCCTCATTATAATCTAAACTTGTAACTGTAGTTTGATAGTTAACAATTAACTCAGATGCTTTTTCTCTTGGTGTCATAACTTTTTCTATTTCTTGGTGTCATAACTTTTTCTATTTCTTGCTCTCCAATTTTTATAATATTTTGTAATCGTTTAATTTCAGCAATTACGTCATCACCTAATTCTATTTTAGACATCATTGTTAAATCAATTACTTGAGAGTATAATAATTTGATTAACTCATCTTTTGATGCTTCCTTTAATGTTATATCTTCAATATGTTCATATGCTCCATCTGGACCAATTTGAAAGTCATCTGAAACATATGGTTCATTTTCTAAACCATCCATTAATGTTATATCCCAATCTTTTAATTCATCTTCTTCTTCCGGTGTAAGTATCATTAATTTAGGAATAATTATCCTTGCAAATTTAGGAAAGTGATTAGGTCCGTTGTTATCATAATCAGTGAGTATTTCAAAATCTACTACTAACCCTTCATTAGAGTCGTATAGTTTTAAACCATCTATATGTCCATTGTCTACTAATGGTAGCGAGTTTTGATTTTTCTTTACAATGTTTTCTCCAATAACTTCATCATAAATCACAATCCAACCTTGTTCTGCTTTATGTAATATTCCTTTCATATTATAATTTTTTGTTTAATCTTCTATGTTTAGATTATATTCATTAAGTATTTCCCTAATCGTATTTCTGTATTTTTCTGCAATATTCATCTCTTCATCTGTTGCTTCTTTTGATGTATCAAGTTGACTTGCTCCATATTTGGTAGTTCCTCTTAACTTTTGATCTAAGTCCCACATTGCCATTTTCCATTTCATCGCATCCAATGCTACTCTTGCATCTTGCTTTTCTTCGATTGAATCGAATTCTAATATTATTTTTCCCATTTATTTAGTTTTTATAATATAACAAGCTAGACCGACATTACCTATAATTGACATCCATTTGTATATCCTTTGTTTTTTAATCTTTTTATTGTTTTTAATAATAGTTTCGTTCAATGCAGATATTTCTGAATTTTTTGATTTTAATAGATTATTCTGTGCAGTTACATTAGATTGTAGCTTAGATTCTATTTTCTTATACATACTTATTGTTTGTCTGCAAGAAGCGGAATCTGTGTAATTCTGAGAAAATGTTGTTAATGTTAACATCAACGATATACATAATAGAAGATTTTTCATAATTTATTTTAATTCAGTAAGTTCTAAGAAATGATTGTATACTTCCGGTATATGTTTCTTATAATAAGGTTGATGATCCTTACACCAAGATTTCAATTCCTCTTTAGTTTTAAAAGGTTTGATATGGGATTGATTTCGGATTACCATATTGAAGATGGGTTGCAAATCATCGATAAAAGATTGAACGGTCCAACCTTCCCAAATGTGTCTGTCATTTTTCATATTATATTAGTTTTAGTTCAAAACGTTCTTCCATCATTTTTAATTTATCTTGCGGACATCCATGTTCATTAATTCCACCATGACGATTTTCCAAGATAATAGAAGTTACTTGATAATCGTGCATTTCTGCTAATTCATAATAAGCTTTCATTTCCCATTCTTGAGTAAATGTATTAGAAATTATAATAGTAGGTATATCATCAACCATCGCTTTTTGTGTTTGTATAGTACACCAATTATGAGCCAATTTTAACTTGCTTGGATCAAATTGATATTCACCAGTTTCCTTATTAATGAAATACATATCAGCTTCATAATGAGAAGACCATCCAGATCCTTGAAATAGTTTCGCAGCAGTGGATTTTCCAGAGCCTGGTAATCCGCGAAGTAGAATTAGATTTTTCATATTATTTATATGTTAGATTTGTACATGATGATCTTTTGGTAAACGTAAAGAAGCTATTGGTTGTTTTTTCATTAAGTTTGCGATTTCTTGTAAAGAGTATACTGACATATTATTTCCATCAACACCTATATCCATTGCCTTTCCTTCACTAAGTTTTAAATGAGTAGGAAGGTGAACGTGACCATGTAAATGTATTACACCCATTGCCATATCATGCCAAGATCCAAGAGGATAATGGCATAAAACGAAATTATGTTTATCTACACCATTTTCTGTTCGGTTAATGTTGATTTGTATTTTCAGGTATTGATTAACCGAAGAGAATAA
>Ga0209190_1002372_pt1 | contig 12697 bp, 13 predicted proteins | sample M_140205_XF_Meta_FD_187315 | JGI IMG/M metagenome (GOLD analysis project Ga0209190, IMG submission 187315) | Freshwater microbial communities from Lake Montjoie, Canada to study carbon cycling - M_140205_XF_MetaG (SPAdes) (version 2) | ecosystem: Environmental > Aquatic > Freshwater > Lake... | reverse complement strand
ATCCTACTCATACTTGTTTTTGTGCCTGGTATTGGTTTTGGTCATGGAGGTGCTCGTCGTTGGATTCATGTAGGTAACTTTTTTTCAATTCAGCCATCGGAGATTTATAAAGTAGCATTTGTATTGTTTTTTGCCCTTTGGCTTTCGAAGCTCAAAGACAAAGTCGCGACCTTTAAGTACGGAACATTAGCTTTTCTTGTTTTTACAGCAATATCAGGCGTGCTCATTCTTACGCAACCGGATACTGCTACTTTTGGCATTACCTTTATGGCAGGTCTTGGAATGTATCTTGCTGCTGGTGGACGCTGGAGAGAAGTCTTTATTTTTGGAGGTATTGCGGTAGCTGTTTTGGTCATACTGGCGTTTACTCGGCCATATGTGATGCAACGCTTCGAAACCTTTCTTCATCCTGAAAAGGATTCCACGGGCTCCGGTTATCAAATTCAGCAATCAATGATTGCTATCGGTTCTGGGGAGCTTACCGGCAAAGGCTTTGGTCAAAGCGTTCAAAAATTTAATTTCTTACCAGAGCCAATAGGCGATTCTATCTTTGCAGTTGCTAGCGAGGAGTTCGGTTTTATAGGATCAACTCTCATTGTTTTTCTTTATTTGATGTTTGCCCTTCGTGGTTTCAAAATTGCCTCCAAAACCTCAGATTCCTTTAGTAGACTGACTGTCGTTGGAATTGTTATACTAATTGTGTCAGGATCCTTTGTTAACATTGCTTCAATGCTCGGCTTGATACCAGTTTCCGGGATACCATTGATGTTCATTAGTCACGGAGGCACAGCATTATTCATTGCACTCGCTTCAGTAGGTATTGTTTTGAGTATTTCAAGACAGCAAAGCGCATAATATTAAAAATATGAAAATTGTATTAACAGGAGGAGGTACTGGTGGACATTTTTACCCACTTATTGCTGTAGTTGAAGAAATTGAAAATCTCACAGCAGAAAAAAAGATTGTATCTCCGGATTTATTCTTTTTTGCACCTGCACCGTACAGTGACAGCATCCTCTTTGATCACAAGATTACTTTTGTGCAAATCCCTTCAGGAAAAATGCGTAGGTATTTTTCTTTTCAAAATATTATAGGAATACTAACAACCATCAGAGGCTTTTATGTTGCACTTTGGCATCTGTTTCGTATTTATCCTGATGTTGTATTTGGAAAGGGTGGGTACGGAAGCTTTCCCACCCTTCTTGCAGCACGTCTTCTTTTTATTCCAGTTGTGATACACGAGTCTGATAGCAAACCAGGGAGAGTCAACGCTTGGGCAGGGAAGTTTGCACAATATATTGCAGTATCATACCCTGAAGCTTCTAAGTATTTCAAAAAAGATCGTGTTGCCTGGACAGGTAACCCTCTTCGTAGGGAAATACTATCGGAAGGAGAAATAAGCAAAGAAGATAATCAGGCATCTCGAGATGCACTGGGCCTTGAAAAAGATATTCCTGTTATCTTAGTTATAGGAGGATCACAAGGATCACAGATAATAAATGACGCTCTTTTAGATACGCTTCCACTTCTTCTTGATAAATATCAAATTATCCACCAAGCAGGAACCAAAAACTTTGATGCTGTTAAGAATCAATCAGAGATAACTTTAGAAAAAGACATTCATAGAAAAAGATACAAACCTTTTCCATATCTTACAGAAGATATGATGAAAAAAGCATATAACTCTGCAGACCTCGTAATATCTCGTGCAGGATCAACAATATTTGAGATAGCAGCTAGGGGTTTACCAAGTATTATTATCCCAATTCCTGAAAGTATAAGTCACGATCAAAGAACCAACGCCTACAATTATAAGAGAGTAGGGGGTTGTGTTGTTATTGAAGAAGAGAACCTTCGACCTGAAATTATTTCTGCCGAAATTGCAAGAATTATGACCCACCCTGAAATAAAACAAGCACTTATCGATGGTGCAAATAAATTCACCCGCAATGACGCAGCCAAGGTTATTGCCGATATACTTATTTCTATAGGACTCACCCATGAAAAGTAGCATTGTCATAGATATACAAGAAGAGAGGAAGATAGAAAGTGAGGCACAAGCACTTGTGGAACTTCATGATTTTATAAAATCACATCCTGATGCTCCAGTAAAGGAGATTGCTCGCTTCATGCCACCTGTTGATTCTCGTGCGGTTAATAAAGCAATTCAATTTATTGCTCTTCGAAATAAGAAATAAAAAACCACCGCGCTATTTAGGCGCGGTGGTGAGGGAGTGGCAAGCAACAAAGGCTCGCAGAATGAAAACTTCTTCTTCGAGATGACTTACGGCTTGGGTTATGAAATACCCTATTAGAGAATCTATCTCATCCTCTACATCTCCACCCGCATCGATAATATCTGCGACTTCATTTAGTACCTTTAGTACTTGTATATCCTTAGTAGCAATCATCACTAGACGAACAATTTTTTCGTTTTTATGATTTACTACTTTTCCTTTTTTTTCCTTTGCCTCGACAATTTCGAGGACTATTATCGACAAACATTCGTTGTGCATGTCCTGTTTTTTGGGGTTTTTTTGGGTGGTTGGGGTGGTTGGGGTGGTTGTGGAGAACAATAAAGCAGCTTACGGTGCTCTTATTATCTATACAAAAAAATACCCGAAATATACGGAATTGTCAATGAAGAAGCCTGCTTTGCTATATGCTACACTTGATATTATGAATAAAAAAGTAGTTACGCGATTTGCCCCAAGTCCAACAGGTTTCCTTCATGCGGGAGCATACCGAACCGCCATATTTAGCTTTCTATATGCCAAACATCACGGAGGTTCTTTTGTTCTTCGAATTGAAGACACAGACAAAGCGCGAAGCACAAAAGAGTATGAAGACAACATCATGGAAAGTCTTATGTGGCTTGGTATTACTCACGATGAATTCTACCGCCAGAGTGAGCGAGGTGAAGTGTATAAAAAATATTTAAACCAAATGATTGAAAAGGGTTTTGCCTATGTTTCTAAAGAAGAAATAATAAAAGAGGGGGATAGAGATTCAGTAATACGTTTTAGGAATCCTAATAAAAAAGTAGAGTGGGAGGATCTAGTGCGTGGTAGTATTGCTTTCGATACCACAGACCTTGGTGATTTTGTAATTGCAAAAAGTCTTGACGAGCCTATTTTCCATCTAGCTGTTGTTGTTGACGATTTTGAAATGGGTATAACCCATGTCATTCGTGGAGATGATCATATCTCAAATACACCACGACAGATGCTTATACAACAAGCAATCGGTGCTACAACCCCTCAATATGCACACCTTCCACTTATATTGTCACCAGACCGCACCAAGCTCTCCAAGCGTAAGGGAGCAAAGGCTCTCACTGAGTACAAGACAAATGGTTACCTTAAGGGATCAATACTCAACTACATTGCCATGCTTGGTTGGAACCCAGGCACAGAACAAGAAATATTTTCGGAAACCGAACTCATAAATCTTTTTTCTCTGGAAAGAGTCCAGAAAGGAGGTGCTATTTTTGATGAAATTAAACTTAAGTGGTTGAATAAGGAGTACATAAAAAGAATGCCTGAAGAGGACTGGAAGCAAAACATTCTTAAAAGGCTCCCTGAGGAAATATTAGAGAACCCAAATTTTGAAGCTCGTAAGGCTAAGGTTCTTTTTCTTATATGGGATCGCATTTCTACTTTTGGTGAAGTTGAGGAAATGCATAAAAGCGGAGATATTGGTTTCTTTTTTACCAAGCCAGACATGGTCATAGATCAAATTCTTCCTCCGGAAAAGATGCGGAAAGATAAAGTTGTTAGCAACGAAAGCACTGCATTGCTACTTGAAAAAGTTATTATAATTCTTGAAGATATGGAGGACAGCTCTTTTACTAAAGAAGGAGTTCGAGAAAAAGTTTTTCCTTTTGCAGATCAAGAGGGTAGGGGAATCGTACTTTGGCCTATGCGTATGGCACTTTCTGGAAGGGAAAAATCTCCTGATCCATTCGAAATTTGCGACATACTTGGCAAGGATGAATCTATCCTTCGGCTCAAAAAGGTTGTAGAATTTTTGAAGTCATGAAAATAAAAAGTATTTTTAAGTTTATGTTTGTATGTATGGTGCTTGGACTTTTTTTTACATCATCACCACAACTAACCAACGCTACTGAAGCAGAAGATTTACAAGAAAAAATAGAAGAGAGAAATGCCAACATCAAAGAACTGGAAGCAGAGATAAAAAAGTACCAAGCAGAAGCCGACAAAACCTCTGCTACCGCTATGACTCTTGCGTCTACTATCAAATCTCTTCAATCTACAGGAAAGAAGCTAGATACGGACATAAAACTGACACAAAACAAAATTTCTATTGCTTCACTTACCATTAAAAAACTTTCAGGGGATATTTCAGATAAGCAGGAGCGGATAAATAAAAGCCAAAAAGCAATATCGGAACAATTGCGTATCATGAATGAAAATGATGCCACTCCTATCATTCAGGAATTTTTAAGTAAAAAAAATATCTCAGACACATGGAACAACATCTGGCAACTTATAAATCTCCAGACTAGACTTCGTGGCCATATAGCAGATCTCAACGGTACAAAAATAGAGCTAGAAGTGGATAAAAAAGAAACAGAAGTAAAGAAGAATGATTTAAAAGAATTTTCAGACACTTTAGTTGATCAAAAAAAGATTATCGCTGCCAATACTTCTGAGAAAAACACTCTTCTTTCCGAAACAAAAAATCAGGAAGCAATATTTCAAGCCCAAGTCAAACAAAGACTCGCAGAAAAAGCTGCTCTTGAAAAAGAAATATTTGAGTATGAATCTAAACTTAAATACATTCTTGACCCTTCAAAGATTCCTTCAGATGGTTCAGTGGTATTTTCTTGGCCAACAGATAGTGTTTATATAACACAGCAATTTGGAATAACTAACGCATCAAAAAGACTTTACACATCTGGTTCTCATAACGGCACAGATTTTAGGGCACCAGTAGGAACTCCGATCCGCGCACTTGCAGATGGAACAGTTTCTGGAGCAGGCGATACAGACCTTACTTGCAAAAAGACTTCTTTTGGAAAGTGGATTCTTGTAAAACACGACAATGGCTTGGCTGCTACTTTTGGACACCTTTCCGCTATTTCTGTAAAGGAGGGCCAGAAGGTCAAGCTTGGGGATATCATCGGCTACAGTGGAAGTACTGGCTACTCAACAGGCCCCCACCTTCATATCAGTGTCTATCCAAACGATGCAGTAAACCCACAATATCGGGCCAGTGCTTCATGCGCAGGTAAGACATTCTACATGCCGATTGCAGCAACCAATGCATACCTTGACCCAATGCAGTATTTTCCTAAGTTATAAATTGTATAAAAAACACCCTACATACTTTTTTATAAGTGTAGGGTGGTGGTTTATCCAAAGAAGACAATTACTTCTCCGAAATAAACTCCTCGACAATTTTTAACGTCACCTCATAATTGGGGTCTTTCTTCATATTTGTAAAGAACACTGGATCAGATGAACGCTCAGTACTGCTACGAAATACTATCTTAGCATTCGGGTTTATGCTTTTTATTTCTTTTGCGAGTTTGACGGCAGGCTCCACTTCGCCTCTAAAACTGCTCAGGAATACTAGAAGTCTCTCGGACTCGACGAAGCGTTTTCCACAGTCATCCGACAAGATAATTCTTGAACCACCAGCTCCTGTGACATAGTATTCTTCATCAGGCTTTAGACCTAGAGCATTAAGTCCCTCAGCGAGTCTGGGATTTGCGTATGAATCGACAACAAATACGAATATTTTTTTCATGTGGTAGATGTATTTTTGGTTGAATACGGTTAGAAAGGCAATAACGTCATGTTACGGTCTTTCTCCCACACTCAACCTACATCTTATAAAAAGAACTACATATATATTAGCATGTTTAGTCAATATCAAAAATATCGCTCAATCTTGCCAAATTTGCTATACTATTTTTTATATGTGCGGCATTGCAGGTATCATCGGTAACACCAAAACTAAGGACGAAACCATCCGAAAAATGGTTGATATCATAGAACACCGAGGTCCAGATGACGATGGTTTTTTCTCCGATACTTCCATGGCTTTTGGTATGCGACGTCTTTCCATTATCGACCTTGGCGGTGGCAAACAACCGATCCAAAACGAAGACGGTACACTTGTAATTGTCTTCAATGGTGAGATATACAACTATCACGAACTCTACGAAGAACTTATTGGTAAAGGCCACGTATTTCGTACAAAAAGCGATACCGAGGTCCTTATTCATTTATACGAAGAAGAAGGTGAAGCAATGCTTACGCGTCTTCGTGGTATGTTTGTATTCTCGATATACGACAAAAAGAAAAAAGAACTTTTTATAGCACGGGATTATTTTGGTATAAAACCTCTATATTATTTAGTAAAGAATGAAAAAATTGTTGCGTATGGTTCAGAAATTAAGAGCTTACTTTTGTACCCTGGTTATAAAAAAGTAGTGAATGATGATGCCGTGTACAACTATCTTTCTTTTCAATACAACCCACTTGAAGAAACTTTTTTTAAAGGTATTTGGAAGTTACCTCCAGCCTGCTATCTAAAAATTAAAGCTGGTATTGGACACCAAGAAATTATTCAAAAAAGCTATTGGTCATATCAGTTTAACCAAACCAAAACCCACGATAAAAACGAAGAAGAAAAACTAAAAGAGGAAGTGCTTACAGGTCTAGAAAACTCCGTGAAGGCACATATGATTAGCGACGTTCCCGTAGGAGCCTTTTTAAGTGGTGGCATCGATAGTGCGGCAATAGTTGCTCTCATGAGCAAGCATACCGACAAAAAGATTTCTACTTTTACCATTGGTTTTGATGGAGTTAGTGAAATGAAAGAGGCAAGAGAAATGGCGGATTTTATTAAAACTGATCACCACGAAATCCTTTTGAAGTCAGATGAATATCTAAAAGAGCTCCCAAAAATAGTCTGGCATTTTGATGAACCTGTCGCAGACCCATCAGCTGTAGCACTTTATTTTCTTGCAAAAGAGGCTCGTAAACATGTGAAGGTTGTGCTTTCTGGTGAAGGTGCTGATGAACTATTTGGTGGATACAATATATATCGCGAACCATTTGCTTTAAATAAACTAAACCTTATTCCAAAAACCCTTAGAGATATATTTCTAAAACCTCTAGTAGATCTTGATTTTAATTTCTATGGCAAAAACTATATAAAGAGACATTTTGAAAAACTTGAGGATAGATATATCGGTAATGCAAATATTTTTAAAAAAAGTGAGCTTTTTTTTCTTTGGAATAAAGGGGAGGGGGATAAGAGAGAAGAACCACTTTCTCTTCTTCCCTGGTATAAAAAAATGAAAGGTCTGACAGACTCACAAAAAATGCAGTCCATAGATATAGCTTTTTGGCTTCCGGGAGATATTCTTCAAAAAGCGGATAAGATGACCATGGCTAATTCACTTGAGCTCCGAGTACCATTTTTAGATAAAAAAATTGCCGAAATATCTGAACGTATTCCGGAAAGACTCAAATATAAAAATGGTAAAACAAAATATATTCTACGGAAAGCACTAGAGGGTGTTCTTCCAAAGGCTACGGCTGGCCGAAAGAAACTTGGTTTTCCAACAGCTTTAAGGCATTGGTTGCGTGAAAAACCTGATGAATTCTCAAAAGTTATTATGGAAAATAAATACATAAAAGACCACTTCAAACTTGGCTTTATTAAGCACCTTTTTAAGGAACATTCTGATGGGACTGCTGATAATTCGCGTAAAATTTACGTACTTTACATCTTGGCCCTTTGGTATAATGTATTTATAGATGGTTCCGCTTCGCCTGTAGTATAAAGGATTTGTGTGAAGTCATTCTCACGAATTTTTTATCCTGACGATGAATGCGCCGAGTAAGCGTGTTCTTTGGTAATATCGTTAGGGATCACCAAAACTGAATAGAGACCTCCATCATGAAGAAGCGACATCCAACATCAACATCATTCCTGTCAGAATCCTGCAATACGTTTCCTGCCAGGAAGGAGGTGGTCCAGCCCTAGCGGCGTAGGCGAATTCATCTACTTGAATGCGTTCTGTCTGTAAGAACGCAAATCAAGGCGAGACTAGCCTTCTCGCTATAGCGCCCGTACTTGTGTTCAATCACGAGGCGGGCGCTATATTTTTATATTTAAATTATATTTTATATATACTTATCTTTTTTATTGAATCTACTGAAATAGAGTAGGGAAGAGTCCCCTGCTGAAAACCAAAAATTTAAGGACCTAAAAGAAGAGGATATAAAGTAAAAAAACGTAATGTCAGATACACACAAAATAATTCTATCGATCGACGGAGAAGAGAAGTAATGCACGAAATAATATGTATGCAGGATCAAGACATCCAAATACAAACCCCTTCTGGCCCCTAGGCTTACGTGTCGGGAAAGATACATTGTGCGACGCGCTTATAATCTTGGCTACCACTTCCCTCCGACCATATCTTGCCAATATATTTACTTTTAATAAAATATGTGTTATAAGATTCGTGACAGTAAATGGCAGATTTGTTCTTTACATTCACCAAAACCAAACTCAACCTCGGACTACAAATAAAATGAAGAAGTACTACACCCTCCTCGTATTGGTCGTTATTCTCAGTGCCCTAGGCATCTGGAAGTACAACGCCTCTCAACCCAACGACACAGTCAAGCAAACCCTTGCCGAACTCGATGGTGCACTTGCAACCCTTGAAAAGGAAGCGAGTGAAGACAAGATTCTCATGAAGTTTATCGCGGACTACCGCTCCCAGAGTCTTTCGCAGCAGAAACTTGAGGAAAGCCTCAGTACCCTCAAGGGTGCCTACGTCGATATAATTCCGATGATGCATTCAGCATACGGGATGAATGCGCATGATGGGAGGAAGGTCGTCGACCTGCAAAGGACGATCTCAAAAACTATACGTGAAAAGTACGACCTGATGTGGACGGAGGATGCCACTGGCGGAAATGTCGTAACGTTGAATAGCTTGCTGAATGAAATCAAGGTGGAGTTACAGAACACAACCGTTCCACTCAAATCCTATGACTTCAGCGAAAAAAGTCTTCGTGGAGACCTCGACGGCATGCTCCCCTTCTCCGCGGGGATTCAGCTCGTCACGGAACAACAGGGCGTCGTGGTTATGGGTGGAGACTACCGTCCCATCAAGAACATCCACCAGCGGATTTTGGAATACGCTGCCCTGTACGATCATTATGGTAAAGCACCATCTTCGCTTGATCCCGCAAAAGTGCCCGCGATCAGGCTTATCTTGTCAAAGGGACGTGACTTGTACTTGTTGAAGTACATTGCAGAAAACCGAAGCAACAAAAGACAAGTCATCGTATTTGGAGCAGCACACGTGCCACATCTTACCCAACTCATGAAAGAGTACGGTGTGAATACCGAGCTGATCGAATTCGGGTTTGAGTGACGTCTTCCCGACACGATAGTAATTCATCGACCATTGAGGATTCAACCCCTCTCTGGTCTTTTTTGTTGTTGTGTGTTTGTATATGCAGATGAGTTCTTTAATTACTACACTTGGTCTACAACAGGCTTCAGCTTTTTGTGGAGTTGATCAGACAGAAGCAAGCTTAGGGATTGTGCCTCCGGACAGTCTTCTTGAAAATTACGTCGGCACTCACTTGCTCGTAGCCTTTCCCTGCTTAAGCCTTCGTGAGTTGGTTGATAGGATGCCCAAACGTTTCCTATATTCCTGGAATGAGGCTTGGTACAATATGTGGCCAGGATCACTGAAGGTGATTCCCCCAGGATGGTATCTTGTGCCAAGGAATCCAACACTAAGAGATCTCGTACCTTGCGCAGTAGCTTGCTACACAGCACTAGTGTCGAATGAGCAAATCTTTACTGGTAACTTCTGGCCTTGCCTTGAGGTTGATCAGTACGGAAAACACGTGTGCATCCAGTCCAATGAACAAGGCCTGTACCTGACCTGGGATCCAGGGATACATGTTAAATTCGAGGACACTTTCTAAGTCGCCAAGAAACAACACCGCCTCAAAGGTTCAGTACCTGCGAGGTGGTTTTTTATTACATACTACCTTGCAAGTTAGTATTAAAAATGCCGGCGGGAGATGGGCTCCCCGCCGGACTTGGTAAACTTTTTATTTATACTATTACGAAGCTCGTTTAATCATGCGCAGGAACGGCGAGAAAACGATTCTTCCAAGCCTCGATATCGTCGGCGAAGAAATGATCAGTAACGCACACAAACTCTTCACTCGATAGATGTACACACTGACGGCTTTCGAGACGGTGGAGGGCCTTTTGTACTGCATGCCGATCTACAGCAATATTATTCTGGAGACGATCCCCCACCATCTTCACGAGCGTATTAACCCAAAGCTTTCTACTTTGGGAAGTTCGGAGGATATACAAGACGGCTTCGTATACCATTTTGGAATTTTTTTCTTTTTTTCCTGGAACTTTCGAGACTTTTTGGGAGGTTACTCCGACGCGGGGTTGTGGGCACTTTCTTGAATGTAGACGGAATTTAAACATGGGTTGTCTATTCTTTCTAACTACTGCTTTTGTTTATGATCAAACATTCCATACCCGAAGACCGGGTACTTCATGTTTCGCATATAAAAATACCACCAGTAAAACAAAACACAAGACCAGCCCTTACGGGCTGGTCTTGTGTTTTGTTTTTTGTTTGACCAAATAACTTAGATATTAGAAGCTAAAGCTACTTCTTTTTTTCCCCAACACGGCTTGGAAGCACTCCAAGGTTGGCTACCCTGTTCTTTATAAAGAAGGGCTCCGTACTTAAGGTTACCCTCAAGTGTGTCGATATCCATTCCAAGCTCAACTGATCGTGCAAGGTGATACTTTTCGTTGATCTGCATCACTCCGACGTCTGCCCCGTTTACGATTCCTCGTAGAGGCACACCGACTGATGAGAACTGACGATAAGTAGACTCACAACGTGCGATTTCTGCTAGAATTGGTGTTTCTTTGAAGTACTCTTTAGTGATTCGTTTAACATCTTCGGTACTGGTAGCGTTAGAGATGTCTGCCTCTGCTTTCACCTCTACCTTCGCTTCTGCTTGCTGACTGACAGGTGGCTGAATGATGTTCGGGGTATTTGTTACCGAAACGAACATCATAGAGCTTATAAGTAGTTGTAAAATAAGCCTTTTGTTAGCTGGTAATCCGCATGTCCGTTACGCAATCGTATTATGCTGGTTGCACAGAACTCAAAGAGTATCCCTGTCTCGCTCCCCTTTTTCACGTTTTGTGTAAATTTAATGTCGGGAGGACAGGGACGACCCTTTGAAATAAAAAGCCAGAGGTCATCTGGTTAACAACAATATAGCAGTAATCAGACATAAAGTCAATGATTTTAGCTAAAAACAGAGTAGTCAAAACAAGATAATATGGCTCAAAATATGGCTTAACTGAACAACACCATTTGACAGTATAGCAAGGCTTATTGGCTAGTTTTTACTTGCATGTCAAACTCCTTTCATAACCCGCAGAAACCGCCTCTGTCTCGCTTCCAAAGTAAACTTTATTCTCCTCTTTTATGGCTTTTGCTGTGCCACAATCGACCGGAAAGTACTTCTTTCCCTGCTTTGAAGCGATGAATGAACCCGACGTGGCACTTGTAGAACTACCTGCCTTAACCACGTTCGATATTTTGGATGGTTTGATCGACGAAGCATCTGTCTGCGCCACCTCAATTCCCTTCACCGGCTGTTTTGTATCACGCGAGCCACCAAAAAGAACCATACTCAAAATCCCCAACCCAACCACACCAACGACTGATAAACCGACGATAACATTGCTTTTTTTATTCATTTTGTTATATTGCTATTACTTCTGGTAATGCCTAGATACTAACTCAACGCATATCAATTAAACCCGAAGAAAACTTCAATTAATTATCAAATACTATGGCAACAAAAAAGGCCGCCGGTTCGGCCAAAAACTTAACAGACTCAAACCCAAAATACCTCGGTATTAAGCTCTATTCTGGTGAAAGCGCTCAAACAGGAAGCATCATCGTAAGACAGCGTGGAACAAAAGTTCTTGCTGGAAAGAACGTTGGAGTCGGAAAAGACCACACCCTCTTTGCACTCAAGGAAGGAAAAGTAGCCTTCGGAAGCAAGCGAAAGCAGAATTTTGATGGTAGCACTACAGTTAGAAAAATTGTAAGCGTTCAGTAAGTTAGTTAAATAAAATATATAACAAAATAGTTTTTGAAAAGGACTCTCGGACTGCAGGAGAGTGAATGCGTTTTCAGCAGAAAACGACATGTGCCTTTTCAAAAACTATTTTGTTATATATTTTCTTTACCTAGCTTAGATAGCATTTACTACTACTTTAAAGCTTCCTTTCTTGTCTCCAGCATTAACCTCAATAGTGTATTCTCCCACTTCTTTCAATGGTTTTGGAAGCTCGATGGTAGATACAGGCACTGCGAAGTGAGTCTCTTTTGCAAGGTGTTCAGCAAGCTCTTCTTTGTGAATAGCGGCAAAAAGGTGACCTTTTTCATTTGCTTTGGCATCGATAGTAAGAACAGTCTCTTTTAGAGCCTCTATATTCTTAGCAAGAAGATCAGCCTGAACCTTCTCTTCTGAAACATGAGAAGCCTTGAGGATTTCTAGTCGTGCTAGTGACTTTTCTGTGGCCATTTCAGCATATCCCTGAGGAAACAGGAAGTTCA
>Ga0209190_1002367_pt1 | contig 12730 bp, 10 predicted proteins | sample M_140205_XF_Meta_FD_187315 | JGI IMG/M metagenome (GOLD analysis project Ga0209190, IMG submission 187315) | Freshwater microbial communities from Lake Montjoie, Canada to study carbon cycling - M_140205_XF_MetaG (SPAdes) (version 2) | ecosystem: Environmental > Aquatic > Freshwater > Lake... | reverse complement strand
TGCCGGGCTGGTGACAGTCGTAGCCGTGACCGTCCCGCTGAACGTGGGGCTCGCAGTCAGAGCCACCGTGCCAGTCGTATTGGGCAGCGTCAGTGTGGTGTCAGTCGCCGCAGCGCCAGACGAGAGAGTGACAGAACCGCCAGCAGTTCCTCTGATTGATACAGGCATCTTAAACCACCGTCCAAGTTGAGCCCGTGGGCACAGTTACTGAGATTCCAGAGTTGACCGTCACCGGGCCGAACGTCCCGGCGTTTTTCCCAACGGGGATAGTATAGTTCGCCGTGATGGTTATGTCATTAAGATAGAACGCCTGATTGACGCCGCCACCTGTGGGAACCGTGGAATTTGCCGGAAGATAACAGTTCGTCCCATCTGAAACCACAGTCGAGACGTTTCCGTTAACCACCGTGGCGCTGGAACCACCCCCGCCAGAGGCTATGATGACGCTATACCCACCAGTTGTCAGGTTTTTGACCGCCCATTGACCGCCAACCCCAGCCGGAATCGTGTAGGTCACATCCGCCGCAATCGAGCCAGTCACATTAAGGATCAGCTTCTGGTACTGCGCAGTCGTAAGCGTGACACTACCAGAAGTCGCGTTCAGGCTGGTTGTGCCGCCAAAAGCAGCGTCAATAATGGTCATGTCCCCGTTGACGGGGATGTTCCATGTGTTGACGTAATCGCCGTTAGCAGGCAGCTCAAGGTTCTTATTCGTGCTGAAAGTGCTGGTCATGTTCAGCCCTCAAGATTCTGGTTGGCGATCTCTAGCGCCCGCGCCACGTGATTATCGTGGGTGCTGAGAAGGCTCTCGGTCTGATTGTTGATGTTCTTCCTGGCGCGGTCAACCATGGTCACCAGCTTGTCTGAGACGCGACCGCCAGAGGCGCGCTGTGGGCGAAATTGCTCCATCAGCTCCTCATTTTGAGTGCGCTGCAATGGGCCTTGAGCAACACGGCGGATGATATCCGCTGTCGGAGCAGCCGCCTCAAGGGCTTGAACTGGCGCGGATCCAGCTATCTCACCAGCAACCTTTGCGCCTTTGCCAACCACCTCTGGAGTCAAAAGGCGCTGACCGGCAATTCCTAGCGCAGCAATGGCTGTGTGCCCAGGAACCCCAGTAAAGAAAGAGGATCCAAAATTGGCAAGCTGCACCGGGGTAAGTGAGTTGACCCAATTGTACGGCTTACCGGCTGCTTCATGGATAGCCGCGCCAGCAATCTTGTAGGGTATTGTCTTGTCATGCTCAGCAAGCTGGAGAATGAACTTATTCTTAGTCATGTCATTCTGGCTTTTGATCAGCTTGATCATCTCAGCATTGGCATTGACGCCCTCTTTGGTGCCAAGAGTCTTCTTGATTGAATTCAACCGATCTAAGAAAGTTTGGTACTGCTCCATCAACTCAGCATATTTGCCGGGCGCAGCACTGTTAATTGCAGATTTAACACCAGCATTGATGTTGTGGATTGCAGAGCCAGCCATTCCTGGCGTTTGCTCAGCCTTTTCATACAAGGTGCGCTTTAACTGATCAAAAGACTTTAAGCTCTTTAGCGGGGAACCCGGAGGGGCCTGCTCGCGCTTAAGCACCATCTGCTCGATGCTATCGACCATATTGTGAGCCTTGGCGCTGGGGCCAAATGCCGTTTCCCTTGGGCCAATTGTATCTCTAGCCTTGGCAATAGCAGCATGCACCTCATCAAAAGGCACATCTTGCTTCATGGCAAGAATGCCCTCTTTGCTCTTCGCCCATTCCTTGGTTTCAAAGTCCCGCAACTTGGTCACGGCCTTTGACATATCCTGAGAAAGCCTGACGGGATCGCCTTGGCCAGTCGCGTACATATTGAATGAATCTTTGATTGCGGGGTCCGATGTTTTCCCCGCCCGATATGCATTTTCTAGTGCAACTGGGGACACGCCAGAAGCCTCAGACGCTGTCTTTTTGACAAGCGGCGAGACAATTTTTTCTCCAGCAATTTTGCCCGCTGCCATGGTTGTGGAAAGCGGATCCATAAGGGTCGCAGTTGTGCCAGCGGCTTTGCTGAGACCGGACAACGCTTTACCAGCAGTGGTGGCTGTTCCAGCCAACTGTGCGCCTTTAGCTAATCCAGCAGCCCCGCCAGTGACGGGGATAGCGGCAGTGGATAGCACACTGAACGGGTCTGTCGCCAACGCTTTTTTGAAACCAGCTACAGAGGTAAACGGCTCCATCATCGCATTGATGATGCCTTCAGTTTCTGCCTTTTGGGTCGGATCCTGCTTTTCCCCAAATGCGCCACGCACCTTAGAGGCAATGCCTTGGCCAGCCTGCTTCAAAGCCTGTCCAGTTTCCTCATAATTGATCACAGCTTCCGGGATAGCTTTAAGGGCTCGCCCGAAGCTGGGGATCGCTTCCTTGGCGGCGCTAGAAGCAACCTCTGACCAAGGCATCGCAGCATAGTCTTTTTCATACGCTGTGGGTTCTGTGCCGGGAAGACGGTATCCTTGAGGCAAAGCCTCATACCCAGCACCCTCTTGTTGCTCCTGGGAGACACGAGATTCCTTAATACGGCGATCTATGCTGTATCCTTCGGGGAGCTTTTCAAATTCCGGCATATCACTTCTTCCCCATCAGGATGTTAGTAATGCCAGTCCCATATTTTGCGTCAATTTGTTTGCGCATTTGTGTTGGCCCATATCTGCGCAGATCTTCGATGACAGTTGGGTCAACAGCAGAAATGACGGCCTTTTGCGCATAAAGCTCAGGCGGGTTAAGCTTTTCAAAAGCCTCTTTAGCACCGCTAAGATGCTTGAACTGAGCCATGTAAGAATCATAGAATTTAGCCTTATCTTCATCATATTTAGCAGACTCGCGAATGCCTGCTGCAAGAAGCTTAAAGCCCTCTTTGCTGTTCTCAATTGTCGGGTTAGCCGACACAGATTGAGCAACGATAAAGCCCGGCTCTCTCGAACCAATTGAGTTGGCGAGAGCCGCGCCAAGACGGAAGCTACCCTTCTTGATCTGCTCTTGAGCCGCAGCGCTGTTGGGGTCAAATATTGGCTTACCCCCGAGAATAGAAGACGCCGTGTTAAACGCAAGGCCAAGCCTCAACCGGGCTTCAGCGCCTGGCCCGCTAGTGTCAAACAGGGTTTTTTGTGAAAGCTTATCAAAGCTGTTCATCATTTGCTCAAGTTCTATGCGCTGCTTGCCAGCAGCCTCCGCCTTGGCGGCTTGAGACTCTAGAACCTTCGCGCCATCCTCCAAAAACTTCTTTGCGCTATCTGGATCCATTTGGATGTCCATATGGGTCTTAGGCTCAAACCCAGCAGGCACAGAAGTCACAGGCGTCCAGTCAACGGCATTTTTAGGAGGCGGTGCAAGCTTTGTAATGTCAGATTCAGTTTTACCAGCAATCGAAGGTTGTGGAGGCGCGCCTTCAGTTGTTGCAGGAGCAGCTTGCGTTGGAATCTGCTGGTAATTTTTCTCAAATCCCGTTCCCTTAATAGGATTGAGATCTTTATCCGTAACAAAGAAGTAGTTGTTGTTGGCCTTGTCGAAGACCATCCACCCACGATTGGGGATCCAACGACGCTCGTAGATGCCAGCCTTGATTGCTTGCGTCTGCATCTCAGTGCGCGGGACTTCAGACTCGGTAAGCTTCGTTTCAGCGGCTCGTTTGGCAAGCTCAGACGCTTGCTTTTGCTGAGCCTGGTAAGCGCCGACGCCGCCCATGATGCCTTCGCCAAGAGCCTGGCCAAGATTGGGCTTGTTAGAAGCCAGCATGGAGCCCAAGAAGCCCAGAGCGGGGACGACAAACCCCTCAGAAGTGACAATGTCACCAAAGCCCTTCTTCTCGCCCGCGCCAGAGGGCGTAGCGCCAACATCCGCAGGGGGCTTCAAGCCGGGCTGTTTTCCGCTGGGCGCAAGATCTTGCCCGCTATAGTAGCGATCAAACATCGAGAGATATTTTGGATTTGTCGTTCCAAGAACGTCCGCAACATTTCCAGCTTTTTCAATTGGTTTGCCAGTAAACCACATTGAAGCCGCTTGGCGCGGGTCATCATATTGATTCATATAAAGACCGACGCGATGACGAGCGGTGTCTTTTTGAGCCTTAGCATCAAGCCTAAATTCCTCTGGCGTCATGCGACGGCCAAGGGCCTCCTCTGTCCAAGATGGGATATTTGCCCCCATAATTTGATAAAGACCATAAGGGCGGTCACCCTTACGAGATGCCGGGCCAACAATGTCAGATCTGCCACCAGACTCAATTCTCTCAAGAGCCGAAAGAGTTCTATCAATCCGATCATCAGCAGGCTGCTCAATGGGGGTTTCAGTTGCTTGCCCAGAAACCGAACCAGCGGTTTGATATCCACGGCGCGGGACAAGACCGCCCTCATTGAACGGGAGAAAACTGCCAAGGAAGCTTCCAGCCATCCCACCAATCGGGCCACCAATAGCGGTTCCAAGCATGGACCCCGCAGTCTTTCCAAGGCCAAGCCCTGATTTCCCACCGCCCCCGCCAGGAGCACTAGCAGGTTTCAACATCTCATGCTTTTGAGATCCAGCCTTGAGTACGCCCTCCATAGGATCCTTGCCGCCCATCACATCGCTGGGATCATGCGGGATCGACTCTTCGCCTTGGCTGTCCTCACCTCCGCCATCAGCATATGCATGGCGCGGGACAAGACCGCCATACGCAAACTTATCCTTCAAAAAGTCGCTTGCTTCACCAAAAATGCTCTTGCCGGAAGTGCTACCACCCCCGCCAATGAGACCGGCGGATTTGTCAGCGGCAGATCCAAGAAGTGCTTCTTTTCCGCCTCTATAGATACCGGCAATGTCCTTGCCAGTCTGCATAGCGCTAGACATACCAGAAGGCTGCTGCCTAGGTGCTGCGCCAGCGGTAATAAGCTTGGGAGTTGCCATAGATGTGGGGATGTTTAGCCCGCCCATTGCGCCCGGATTGCCGCTGCCCATGGGCTGCGCACCGCCATAGACGCCAAGAGCCTGTTTATTGGCCGCTACGATCTGCGACCAATCATCATTGCCAACAAGACCACCGCCAACGTAGCCGCCACGCTCAAAGCCTTCGCCAGCCATGTCTGAGGTGACCGCGCCGCCCATGGAGCTGTCATCATACCCATCAGGTATCAAGCCGCCGCCCATATCCTTATGGGAGCGCTCTGCGTCTTCGGTGGCCTTCTTATAGTCAACGGTTTTGTAGCCGCCCATGACGCCAACGGCTTCGGGATGACTTTTCTCGACATCCTGCGCCATCAGGCCGATCTGGGTGCGGTCATCGCCCTTGTACTTGTAGCTGTAGATGGGCTGGCCATCATGAGTCTCGCCGATCTCTTTAACGTCCTTCTTAAGGCGTTTGTCGGAGAAGAACCCACCAGGCTGCTGCGTCGTCGTCGTCGAGCCAGACAGCGCTCCGGTGCCCATGGCAATGTTTGCCAAGAACTGAGCAACTTGGAACGGATAGCCACGCTCCTGAAGAAACTGCTGATACTGAGCCGTATCCTGCGCCTGCTGTGTCTGTTGCTGGATCTGGCCAGCAGCCATCTGAGCTTGTGAACCTTGCAACGCCGCCTGCTGCGCGCCAGTGCCAAGACCCGCAAGTTGCTGCGCCGTGCCAGCGCCCATCGTGTAGCCCTGTTGACCAAGCGCGGCAAGCTGCTGGGCTGTCTGAGCGCCTTGAGCATACTGTTGTTGGCCGAGACCCTGAACAGCCTGACCAACACCAAGGGCTTGCCCGTAGAGACCTTGACCGAGACCCTGCATCTGTTGGGCAGCACCGAGACGTTGAGCATAACCTTGTTGGCCAAGTCCAGCCAATTGCTGTGCAGCCCCAAGCTTCTGGCCATAACCTTGTTGGCCAAGTCCAGCCAATTGCTGTGCAGCCCCAAGCTTCTGGCCATAACCTTGTTGGCCAAGTCCAGCCAATTGCTGCGCGGCCCCAAGTTGCTGGCCGTAACCCTGTTGACCTAAACTAGCTAATTGTTGCGCCGCGCCAAGTTGCTGCCCATAACCTTGCTGACCGAGCGCAGCCAATTGCTGACCAGCCTGCTGAATTGCAGCCCGATTTGCTTGAGCAGCACCAAGCCCAATGCCTTGCTGTTGCTGGGCGGTTTGAAGTGCTTGTTGATAACCCTGCTGATAAAGCGGGGCTATAACTTGACCGGCGGTAAGCGCTTGCTGGCCGCGCAATGTTTGACGTTGCAATCCAGAGCGGTCACCACCAAAAGCACCAGCGCGAATAGCTTCAGCCTGCTGCTGCGCCTGCTGTTGACCAAATTGCTGGCCCAATGCTGCCTGCGTAGCCCCGACAACACCCCCAATATACGGATTCATATACCGGCCAGTTTGCAATCTACCGGGGTCAATGCCCTGCGCCCCAGCAAGCGCAGCCATAGTTGCGGCCTCTTGATACGGCTGTGCGCCAGAAACAGCTTGCTGGACGCCTCGTGTAGCAGCTTGTTGATAGGGTTGTGCGCCAGCAACAGCTTGTTGAGTTCCTTGTGTAGCCGCTTGCAAGTATGGCTCTGCACCAGCTACAGCTTGCTGAGTACCTTGTGTGGCAGCTTGCAAGTATGGCTCTGCACCAGCAACAGCTTGTTGAGTTCCTTGTGTAGCCGCTTGCAAGTATGGCTCTGCACCAGCTACAGCTTGCTGAGTACCTTGCGTAGCAGCTTGATAGTAGGGCGCAGCAGCCCCCTGAGCTTGCCCATAATACTGGCCAGCCGTACCAGCATACCCACTCCCAGTTTGTTGCGCCCCTGCTAAATTTTGAATAGAGGCATTAAGATAATCTGCCCCCTGCTGTTGGGCTTGATTCAACTGGTTCGTAGCTGCATTGTAATAGGGCTGCGCTTGCCCAGCGGCGGCGTTTGTAGCGTTAATGCCAGCGTATTGCGTGGGCGTTAAGGGGGCAACAAATTCACCGCCATAGGCTTGAAAAGGCTGCTGGGCAACTGATTCAGCCCTAGCATTGACAGCATTGTACCGCGCCAAAACTTCCGGCGGGATAGATACTGACTGTGTGGTGGTACCACCTTTTCCGCCTCCACCCATACCGTCTACTCCGCAGCCGCCTTAAATACGCCAGTGCGCGCATTATATAGGAAAAACGCGCCACTTGGCTTCCCAAACTGACGCTCATACAGACGGACTTTAGCTTCCGTCCGGTGGTTCGATAAGACCCCAATCATCAACGGAATTCCCAAAGTGTCAGCAGTTTTTTTGGAAAATTCACACAGGCGACGGGCTCTACCCCCTTTTGCACTACGGTAGTCTGGATGAATGAAAATAGCGCGTTCTTCCAGAACATTGGCGTCAGAATACCACATCGGACCCACCCTGAGAAGGATAGCACCTTCAAGTTCCCCGCCGCCGTCTTGAATAATTCCAACAAGACCATGGTCAAGATTAAGAGCTGGCCAGATCTCGGCTAGAAGTTTTTGAGGATTTGGATCCACAAATCCATTTTCTTCACAAGCCTGGAGCGCCAAGTCCATCATGGGATGAACATCTTCCGGCGTTCCAATTCTTACCCCAAAGTCTTCAGACATGAACTAACCCCCTAGTTCTTCTTTGGCGGCGCAAGGCCCTTGAGTGTCTTTACAGTCTTGGCCCGCATTTTAAGGACGAAGTCATCAAGTTCCTTGTGGCCGACATCCATATTGCCCCCGCCAACATTGGTGACCACATCAGGAGGAATAACATATTCCCCGCCAGCGGCAACAATCGGAACATGATCACCCGCCATGCCACCGTCAGCAAATGCCTTGGGCAGACCGCCGTACATCTTCGTAATGTCGTTCATAATCTTGAAGCCAGCCATGGTGTTCCCTTCGCCCATAGCCGAGATTATGTCTGCTGGAATTACGTAGGATCCTGACGGCACATGCATGGGCAAATGATCTGTGCGGCCAGCAACGGCGCTATGGATTGGGCCAACGTGGGGCTTGATGCCACCCGTCTTTGGCGCGGTGACAGATTTTGTCATGGTCCCACCAGCCGCCCGCTTCTTGCGAGACTCGCTAAGAGCTATGGCAATAGCCTGCTTTTGCGGGCGACCCGTACCCATCAATTCCTTGATGTTGGAGCTTACAACTTTCTGGGATGAACCTTTTGCTAGTGGCATGGCTTACCCCGCCGAATAGGTGACATTGATGGACTGGCCTGTTCCTGGGACAATGACCAAGCCATTCGTAAAAACTTGCCCCGCTGGGTATATGCCAACGGTCGCTGGTGTTGAGCATAAAGCATTAGCCGCTGCCGCAGATCCAGTGGCATTTGCGTTATTGATCGTGCCCGCAGCGGATCCGGCCACAAGAACTGCAAAGTTAACTAAATAGCCAGAGCCAGTAATTACGAGGGTTGCGGCTGTTGCGGTCGCGGATGTCTGTGTCCCTTGGCCGCGTTGAGTGGTTCGGGCGACGTTGTTTATGGCAACGACGCCGTTTTTTTGGGCGGTAAGAATATCATCAAGCGATGCAGGCATCAGAACCGTCCATCAGGTTGAATGCGATAGCGGATGTTGCCAAGCCTCCACCATGATCCAATGTCGTTGCTCTCAATTTTGATCGAGACCAAACGGCCACGGAATCGCGGGGTGATATAGGTTGTCGCCTGCGTCAATGTGTAGGGACCATAGGCAATCGGCGTCTGTCCAGCGTAGTCAGTCACATAGAAGGTCAGCAGGATATTTGCGCCCTGCGTTCCACCAAAGTAGCCCCATTTCATGTCAGGCCAAACTTGATCAATGAACATCTTTACATCTGCTTCGTTCAGCACAAAGTAGCCAGTTTGGAAGTAACTGTTCATTGCTACGCCATCAGCATCGGGCGATGTCTCATGCTGATAAAGGTACTGGTTCAATCCTGCACCAATTGGTGCACCTAGAACTGACTGATTGATCCAAGCAGACCGCGCCACATAAGGATTAGCAGTCGAGTTGAACCCATAGTCCCACTGGTCTAAAATGATGTTGTATTTGACGTAGCCGTAGTTTTCGCCGCCATTTCCCGTGGTAGGAAAATGCCAAGCAATCTCACCAAAACGGGAATTGGGGCAAATGCGGATTCTATCAAGATTTGTTGTATCCAGATCTTGGAAAACCACATCCCAGACCGGGCACCGGATTGGCTCAACGCCACCCCCGGCAAGCCGGTAAAACTGGCTCTGGCCCATCCAGTAAACGACGCCATTCATTGATCCAGCAGCCTTGCGGCCTATTAAGCCGCAGCCCGTGCCAAGCTCATTGAATTGGTAAACATAGGGGGGTCCAACATATTGCATGGCCCAGACAGCAAGATCGGTCCATATCAAGCCTTGTTGTGGCCCTTGAATGCACTGAACTATCGTTGATCCTTTTGGAATTCGATAGCTGCCAGCTTGATTTGTGATACTGGCGGTCCATTCATCATAGTTCTCAACATCACACCAACGGATCAAAAGAGGGTCAACGATTCCCGTAAATGTCGATCCCCATGCAATAATCTGGCGTTGCGGCATGGCTACAAATGCGCCCTGATTGACTGGGGGTGCCGCCACAATGATATTAGCGACTGCGGTCCCTAAAGTTGGATCCCATTGATAAATTGGGCCACCAAGCGGATTGGCAATAAGGACTGACCCCCAATTGTCCAAAGTCCAGTCCGTCGCGTTGATGGGCACACCCCTGTATTGCGCAGGGACATAGCCACCATATCCATAAAAACCATATCCAGAAGACCCATATCCAAGGCCCGGAGGCGAAGGGCCAACGCCGTTATAATAAACAAAATGGACCTGTCCGCCGTTTTCGGAAACCGTTGCCGTTGATGTCGCCGTAACGCTGCCTGCTATAGTAAAACTATTGGCGCTGGTAACTGTTAAAACGGTGTAATTACCGTAAATCGTAATTCCGCCAACGGATGTAGCAACAAGCGCAGTAAATGTGTCGCCAGCTAGGTATCCGTGATTATTTAAAGCGACGCTAACAACACTTGTTCCGCTGGCTGCGGTATACACAGGCACTGCGCCGCCATTGGCGACTGTTGATGTAGCCAAATCAGCAGCATAGATTGTGTATTGATTTGCATTCAGGGTTGGGTTGCTGACGGCATATTGCCCAAAGAGAACGATGCCGCCAACGCTGACTTGCGTTTGAATATCAACGACATAGTAGCTACTCGTGTTACGACCCGTGTCCACAATAACCACGGCGTTGCTACCAGAAGTTGTGCTAAAATTGACCGCAACATTGACGATAGTTTTTTCCGGCGTGATGTCTTGGCTACCGCCAGAAATGATGATGCCAAGGGAATTGCCCCCGCCAGTGATTAATCCACCGGAAACATAGGCCGCAGTCGTAGAACTGGCGTATGAAATGCTGGTCGATGTCGCAGCAGTGATTGTGTAGGTGCCGTTATAGCCACTAGGGTTTACGCCGCTGACGGTAACGCTCTTGCCAACGATGAAGTTGAACGATCCCGTAAACGTCAGGGTTGCAGTTGTTCCGGTGCCACTCGCGCCTGTAACCGTGATTGGAGCTATACCATCCGCGCCAACACCTAAGTACGAGTTGGCATTGGTGTCTTCCCAAGCCAACAGAGCGCGAACAGTCGAACCAATTCTGCCAGCGTAAAATTTGGTCCAACCGCCTAACTTTTGCACTAACCCGCCAAGAGTCCGGTCAGGGATAAATCTGACAAGCTGGCTTTCTGAAATTGCGGCCTCATTGAGAGCAGGCGTCTTGTTCTGATCGACGCCGGGCATGAGTTTCAAGGAGCTGTGCGGCATGGCTTATCCCCTCGTCGGGGTGGCGGCGGTCGAAGGCGACTGCGAAGACCAAGCAGCAGCCTCAAACTTCTTACGATTTTCTTCCATCATGGCCGACTTGAGGAGCGCCTGATACTGGCTCTCGTAGGTCACAGCCATCTGCGGGTCATCATTAGCGCGACCAAAATTGCGCTGATATGCGCTAATGTAGATCATGCTCGCCATGATGAAAACATCAGGCAGATAAAGGCTGATGAACGTTGAGGTATTTGTCCCGGACAGGCTTTCTGGACGATACGTTCCAACGATTTCACAAGTGTAGTTGGCATCAGGATACGGCCCAACGAGGAACGTGTAGTCATCGAAGGGCACAAAGTACTGAGGAACGCCACGGTTGGCCGTAGCACCGGAGCCATACACGGCATCTAAAAACTCTTTAGTGGTCGGCAGCAGCGGCACACGGGTAGCTGTATCCGGGTTTGACGAACCACTTGGCGTCAGGACGTTAATCTGTTCTGGGACGACAAACACCCCAGCGGGGACAGCGATGATACGGTTTCCGGCAGTAAGCCCATAAGCGGTGGTGGAGATGGACGTAAAGAGGAAGTCAAGATCACGGTACATCCGGTTCTCGGCGTAAGTGATCATCTGTGGCAAGATCGTGACGAACGCAGGATCAGTCTCCGCCACGACGGCCATCGTGGCGATTTGAGTGACGTACTGCGAATATGTGAGGCCTGTGGTCATGACTAACCCCGTGATCCGCCCTTTATATCATTCCCGCGCCCATTACGCCATGCTTGACGCCTTTGCCCTCACGTCCTTGACCCGAATGGTCCAGCCCTTGCCGAAGGTGTCAAAGGTATTTAGGCCCTTTAGGAAGTCCATCCGCATATCGCAGATTTTACTCACGGTGTCCTCGGCATCGCACTTCTTGATCGCCTCCAAAGAGCGTGGTCCAATGACTCCGTCTTCTGCCACATCGGCTATACGTTGTAGATACTTTGCCGCCCGGCCTGTGCCAGAGTTTACGGCCAGATCATAGGCAGCGTAGTCCACACCTGACGGAAGATCATCGCCCTTGATCTTGTCCCAGTACATCGCCTTGTAAAAGGGCTTCACCTTTTCAGGCGTCAAGGCGCGCATATCGGATTCCGTGGCAGTCCGCACAAGCCATGCTTCCCATGCAGCCTTCGTAACGCCCAAGTTAGTCATGCCTCCAGGATCTTTTGGATGGTTTACAAAACCACCTTCGTGCTTCAAGACCATTGCAAAGCAGTTGTCCCAATTCTCTTTCATGTCATTTGTCCTTTGACGTGAGGGCGTCAGTTTTGGCTTTCGACCCAGCGCTAGAGCCGTAATAGAACTGAACAACGCCAGTCCATGAGGTGCTGAGTGAACCAAGCATCATTAAGAGGACTTCGGTGCCTGTCTGCGGGATGCCAAACACCATGATCCAGATTAGCGCCCCAAAGAACCCGAACGTGATGAAAAAGGCAAGAGCCTTTGGGGTCCAGTCCTTGGTGTCACGCTGCATCTGCCGGGCGCTGTCACGATCCCCCGCCGCAATGCGCTCAAGGTCGATGTCAAGCGACTTCATCTGCACCTTAAAGTCGGCGTCGATCTTCTTGATGGCGGCAAGCTGATCAGGCGTGGCGGTCGCCATAGCCTCTGAGATCTGCTCCTCTGTGCCGTCTTCGTGACCAAAGAGCGCGCTGGACAAGGTTTTGACGGCAACGCCAGCCAGCGGACCACCAAGAGCCGTGGCGATGGTGGGGGCCACCTGACCGAGCAAGGGGCCAAATTTAGCAAGGAGATCCATTTATTTACCCTTTTCAAGGAGAGTGATGCGTTTATCAAGAGCGGAGATCATCTGAGCTGTGTCAAACCGAATGGCCGCTCTGGCGGCGGCAGCATCCGCAACCATGTCCATGCGGCTCTTCTCAATAGCTGCCATTGAGCGTTCGCGGTCGAGTGTCATGGCGG
>Ga0209190_1002366_pt1 | contig 12736 bp, 8 predicted proteins | sample M_140205_XF_Meta_FD_187315 | JGI IMG/M metagenome (GOLD analysis project Ga0209190, IMG submission 187315) | Freshwater microbial communities from Lake Montjoie, Canada to study carbon cycling - M_140205_XF_MetaG (SPAdes) (version 2) | ecosystem: Environmental > Aquatic > Freshwater > Lake... | reverse complement strand
TTTTTTTCTACAATGATTTTTATCTTAATTTTTCACCTCTTTTATGTTTCAAGGAAGGATCAAAAATATTATATTACAATAGTGAAACAAATCAGGAACAATATATTGAAATAGAAAAATTAAAAAGAGGAGACTTAGTAAAAACATTGTTACACGGATACAAAAAAATAGAACACATAGGAAACTCAAAGATGTATAACAATGTCAACAATATTCGTTCTGTGGACAAATTGTATAAATGTTCTAAAACAGAATATCCGGAGTTGTTTGAGGATTTGATCATAACGGGTGCTCATTCCATTTTGGTAAATGATTTCAAAGACAATGAGAAAGAAAAAACATTAGAACTCTTATCAGACATTTATGTAACAGACAAAAAATATAGATTGCCTGCATGCATTGACAAAAGAGCCCAAATATATGAAGTAGAAGGACAGCATACTATTTGGCATTTTTCTTTGGAACACGAGAATTATTACATGAATTATGGTGTTTTCGCCAATGGATTATTAGTGGAAACTGCGAGTAATCGTATGATGCTTGAATGCTCCGGACTAAATATAGCATAATCTTTCAGAATACTCCAAATGTGTGATGTGAGCCGTAGCCGTAGGCACTATGTAATGTGGTGAGTGATTGAACTCCTTTCTTGCGATGCAACGCGATGGCGCTAGCCGTAGGAGTTTAGGAAAACATATAATATATATTATAAAGTATATATTATTGATGAGGTGAGTGCTGTGAGCCGTAAATAACCTTTATTGTTCCACTATCAAAATCTTAGCCATATTTTTTCTACTGGTATTCTTTCTCGGAACGCGTTTTCCACCCATTATTGGTTTTTCCCATTGCGTAGTTCCAGTATTGTGGTCAACATAAACAATTTTTCCATCATCTGTCACTTTTTGCTCCCATCCTTTTGGTAATCCTTCGCTTTGCCTTTCTTTATTATCTGTCAATGCGATTTCATCATTCTTTTTTTGCTCTAATTCTTTTTCCTGTGCCGCTAATTCTTGCTCTTTTTTTAATGCAGCAGTCTTTATAGCTTGATCAACATTTGCCACCAATGCATCAGCCTGTGATAATTTTGTCGCTTGTGTAAAATCATTTGTCCATCCAGTTGCACCCGCTGGTACATATTGTTTGTACACATTCGTAAAGAAAAACAAGAGCAAACATGCAACTACAGCAATAAATGCTTCATATCCTCCGAAAGAAGCATTGGCGTCTACTATTACGAAAAAGGAAATGATATACATGATCAAGCTCATCTTATATTTTAGAACATTCTTCAAAGCATCCTTAATAGAATATGATGCCTTAGTAGCACCAGCACCAGCACCAACGCCAGCACCATCCACCTTTTTAGCTGTCATAAATAGTGGTAACAATGCACAAAATATAGTACTTAATGCAGCGACTGCGGGTACTATGATTCCAATCCCAACAAATAAAAAGGCTAATATAGCTATCCAAACGACTATAAGTGTTTTCCACCAATTCATAAAAGACCACATACTATTGGAAGTCCATGCGGTTTTATCGCTAGTGGTAGTAGAAAAAAACAAAGGTAAATTATAAAACAATAAAAATGCAAAATAAAATCCATTTATAATGCTGGTACAAAAGTTGACAAACACGGACAAAAATGGCGCTAAGAATATGATCATACTTTCATTAAAAAAATTGTTAATTATAGAACCATATACCCAATTGATTATAGCTAAATTATTCGCCAATATTTGTTGAATAGTTGTAGCAATGTATAAATAAAAGGAATTGTCCGCTTTCGGATCTTTTAATTTATTTAGATAACCGATGAAACCTTTATTTCTTAAATCGTCTATATTTTCAGTAAGAGGGAATATTAATTTGGTGGAAAATATGCCTTCCGCCGTTTTAACTATATCTATATTTACTACTTTATCACCGCCTACGATAGTGGGTATCACATCGGTATATGGAGTAAAATTCATATCGGTTGGTAGAATATTAGATTGAGCAACACGACAGGTGTATACGAGACAAGTTCCCACTATAACTACTATGCCTAATACGAATAGTTTACCCAGTAATGTTAATAAGAAGGAACCACTTTCTTTCATGGTTATAGGAGCAGGTCCTTTTTTATTTTTAATGGCGGAGTTGTCGGAATTATCTGACGAATCTGTTGTATTAGACATGTTATAATAAAATGATATTATTTATTTTGTATTTATTTTGTATTTATAATGTATATTGGATGAAATCGCAACAAATATATATTATAATATTAGCATTCGTTTCTATCATTTTAATGATAGGTGTATTGATGCTTGGCAATTATGCAATAAAATCAGGTAAAATAATAGAATGTTTTGATAGCGCAACCCCTGATATGGGTGATCCATATACAAGTCATTCAGTAGACCTACCGATAAATACCACATATAGCTGTAAAAATATGTGTGGACCAATGGCTAGATGTTCTATTACAGGTGAACAATGTTTGTCGGATATAGATTGCTATGGGTGTAAACCAATAAAGAAACAGGATAAGAAACAAGAACAAAACCAAAAAAAACATGCAGATATAAGAGGTCAAAATGACGCGGGAAAGTTGACGACCCAAGTCACACCCATGTATTCAGTATTAACAACAGATATAGGAACACAAGCGACTCTAATAAACGACAAATTTGCGCCTCCACCACAATATAACCAAGGCGTGAATACATGGAGAAAAACATTTAATGTAGGTCAGGAGCTCTTTGATAAAAGATATAATCCAGGGTCGATACCATATATGCCGACATATCCAGATAGGACGACATTATCGGGGCAATTTATAGACAATGGTCCTTTGGCATCAAATGATTTTTTGTAGTATTTCTCCAAAGATCTATATAGTTATGGACATATATGGAATGTTATATATAACACTAGACCATTTGCTAAATCCACTGCCCCAAGAATAAGAGGATAGAGACAATATATTTGTAGAAAAGGCCATAGTATAAAAATCTAATAACGTATACATGATTCCACTATTAGATAACTGAACTGAACTACCCAAATGTTTAATTTCATTTAATTGAATAATAGTATTTGGAAATTTGTTTTTAATTAATATTTTAATTTCATTATTATCACTAATAATAACATATTTTCCAGAATTATTTATGTATTTAGATAAATTATTTAATATATTATTTACATATTTCATGTTATTTGTTATACTTATGCCTTTTTCTGTTATGTGGGTGCGGTCATTTATGTGCACATCTTTAATATAATCATCACCACAACGTATATGAATAACTTGATAACCTTTTTTATCAACCCCAAGTTTTTGCAAATGCAAATGAATGTTTTCTTTCATCATATCATTAGGTTCCATTTTTAATCTAATTATTTGTCTTTCCATAGTAGAAAAACTATTATATATTGGAAAACTATTACAGAAAAAAAAATATCTACCATTAGCATCTATATTAGGATTTGAAATAACATTTAATGAGTTTAAATGATTCATAAAGTCTTTTAAAAAATCAGGAGAGTTGGTTTTTCCTGAGGATGAATAATTTAAATTTTCAATTCGATGTATTTCGGGTGAATTTATAATGACCGACTTTTGTTCTTCAGAAATGTTTAAATACATTGATAATGGGTGATTTTTTAAATTCATATCAAATTCCAACCCTAATAATATGGATACTTGAAGGGTACAGAAACATCCTCTTAAATAATCTCCTAGTCCAGGAGGTGTTCCATTTTTAAAATTATCGGATTGATAAACATTTACCAATTTTTTAATATTACGATTATTAAAAGTAGATATTATTTGCTTAATAGATAAGGGTTTATTTTTAGGGTTGTTATACATACTTGATAACATTTGTGTAATAGTATTTGGGTTATCCGTGCGGTTAATCATAGTGTGTATTTGTTTATTTCTAGACATATTTGAATTAAATATGCCAGTAAATATCATTACTTTATATGAATATTATATGTTCAATATATTTGACACAATGAATTTGGAGGAAAACGGATGGTCGCATCGCGACCAGCAGTTTTCTGATTATATTCCTCGCGAAGCAATGGCGCCAGCCGAAGTAATATGGATGAAAACTTCTATTCGCATCGCTCATATTTCTTCGACTTCGACTTCGTTTTCCCCCTATCAGTTTTTCTCGAGAATCGCATTAATTTCATTTAATATTTTGGGTGTAATTCCACCATGAGACCAATTTTGAATAAAAAAAGAATGATTATTTATTTGTTGAAGTTGTTTTTTCATAAGGCGCTCTTTAGTGGTTAAAAAAATATATTCATCTGAATAATTGTGACAAAAAAACCCTAAATATTCGAATTCAGTAAATATTTTAGATAATTTTTGAAAAGCATCAGTTATTTTTGCATGAATTGGAATTTTATATAAAATGCATCTTTGTCTACAATATTGATCGTAATTGCATTTATGTAGATCTATAAATTTATTATGTGCATTTTCTAAACTTTTTTTGGTAAAAACAAATGGAAACCCATTACTCATATAATGATTTTTTTGTTTTGTATATGTGGAATCTTCATATGCAGTTTTCCAAACATTAAAAACATCATTTGTAGGATCATCTTCTTTTTTCAAATAAAACCATTCTATTTTTCCATCGTCTTTAATAAAATGACTACAATTTAATTTTTGTTTTAATATAAGATCACTATCTAAAATAATAATATATTTAGTTTGACAATCTAAATAACAGGTGCTTTTTACTACCATTTGTTTGATATATCCATGGTAATCGTAATGCACAGGAATGATTCTACATTTTATAAAAGTATTCATATCTATTAGTTTAATTAAATTACATAAGTCTACAAATGCTACATCATGTGTATAAATTATAATTTCGAAAATATTTATGGGGTCCAAATATTTTTTTAATGACAATAAACTATATTTTAACCAATCCAAATCATTTTTATAGGTTTTGTATATTAAAGTAAAAATTTTGTTATTATCCATACTATTATTTATAGTAGTATTTTATTTTGTTATAATTTACACAGAAATCATCATATTTCTCCTATCACGTTACAAAGTTTTGTTGTATATTGTCTACATCTTTCTCCACTTAGGTTGGTGTAATATTTCGTGTGTTGATATGCATTTTTTTAAAATTCTATATTTAAATGTAGGACCAGCATTTGTGGGACAAATTACATTTTGTTTATTATCTGCTAAAAGATGTGCAGCTATAGATAATGACGAATAATTCATAATTAAAATATCAGCATAAATAAAATCGCTTAACACTTGCAATACGTCGGTTTTTGAATCATGAATTATTGTATTATCACATTGTAGATGTTTTACGTCACCATCGCTATGAATAATAACACGATACTTATTATATTTTTGAAATTCTTTAATAACTTTAAATAAATTTTCTGTATCTAACATGCGAGTTCCTACAGCATCATTTAATCTAATATGACAGCACACATTTATTAATTCATTATCATATGATTTTTGTGGCAAATAAATATTTTTATCAACAAATGCTTCTTTTAATTTTGGTAATGATTTTTCTATTTCATCGCTTGATTCAATATAAGCTAATCCATCATAACAATAAATGGTATTTTCCACGTTTTGATCAGTTATTAAAATGTCATCAAATGTTCTTTGTTCTCCTAAAATAATATTAAAATTTTCTTTGATGTGAGCCGTAGACCAGCGAAGTGTTTCGTCAGTTTTATTTGAAATATTTTTTAACGCCTCTGTTAAATATTGTTTTAATTTGTCTATTTCAAAATTTGTATGTTCAAAAACATAGCCTTTATTATAATTATATTGATATTGATAATCCGCCTTATTATTTAATGATACTGATAATAAACGTAACATTCCTTCTAATTGATGACCAAATCCATCTATTCCATGCTGACATATTTTAACTTTTGTAGATACATACCATTTATTATATTTAATCATCGTATTTTTCTTTTCATGACCAACTACCCAATTAAAATGTATTAAATAAGGTCGAATAATATTTTTATTATACTCATAATAATACTTTCCTGTTGGAAATAAATGTAAAGGCAATATTTTATATTTTAATTCATATTTAACAGCATTAACATATACTTGATCATCCCATCCTTCTGTATTTCTATACTTTTCTACATTTTTAGGGTTAAATAATGAAATGGTATTTTTATTTGATTTTATAAACATAAATCCAGAACATACATCAGCATACCATATACCTTCGCTTTGAATTAATAAATCATTATCTTTAATGTTACTTAATAAATAATCAAACATTTGATTATTTTCATAAACAATATCACCATCGGTAATACAGACATATTCATTATTTAATAAATTATTATATATAATTTCAAATTTATGAAATACGACATTAGACCAATTGTTTTTTCTAAATTCTTGAAAATTGTTGGCATTTGTGTCATCAATGAATTCGCATATAATTTCATTCTGTTTTAATATAGAATATCCTTCTCTCCCTATACAATAAACTTTTAGTAGTTTTTTCATATTTATATTTTTTAACGATTGTAAACAATTTAATGTATAATCTATATAACCATTATTTGTTAAAGATATAAAAGAAATATTATTATAATCTATATTTTCTATATTTTCTATATTTTCTATAGAATTTGTAATAATACTTTCTTCTGATAATTTACTATAATAAATGTTTAATAATTGATTATTATTTGTATCAGATGTATCATTTATAATAGGTAAATAAAACACACTATATGGTATATTGTTCAATATAGAAGGATGCTCACTAAACCCGCTGCCATGATGATAATAACTAAAGCAATATGTACGAGAAGAATTAGAAAGTATAATATATTCAATAATTGTAGATTCTAAATCTATATAATTAGTTACTTTCCCAGTATGAAATGAGTTTTTATCAATAAAATAAAATCCAAATAATTTATTTAATTTCCTTTTTAACGAACAATTATTACTTATTATAATAGTATTATCATTTAATTGAAGTTTTATTATTTCTGATAATAAATTATTGTCTTCAAAATCTGTATTAAAATTATCATCTGGATATCTTATATGCAAAACCATATATTTTTTAACATTGAATAACTCTTTTGTGATGTCATAATATATTTGTTTAAATGTTAAAGAATAATTAATATAATCTTTGATATCTTTTGATATTAAATTCATATTATAATAAAGATTTGTTGTTATGTAAATATTTTCTTCGTTAGAATGTATAAATTTTTCAATTAATGAATATAGTATAATATCATTATCAATATTACTATCAAACCAAATAATATTAGGTGTTTTCTCTCTTGATAATGTTTCAGTTTCAGCATTTAAATATTTAGAAAAATGATGTCTTGACATATCCATTTTAAAATGTACATTAAAATATTTCGCATATTGGGCCAATAATATTGAACCTCTTAAAAAATCACCAAATCCATTAGAATAATCTAATACATTTACTATTGTTTTATTACAACTTACATTACTATTTATATTATTATTTAAATCAATCATGTTATATTGTGGCATTATAACTCGTTCCTGTTTTACAGGCGGTTGTAGTACTGGTAACCTATTTTGATGGGTTATTGGTGGTGGTAACATATTTAGTTGTGCATGCTGCTGCTGCTGCTGCTGCTGCTGCTGCTGCTGCTGCTGCTCTTCTTGCGGAGAACCCGGATCACGGGTTTTCAAAACTAATCCAGAATTTTGTATTTGTTTTTTAAGACGATTATTATTAATCAAATTAATAATTGGAGGATTATACATCGATTTATCGAAAGGTACATGTTTTATCATAGTTTGCATTTGTTTATTTCTCGAAACATTTGAATTAAATATACCATTAAATCTCATTACTAATACAATATATAATATTTTACATAAATAAACATAAAATATTACATATTCCTTCGGTTGGCACCATTGCATCGCGAGGAGTATAATCCAAAAACCCACTATTTACGTCGCATAAGTAAGCCCCGCATTTCCACCAACAAACGTTATCATATTGATTCTCTCTTCAAACACAACTAAATTATAATTGTAGTCATAAATTCTCCAAGTCGGCTTATTAATGCCCACTATTTGTCCAGTTGCAGGATCGCATATAACCATAGATTGTGCTAAAGGATCCAACGGAGGAACTATCGTCGTCAACTCAAACTCAATAGTAGTAAATCTGCTCATATTAATGGCTCCTGATGGTTGTAGGTCAAATGGACTCGTATTCATGCAAAAATTATAACAACATAAGCCATCAGGTGCATTACCATTCGTGCGCACGTATTTTTCAATGAAATTATACACCCCACCCGGCTGCGTATTTTCCCTATATTGACCATCTAATAGCAACGCCATGGTCACTAAAATGTCTTTTTGGTTTTCAAAGTTGTAATCTCCAGTAAGCATCCAACAAGTAAGATGATCATTTACATCTACACCAGGACCTATAAGCGCAATATACGAATTGCATGAAGTATCGTATTTAATGACAGGGTATGTACCAGTAGTAGGCGCCTGCGTCAAATCATTTGGCATATAATTATATGGCCAATTCGTGTAGTTGGACCATTCGTTTCTCAAATTGGCATCACTGCGTTGAAAATAAAACATGTAATTAGCGACCATCCCGAATGAATCCAATTCCACTTTGTTTGCTCCAGTCACATTATAAAACACATTTTCCTTCACCTGTTTTATTAGATATTTCTGTTCCTGAAGTGCAAATAATCGGGACTCCTCATTAGACAAAAACCCGTACGTGCAATTTAAATGGATATTGGAATTCCACAGGGTTCGAGTATCAACATAAGACCCGACAGCAAGAGACACATCGGGAGGAGTCTGTAAAAATCGATAAAATTGCATATAATATTTGTTAAAATTGGGAGCAACATACGGATAATCATTTAGAGGATCTGAATCTAATACATCACGAATTTGAAACAACTCCTGAATTGGACGCATCGTAATATTTATATGTAATTCATTGTATTGCAATGATACTAAAGGAAACGCCATTTGTGTTTTTAACCCAAACCATGCATTTAAAGGGATGTATAATATTCTACCACGAATAGAAGGTTCCGCACCCGCAGGATTAGGAGTGTAATAAGCATTCGGATAACTATTCACACGTGTTCCAGCATTGCCTGGGTCATTTAATTCGGGAACATTTCCAGTCATTTTATCAAACAACGCCTTCTTTTCCGCCGTAAAATCGCGTTGAACTGCTGCCAGTAAATAGTCTCCCGAGAATTCCTGCAAGGTTTGATTACCGCATGTAATTTCGATTTTCGAAATCATCTTGGCACCGATATTTTCGATCCATTTAAACTGATATGGGATCCAACGACCATCATCCGCATTCGAACAATCAGGGTTTATTTGTTGTGGGGGCATGATGGGACTAAAGATATTAGGAAGTTCAACAGACAAATAACAATCCATCAATAGATCAGCGTATCTGGGTATTTTGAAGGTAAAGTAGGATTCTTCTGATAACCGCAGTGTTTTGGATCCCTCGAAATTGACCACGAACTTTTGCATTCCGAAATTGGTATATTTAGCATACGTTGATTTAAAAAATGTTTTACTGGGGTTGCCGGTTAATATTATATCTTGTGCGCCGGTAGCGACGAGTTGCATTAATCCTCCTGCCATTTAATCGGTTATATTATACAAATAATTTATATTTAACTGATTTGAAAATAAATTATATTAGTCAACAAATACAATGCAAGACAACAAATATAAGTCAAATACACAACAAATTTTAATATTCCATATTATATAGATAAGATAAGATGGAGGAGAATAAATCAGTAATGGAAAAATCATGGAATGCGATTAAAAATATGAATGAAGATTTTGCAGCTAATATAATATTTGCAATGATATTAGTTGTCAGTATTTTGGCTATAGTATATCATTATTACTTGTCAGGATTATTAAAAAGAGAGTGTTCTTTTATGGATTCATTATATTCAACAAAAAACGGGTATATAAAACCGCTTAATAGTTCAGACCCGAATTGCAAATATACATTCAAAGATTATTATTGCAAAACCGCTTATAACTGCTGTAGCGGCGGCGATTATAAAAACGATTATGTATCTACGTGTAATTTAATAAATGTGATAAATCAAGGATGTAGAGCACTCGATTTTGAGATATATTCTATAGGAAATGATCCAGTCGTCGCGACATCGACATCAGATAGTGATTTTGTAAAGGAGACGTATAATTATATTATGTTCTCTGATGTGATGAAAGTGATATCGGATTATGCATTTCCTAACACAGGCACGGCGGATAGAAAGGCGAATGATTGCCTTATTATTCATTTACGGATAAAATCAACGAATCAAGCTATGCTTCAAAATTTAGCAGATATGTTTAAAAAAAATTACGACAATTTATTTTTGGGACCAGAGTATAGTTTTGAAAATGATGGACACAATTTAGGGGATGTACCCATACTAGATTTAAATGGTCGCATTATAGTAGTAGTAGATAAATCATGTGGTACCGCTTTTATGGAAAATCGCGATTTTTATGAATATGTGAATATGACAAGCAGTAGCATGTTTATGCGTGCATTACGCTATTATGATGTTATAAACACACCGGATTTGAATGAATTACAAGAATACAATAAAAGAAATATGACAATTGCTATGCCGGATAAAGGAATCAGTCCAGATAATCCAAGTGGAATAGTTTGTAGAGAAACGGGGAGTCAATTGGTAGCAATGCGATATCAATCATTCGATGTAAATCTAGAAGAGAATATTGCTTTCTTCGATAAAAACGGATATTCATTTGTACTAAAGCCTGAAAAGTTGAGATATATTCCAATCACTATTCCTACACCGCCACCACAAAATCCTGCACTCAGTTATGCTACAAGGACTATTACTTCAGATTATTACAAATTTGATATATAATATTTCAAACAACATAAAAGTAGTGATGTAAATAATATACCGACTAACTGAAAAGAAACATACATGAAGAGCATTATGAGTTTAGTATCAAAATCGAAGCCAAATCAAATAGTTCCAGTTAAGCTGGCAGAATACTTCACTGGCGTTCCGTATTCTGGGTCTGTGACTACGCTCCGTTCCGCTCAGTCACATCCCCTAAAAACTCCTTATTTGATGTCTCATCATAATCCTTCGACTATGTCTACGGATTATAGTCAGGAAACATCGGCTTGCAAGCAAGCCTACGTTTCCTTCCACCATCGAGATACTTATCATCCTCATCATCCTTTACCACCCCCCTTACCTAAACCTACTAAAGATAAACCACAACGACCTATACAACGTCCTATGCCTTATCCTCATCCACAACCCGATCCGATGCCTCATCCCAAACCTAGCCCCATGCCTTATCCTTGTCCCAAAGATGACCCACATCCAATACCATATCCTTATCCATACCCATACCCCATGCCATATCCTCTTTATCCGTTGTAAACAAAAACAAAGCAAAAACAAAAACAAAGCAAAAACAAAAACAAAATCAACATAAATAAAATATAATGCGTAGATAAATTCTATGCATTATATATGAAGAACCAAAAACAAAAACAATCAAAACAACAAAAACAAAACATATGTGATACAAAAATGACATTTCAGGAATGTGAGTTGACAATATTAAGACATGCTGTTGATGAAGCCGAAAAAAAAGTAGGGAAGATGGCAGTCAACTCTACTGATATCAAGCAAATATTTTCAATAGTAGAGAATTTTATAAGACATAAAAAATTAATTCCTTATGGAGGTATAGCAATTAATGCAATTTTACCCAAATCAGATCAATTTTATAACACAGATATAGAATTACCCGATTATGATTTTTACAGCCCAAATGCATTGGAAGATACCAAAGAATTGTGTGATATTTATGTAAAAGCGGGATTTATAGAAGTAGAAGGAAAACCGGGAGTGCATCAGGGCACATTTAAAGTATTTGTCAACTTCATTCCAGTCGCAGACATTACCTATTTACACAAAGATATTTTTAACGAATTAAAAAAGGATGCAATCAAGGTGGCGGGAATATTATATGCTCCTCCCAATTTTTTAAGAATGTCCATGTATTTAGAATTATCGAGGCCGTCAGGGGATACTAGTCGTTGGGAAAAAGTCGCAAAAAGATTGGCATTATTAAATAAACATTATCCCTTACATGGTAAGGATTGTGATACGAGGGATTTTCAGAGAGAGATGGAAAATAAAGCGGACGAAGATATTATATTTGAAACGATTAAAAACACATTTATAGAACAAGGAGTAGTATTTTTCGGAGGGTATGCAATGTCAATGTATTCGAATTATATGCCCAAAAACCAGCAAAAGCATTTCAAAAAGGTGGCTGATTTTGATGTATTGTCAGAAGATCCTGATACAACGGCTACTATTTTGAAAGAACGCTTAAACGACGAAGGGATTAAAAATGTTAGAATAGTAAAACGGCCTGCTATAGGTGAGATAGTTGCCCCACATTTACAAATAATGATTGGAAAGAATGACACTGTCGCATTTATATATCATCCGATAGCATGTCATAGTTACAATATGATACATATGCATAGTCAGGAAATAAAGATAGCCACGATTGATACTATGTTGAGCTTTTATTTGGCCTTTTTATATTCAAAGCGAAATTATT
>Ga0209190_1002359_pt1 | contig 12761 bp, 15 predicted proteins | sample M_140205_XF_Meta_FD_187315 | JGI IMG/M metagenome (GOLD analysis project Ga0209190, IMG submission 187315) | Freshwater microbial communities from Lake Montjoie, Canada to study carbon cycling - M_140205_XF_MetaG (SPAdes) (version 2) | ecosystem: Environmental > Aquatic > Freshwater > Lake... | reverse complement strand
CGGGCGCTTGCTGACGATATGCAAGCGGAAGCGGTAAGAGCCGAGAAACTATACAAGGCTGGCATCATTGATAGGGCTGAAGCCAAGCGCATAGCCGGTCTAGAAGCCGTGCCGGAAGATGAAGGGCAGCTACACCCAACGGCAATCCCCGTACAAAGCACCGGCGGCTTTGATGGTGCAGCCGTACGGTCTTACGATGTCAAGTTTAGACCAACTGAAGCAATGCGAACAGCGGCACAACGGGCGCTTGACTGGAAGGCGGAAGGTTTCGATGGCGGGACGCGCGTAGGCCTTGCAAGGGCTAACCAAATCGTGAATGGTGAGAAACTGAGCGAGGATACTATCCTCCGGATGTACTCATTCTTTAGCCGCCATGAAGTAGACAAACAAGCCGAAGGCTTCAACGCTGGGGAGGAAGGATTCCCCTCACCGGGGCGTGTAGCCTGGGACTTATGGGGCGGCGATGCCGGGTACCGCTGGTCAACATCCAAGCGGGATGCAATGCAACCTGACGGCAAGAGCCTTGACACCGACCACGTATGCACTCCGGGGGTAGTGTATAAGAGCCACCCTTTTTACGGGTACGAGCTGGAGGCCAGCTCAAGCGAGTAGACACAGGCACGGGCAGGATTTATGCCGCATCCCAGAAGTATCGTAACGACCTTTTAGAGCGTGAAGGCGTAGCCATCAGCCGTATGCAACGTGCATACAAGGCCGCAACTAAGGCCAGCATCGATGAGCTTGAAGCGCTGGAGGGTAGGATTGCCGAGCGTGAAGCAAGCGGCGAGCCGCCAAGCGAAACCATACTCTGGATGCGTCAGCGGATCATAGATAACATTGAGCAGCTTGGAAAGAACCTCAAAAAGTTCAGTGTAGAGGGGGCAGTGATTACAGCCGATGGACAGCTACAAAGTGCCATACTTGCTAATGATGCAACGCCAGGCCTTGTGGAAGCGGCAGCGGGTAAAAAGCCCGCCGGGGTTACCCTTGGTACTAGCTGGACAAGTCTTCCTGACGAAAGCCTCCAAGCCTTTGTCGGGTTCGCTGGCGATGGTTCACCTTTGGCTGAGTTATTCGCAACAATCCCCCAAGTAACCACCGATGCTATGCAGATGGCTTTGGTACAGGGTATTAGCCTTGGTGAAGGTCCGCGCACGGTAGCACGGCGGGTACGCAAGGCGGCTGACATCGGTAGGCAAAGGGCAGAGACGATAGCACGTACTGAGATGATACGCGCAAGCCGTGAAGCACAGCGGCAACTGTATACGGAGAATGGCGCAGTGACCGGATACCGGCGGCAGGCTACGCAGGATGCGCGGGTGTGCCTTGCTTGCTTGGCTCTCTCTGGCACCTTGCAGGCTACCGATACCATCATGCCATCGCACCCTAACTGCCGGTGTGTGATGATACCGGAGACGCTTTCATGGGCTGAGATTACGGGCGATGACAGCATCCCTGATACCCGCCCAGAGGTGGCCACGCCTGAAAGCATTCTTGCTGGATTAACTAGAGAAGATAAATTTGCCATCATGGGGCGTAAAAGATACGAAATGTATCTGAATGGAATGAAGCTAAATGAAATGGTCGAAGTTGTGCCAAATCGTGATTGGGGGCCAACGACACGCGTAAAACCATTACGTGATTTTGGAATACCAACTAAACCGTTTGTACCTAAACCTAAACCACCGGTTGCTCCAAAACCTAAACCTGTTGCGCCTATAGAACAACCTAAACCAGTAGTAAAACCACAACCTGTTGTGCAACCAAAGCCTATAGAACCGCCTAAGCCGATAGAACAACCTAAGCCGGTAGTAGTGAAACCAGAACCGGTAGCACCGAAGCCTGTTGTTGAAAAACCTAAGCCACAACCTAAGCCAGTAGAAGTAAAACCTGAGATTGTAAAGCCAGTTCAACAAGTACAGGTCATAGAGCAAGCGCAACCTGTCACCAGAACAGCTGAAAGATTGCGAGATAAGTTGCGCGATATTGATGCGACATCAAAACAAACTATCTCTGATCTTAGATCAAAACTTAAAGTCCTTGATGATCAATATCAATCATTACTAGTTGTTCCAGAAGATACACCTGGTGAATTTAATCTAGATGCATTCTTACAGATAGGAGCCTATGCTGCAAAACCAGAGACTATTGTACTAAGTAAACAAATTGAAAGTCTCACAAATCAAATAAATCAACAGAAACAACTTAGAGTTGAGTCAATGTATCAAGCCTTGAAGTCTGAAAAACCTATACAAATTGAATATGTTTCACCTAATCAAGCCATATACAAGACACAGGTCAACAAATCTAATACACGTACTCATCAAACCGCCAGCGCAAGTGACGCAGATCACGCAAACTGGGTTAGTGAAATGCAAACCGTGGTCTCATGGATTGACGAAAGACCATTAAAAGCTGTTCTACCTGTGTCTTCAGGAGTTAAACCAAATCAATTATTTATTGTTGAGGGTAAAGCTAGACAAGGTGTAGGTGGCTGGTACGCACGAGAACATAATGTAATTGCTGTAAGTAAGGCTACATTTTCAGATGACAACGTTGCTGTTATGGGACATGAATTTATTCATTATTTGGATTTCAATAATTCAAAATTACGGCAAGCAACAACGCAATTCTATAACTACAGAACACGACTTGATAGACCTCAACTGCATCCACAGGGATTAGTAAAAGTCGATAACTGGGGCAGAGATTATGCTGGTCTAGTTATGTCAGACTTATCGTTCACCGGGGCTGAAGTTCCCTCCGTAGGAATTGAATTCCTACTTCAAGACCCTCTGGCATTTGCTGAGCGTGACTTTGAATACTTCAAATTTATGGTGGATAACGTACTATGTTCATCGCAACAATAATCGTAAGTGGTCAAGAGTCTAATTTGATTTATGACAATCAAAGACTATTTTTTGATGGCTATTTAGAACCATTGAACGACGTAGCAAACACCAAAAAACTTATGAATGCTCTAGGTATTATGGGTAGCGTTTTGCCAGTCCAAGTAGATATCGTTGAGGCTTTATCCAAATATAAAAACGTACGTGTTGAATACCTGAACATAATCCCGGAGTTTGAAGATCAATCAGAAGTCCTAATTTAGGTATGTGGGATAGTGAAGCCATGGACTTGCTGACATCTTCTGTAGACGGTATCAAGAGCGACCGGTTAGGCTACGTCAAGGGCTACCTGGTTCGCTTTGGCGATGCTAAGACATCCGATCTTGAAGGTGACTTTTTCACCGCTTCAACCGACTACGGCTTCCCGGTTTCCAAGGGTCAGCGCGTACCGCTCAACGTCTACTACCACCACGGCATGGATGCCGCTGTCGGAAAGAAGAGCATCGGTACAGGCTACATCAAGATGGACGATGTCGGGCTATGGTACGAAGCGCAGCTAGACATGGCCGACGAATACGGCAGCATGATTGCGAAGCTCTGCAAGCAAGGCAAGATGGGCTTTTCCTCTGGTGCTGCTGGTCATCTGGTAGAGCGCAAGAGCATGGGCGGTGCCGCTGAGATTACCCGCTGGCCTATCGCCGAAGCATCGATTACCCCGACACCAGCCGAGTATCGTAACAGTGTAAAAACCTTGAAGGAGTACTACGGCATGGAGCCTATGATGGATGAAGAAGAAGAGATGGTCATGGCTCCAATGCCTGAGCAGTCAGCCGCCGAGTATGCCGCTGAGATATTCAAAGAGGCCGAAGGTGAGTTAATCCACGAAGGCCTAGAAGCCTACTGGGATGCGCTCTCTGGTGCTATGGAAGTGATCGAAAGTGCCGACATGGCTAATGCCTTGGTCGATGCTTTCGCGGAACGTGCAAAGGGCTTGTATGCCATGCACGGCAAAAAGTGTATACAACCCGCATCCCTGCGGGGTGTAGAGCGTCGACTGCGGGATGCAGTCGGTCTTAGCCGGTCAGCTGCAAAGCGACTTGCTCCTGAGTGTTGGGAATCTCTGCGGGATGCAGACCAGACAGAAGCAAACCCGGTCATCGTAGTAGAGGCGAAAGCCCATGACAATGACGAGCGCCAGGACTTACTGGCTCGTCTGGAGTTGCTAACACAACTATGAATCTGACACAACTACAGAATCAAAAAGACTCTGTGCTTGCTACCGCGCGGGAGCTTGCTTCCGGTAACGGTGACCTTGCACAGGTCAAGAGCCTGATGGCTGAAGCCAAGGGCATTGAAGAGCGCATCGAGACAATCAAGGCACTCGGACAAGGCCACCCTGTGGCAACCGAAGCGCAAGTAGACCAGCCTTGGAAGTCCGGCGGCGTTGGACGCAATCCACTTTCCGGCACTCGTGATGAAGCCAACTACAAGGCGTACTGCTGGGGCCAGTGGGGCCGCTCTATCATGGGCAACCGCAAGGCCGCTGAGTGGGTCAAGAACAACCTGAAGGCACAGTCTGAAGGCACGACAACCGCTGGTGGTTTCACCGTACCGGATCCGTTGTCATCTGAGCTTATCTACCTCCGTGAGCAGTTCGGAGTTGCTCGGCAGAACTGCCGCATCTATCCGATGAGCAGCGATGTCTTGAACGTGCCGAACGCAACCGCAAGCACAACGGTTTACTATCCGGGTGAAAACACGGCTATCACTGCAAGCGACTTGACCTTCGCACAGGTCAACTTGGTTGCAAAGAAGCCATCGGTTCTTACTCAGGTTTCTAAAGAGTTGGCCGAAGATAGCATCATTGACTTTGGTGCAACCCTTGCCCGTGATATGGCATACGTCCTTGCTAAGGAAGAAGACCGCGTTGTTTTCAACAATGCTGTAGACTCCACCTCCGGCCTTGATGGCATCCTTTATGCTGTCTACAACCAGAACGCCACCAAGGCTAACATCGCCAGCGTTCAGGTCTTCACGACCGGTCAGACCATCACATATGCGCCAACACTTGCTAACTTGAAGGGCATGGTTGCCAAGCTCCCAACGTATGCCGCTAACGCTAAGTGGTTTATGCACAAGGAGATTTGGTACAACGCGATTGCACCACTGCTCGATGCACTCGGTGGAAACGCTATCAGCGACATCGCAAATGCCTACGGGCCTACGCCTATGCTCTACGGATACCCTGTGGTTTTCGTGCAGAATATGTCTAAGGTCTTGGCTGCAACCACGCCGTACATCTTGCTCGGTGACCTGAGCATGGGTACCGCATTCGGTGATCGCCGAACCGTTACGATTGAAGTATCGGATCAGCGCTACTTTGTTGAGGATGCTTTGGCATTCAAGGCAACTGAGCGTTTTGCTTTCTCCGCTTTCGACATCGGCAACGTCAATGCCACGGCATCCAGCCGTGTCCCTGGCTCGCTTATCGTCGGAGCATCCGCAGCTACATAAAGCGAACGGGTTCTTATCTCAAGCCCTCGGCAGACGTGCCGGGGGCTTTTCCTTTGTGTGGGATACTGAAACCATGATGACACGAGCCGAAGCGATAGCGCAGGTATCACTATTTGTAGATGCCCAAAGTTATCCGCAGATGTCCACCACCGAGATAGGTTCCATCCTTGATTCTTACTCACGGTTCACCACTTGGGCAGTTAGCACCACCTATGCTGTCGGTGACCGTGTAGTGCCTACAACGCCCAACGGCAGGGTCTACGAATGCAGGGTTGCCGGTACGTCAGGCACGACACAACCATCTTTCCCGGCTTACACGGCGTACCACTTCAAGGGCTACAGTCTTGAAGACGGCACCAGCAACCCTACCCTTGTTTGGGTAGACCAAGGCCCGATCAACGTTGAGCGCTACGATGTCAGGACAGCAACCCGGCAAGCGTGGATGATAAAAGCAAGCCGCTGCGCTTCAGACATTGATGCCAAGGAAGGCACAAGCGATGTCAAGCTTTCCCAACTCAAAGCACACTGCCTTTCGATGGCTGAACGATACAGACCGTTGGTGTTTGCATGAGTCCAATACTCCGCGCAACCATCAGCGCTGGCATGGTACGCAACCTTTGCCAAGACCGAGTAGAGATTCACCGCTTCACCTTGACCGAAGATGGCAGGGGCGGTGCTACTGAGACATGGCGCAAGGTTGCCGAGTACAACGCCAGGCTAACCAACCAGAGCGACACAGAATCAATCGTAGGTGGTGGCATCCAGTCATCTGCACAATGGACGCTGATAGTCGCTGTTAGTGCTGACGTGATGCCGCAGGACAGGGTTTACCGGGTAGGCGATGATGCCCGCTATTACGATGTCATCGGGACAGACTTTGGACAGACAGAACTTTTAGTACAGCACGTAGGGCTGGTGGAGCGTACATCATGAGCGCATCAGAGTGGACAGCAATAGGTATCTTTGTTGCGGGCTTGGTTGTTAGCCTACTGGTCTACATCGTGCAATTCTTGCACAAGATGGACAAGCGCAACGACATTGACAGCGTCACGATCAAAGACCACGGGCATAGACTGGTCAAGGTTGAGACCGATACCGGCGAACTGAAGACCCGCGTTACACACTTGGAGGCAAAGCAATGAACAGCATATCAATCAAAAGGTTAGTGGTCGTTGTGATCGTGGCTTTCGTAGCTGCATTTACCTCGGTGTTCGGCGATGGCATCCGCACATCCGAAGCACACGACATTGCCGAGCTGGGCGCAGTGCTGGCACTGTACGGGAGCAAGGCGGTAGCGGCGGGTGTCTCCGCTGCGGTGTCTAGTGTGCTGGCGTTCCTCACGATGCCGTTTAGTGGGACGCAGATGAACGCTTTGAAGGTGGGTAAATGAACTTCGAAACTCTTGAGATAACAAACAACCCACAGAACCCGGCAGACTACATTGTCAAAGGCATCATTACAAACGATGCAAACGAACCAATTGCAGACTTTGGACCTGATGGCACATCTGTATTTACTTGGTGGGCTCAACAGGATTCTACTTGGCAGTTGTCTATCGTGAATCAATTTGTGTGGTTGATGGCTGCTGAAATCGTGAATGGGACAGCGGAATAATGGCAATCTATTACGTTCGCCCAGACGGCAACAATAGTAACACTGGAACAGGCCCAGCCGCAGGACAAGCGTGGCAGACCCTAGCACGTATCGTGCAGGCTGGTACGGCGTTTACGTCTGGTGATACGGTCTACATCGCTCCCGGCACATACCGCCAGAGCATCACCACGACAGCCACATATACATCTGCGACCAACTTTTTCGGTGACCCTACAGCGGCGCAGTTTCCCGGAATTACGCCGGGTATGGTACGCATTACTAACAGACTAATCAACGATAACAGTGCCGCTACTAGCCAACAATTATGGGGTGGCGTGACGTTTGATTACATCAATATCAGCAACATATATTTTGACCATTCCTCCACTAAAGGAGGCATTTATTACAGTGGGTCAGGTAATAACTCATCAATCAAAAACTGTATATTTTTTGGCAATAGTGAAACTGGTGGCGGTGTTGGTGGGCCACCAATATGGTTGATATCGGTTAAAAACGTACTAATAGAAAACTGTATTGTTAATCGTGCTTATGTCGCGATGTACATCTCAACTACTACTGACACCAACACTAATGTAGTTGTACGCAATTGCTATATTAACAATTGTGGAAGTTATGGCATTTGGACAAATACCGGTGTTGGTGGAGGTCTCATTATGAGCAATTTACTAATATCCGGCACCATTGGTAACGCGGTGTATTTCCAAGGAACAGGAAATATAACGTCAAAATCTTATATAACAAATAGTATTTTTCATATTTGTGCTGGTTCAGTTCAAGGTGCATCAGCAACAAATATTGTTGAAGATTACAATCGCCGCATAAACTCTGGTGGAAATACAACAGTACCGACTGGAACAAATACCGTTACTGACGGCGCACCACAATTTGACTTTGGGCATACCTCACTGTTTGGTTTAGCAGTACAAAAACCGTTTAGTGCATTCACCGGCTCCGTCAACAGCGGGGCAGGTTTAGCAACCTACGCAAGCACAAGCGACCTCTACGGGCAGACGTGGTCAGGTGGTGCAGGTGTGCCAGATATTGGATGTGCAACTGCTGTACAGGCATCCGGCACAAGTTACTACTATCCATCGGAGCGCAACGCGTCTACCATCACAATCGCTCCCGGCTCAACATCACAAAGCATCGAACTCTATCTCGGTGCTACAGGCTTGACCTTTGCTACCTCCGGTCTAGCGGCATACTACGTCCGCAACCAGTCGGCTCCTGTGGCTATCACGCTGGTCACGCAGACACCTACAGGTGCGTGGACATCTGGTGGCTTTGCGGAGATTGATTCGAGCCTTGTGCCGGGTGTGTATCGGCTTGATGTCCCTAACGCCGCATTCGCTGCTGGCGCATCTGATGTCACGATCGTGGTCAGAGGAGCATCTGGCACGAACGGCGCGGTCTTGACGGTCACGCTGAGTAGTGGTGGCTTGACGGCAGCGCAGACAGCCGCAGCGGTATGGGATGAGGCAAGGGCAAGCCACACGACAGCCGGTACTTTCGGGCAGTACGTCAACGCGGAACTGGTTACACCTACAAATGCCGCTCTGGTTCGCATGGGGCCTTTTGAGGTCAAGGCTGACGGCTTGGGGGCATCTGATCCGCTTGACATCCAGAAGGGCGCACAGCACGGAATCGATATCCAGTGTGTAGACAACAACGGCGCAGGGATTGATATCACGAGTGCAACGGTTACGGCTAAAATCTACAACAGCGGTGCAACGCTTGTAAGCACTCTTGCTTGCACGGCAACCTATGCAGCTGATGGGCGGGCAACGTTCACGCTTACTACGGCGGTAACCAACACGCCGGGGACTTACACAGCTACGATCACAAGGTCAACAACGGCAAACGACACGCAGATATTCGGGCCACTCCGCATTTATGTAAGGGATATCTAATGGCATTGATTTATGATTTGACAGAAGACCCTCAGCAGGTCGTGCAAGTCTCCGCATGGGTCGGAGACTGGCACTCCTACGTGGTGCGCTTGGTTGACGAACTAGGAAGCCCTGTAGACATCACGACAGGTACGCTTGGGGCAACCTTTACTAACATCCAGACCGGCTCTACGTATACCTTTCCATCCGGATCGGTTACCTTGACCAAGCAGTACAGCGCACAAGGCATCTTGTCGGTGTTGAACCCGGCGGCTTACCCGACAGCGGCAGACATCCGGCTCACGGTTTCCTTTACGGTGTCAACCACGGTGCGGCGCTTTGGGCCTTTACAGATACAGGTGCTTGCTCCGTGATAAAGATGAGCTTCAGCCTAAAGAAAGTACGGCTTGATTCTTACCAGAAGAATCTACGCCAACTTTCACAGGTTGTCGGGAAGGCTGCGGCTGGTATTGAAGGTGAAGCCAAGTCTAGTATTTTGAAAAGCTCCGGCAAGTACAAGCAGTATGACAATCACTGGTCAAGCCCTCCAGGCTCACCGCCTAACAACGACACTGGATACCTTGCTAACAGCATCGGGCATCGAATGACGGGCGCAACATCTGCGGAAGTATTTGTAAGCGCAAAGTACGGCGTACCGCTGGAGCTGGGCTGGATATCGAAGTCTGGAAACCACGTACCGGCGAGGCCTTTCCTGCGTCCCGCTGTGGAGTATGTAGCCCCGTCTTTTCAAGCGGCTTGTAAGGTCATCCTGAAGGGTGGTAAGTAATGGCATTTGAACCAGCCGTGATTGAACAGTGGATTTATGAAACTCTAACCGGCGATACTACGCTTATGGGTTTACTTGCTCCCGACAATAAACCTAATGGTTTCCAGATGGGGGTCTATAACACCATAGCCCCGCAGACAGACCCTATCAGCCGCAAGCAACCGATCACGCCTTACATTGTCTTTGACCGTGCAGGTAACGCAGGGCAAGACCAAGACGTGCTATGCGGTAGCCGGGTTTTCACTTATCCGACCTACAGAATCACCGTGTGGGATACTGCAAGTGGTGCGGTAAGCATGAATCAGTCCGCTGCTATCATGTCCCGCGTAGACACACTGCTTGACAATATTCACGTTTCGAGTACCACTCCACGGTTCTACAGCCGGAGGGAATCAACAGCTCAGACGTTTGGTTTGGAGAGTGGTGGTCGGACTGATTTTGGAGTGACGGCGGTGTACCGTATGGTCACACAGCAATAGGAGTTTCTTATGCCATTTACACGTACATCTGCTTTAATCGGTGAAAACTGCGTGGTTACCGTTGCCTTTGGTGGCTATCAAGACGGTACGCCTTCAGCCTTCACCGCTGACACCTACACTTGTATCGCTCGCTCGGTGCGGTTCAGCACATCGGTCAATACGGTTGACGTTTCCGCTCTTTGCGATACTCAGAACAAGGCGCAAGCAACCAAGGCTAACGGCAGCGTTGAGGTTGAGTTTCTGGTTGATTCCGTGGTCGGGCCTATCTTCTTTAACAGAGATGGTTATTATTGCCAGATTGTTCTTACGCCTGGAAGCCTTGCCGCTAAGACTTTTGTTGGTGTTGTTACATCTACAGGTATCAGCGTAGCAACCGAGGAAGCCGTCACTGAGTCCGCAACTATCACGCTCGGTGCTAACGGAGTGACAACCGCTTGGGCGTAGTACACTAAGCCATGTCACTAAGTAACCTTAAACAAATCCCTAAAGATGCCGACAGGGGAATCCTTGTGGTCGACCTGTCGAGCATCGCTGGAGATGGCGCAGAACTCCGCTTTCGCGAACCGAAGGCGGCAGACCTCTTCCCAGATTCCAAAGAGCTGCAAACCCTGCGTGTTGCATTTGCTGAGTTTCCCGAAGCGATGCTTTATCAGATCTATCTGCTTGGTCGGTGCTATGTGCCAGACCCTACAGATGGCGCTGAGGAATCACCACTACGGGCATTCGGTAATCTGGCACGTACAAGCAAACAAACGTTCTTTCGTATCCTTGGTGAGTTCATTTCTTGGTATCCAACAGATGACTTACAAGGCCGGGTAAAAGACGCAAAAAACGACTCAGAGGTGTAGCCGGTCAGGTTGCCTACTACACCGTTAAGTATCTCAACCGGCACCCTTCAGAGACCGACCTAACCCTTGACCAGATAGCCGAGGTGGCTATGATCGGACAAGAGATTGAAAAGCAACAGGTCGAGATGATGAGTGCAATGTTCGGAGGCCGATGATGACAGTAGCGGAACTTACAGCCAAGATATCGATAGTTGGTGAAGCCGCCGCTGTTCGTGCCTTGAGCCGGGTAGGCCAGTCGGCTAAAAGTGTTGGTGAAGCAATCCGCACTGCGGCAGATGCCACCCGGTTGTTAGAGTTAGCACAAGGCAGTTTTGCAGCCGTAACCGGTGTGCAAGCTGCCATGGCGTACGATTCACAGGTTCGTGGTTTGGCGGCCTATGCCAAGAATGCACAGGAACTACAAGCCCAACTGGGAAGGCTTCAGGAGATAGCCAAACTCCCCGGGTTGGGCCTTCCAGAGGTTCGTGCGGGTGTTCTACAACTTGAAGCCGCAGGACTAAACGCCCAGACTGCCGAACGTGCATTGATGGCTTTTGGTAATGCGCTTGCTCTGGTTGGAAAAGGTAAATCAGAACTGGACGGGGTTATCCTGGCGCTCGGTCAGATAGCCAGCAAGGGCGCAATCTCAGCTGAGGAAATCAATCAGATAGCCGAGCGTGTCCCGCAGATCCGGCAGGTGTTGGTTTCCGCGTTTGGTACAGCATCCACTGAAGCCATCCAAAAGATGGGCATTACAGCAGATGAAGCCATCAAGCGTATTATCTCCGGCCTTGAACAATTACCGAAGGCTACGCAGTCCGCATTGACTACTTTCGAGAATCTACAGGATGCGCTTACCGCTGCCTTCCTACCTATTGGCCGTGGCATCCTTGACATCTTCAGTAGTGCCGAAGGCGGCTCGATGCGCTTGATTGAGCGTGTCGCAGAGATGGGTAGACAGATAGGCGAAGTGTTTAGCGCCATCGGCAAGAGTGGTGTAATCCAAGATTTCCTAAACCGTGTCATTGGTGCGTTCGGCCCCGGTGGTAACTTCCAGCAAGCAATGATAAATGTAGCCGCTAACCTACTGGCGTTCTTTGCTCAACTACCAAGGATACTGCAAGAACTTGGGCCAGCCATCATGACGTTTTTCAGTGATATTGGCTACAACATCAAGGCATTCTTTATGAATACGTTTGGTGGCTTAGAAACCAACATCATGGAAGTAGCACAGATGATTGAAAACCAAATAAAAGAAGTCATCAAGAATCTGTCATCGTTCAAAATCTTTGGTGTTCCTGTTGCTGAAGCGCCATCCGCTGGTATTGCTGGCATGAGTGGCCCCGCAGATTTACAACCACCAGAGACAAAGCGCCCGATGTATCCTTATAGAACGCCAAGATTCCCAATGCCTGCCCTTGGGGCTGTCCCTGACCTTGCCGGTGAATACGGTCGTGCAATACGTGAGATGTTAGGCCCTCAAGGGTTACCGCCAGGAATGATATTCGGCGGGGCTCAAGGTACTGGTGGCGGCATGGGTGGAGACTCTATCGGCGGCATACTAGGCAAGATTGCAGACAATACCAAGACAACCGCTGACGCTCTAACCCTACGCCGTGAAACGCTCGGTGGTGGGCAACTTGGACAGATGGGCGTTACGGCTGCAGAGATGGCGGTAGGTGGTGGTGGTGGTATCCGGATGGGTGATTTCATGGGCGGTGGTAACCGTGGCTTGATACCTGCCGGTACTGAACTAGAGCGAGCAGTCCGATCTGTCATCCGTGATGAAGCAAGGCGCAACG
>Ga0209190_1002355_pt1 | contig 12768 bp, 15 predicted proteins | sample M_140205_XF_Meta_FD_187315 | JGI IMG/M metagenome (GOLD analysis project Ga0209190, IMG submission 187315) | Freshwater microbial communities from Lake Montjoie, Canada to study carbon cycling - M_140205_XF_MetaG (SPAdes) (version 2) | ecosystem: Environmental > Aquatic > Freshwater > Lake... | reverse complement strand
TCAACTCGGTAATGTTTAGCAACTACTCTAAGAACACTGAGAGACTGAATAACGAATGGCTCACAGGAGAGGCTGATATAGTACTAGATGATCAAATAGTAGACATTAAGACATCATGGTCCTTAGAAACGTTCCCTGCTACCTCAGAAGAGGGTATAAATAAAGATTATGAGTGGCAGCTAAGAGCTTACATGATGTTATATGATAAGAACTATGCTAGTCTAGTCTATTGTATGGTCTCTACTCATCCATCACTACTCAATGAATGGGAGAACTTATCACTACATCAGGTAGATCACATAGCTCCTGAGAAGAGAATCACTACTCTACTCTTCACTAGAGACATTGAGCTTGAGGAGGAGATTAAGGTAAGACTGCATTACTGCACTGAGTACTATGTTAAGTATATTAATCAATTAAATAATAAATAAGATGGAACAAGAAGATTTTTACAAGACTGCATTAATTGCAGCACTACAAGCACTAATACATAACAATCCTGGCATCAGTGCCAAGTTTGCTGCTAAGAAAGCTAAGGAGTATGCTATGGAGCTAGAGACACTACACTATGGTGAGTACAACAATCCATTCCCTGATAAAGTAGTATGACCGAGAAAACAATGGCAATGATCCTGATGCTGATAATTTATGGATTGATAATACTAGGTATGTATAATTTAATAACAACTATAATATGAATGATTACAAATTGAAAGGACTTATCAAAGTGATAGGCGAGACAGTACAAGTTACTGAGAAATTCTCTAAGAGAGAAGTAGTAATAACAGTAGAGGATGGTAAATTCCCTCAACACATCACCCTACAGGCTACAGGAGATAAGACATCTCTACTAGATGGCTGTAGAGTAGGTGAAGAGGTGGAGGCATCATTTAATCTGAGAGGTAGAGAATGGCAGGATAAACATTTTAACTCATTAGAGCTATGGAAGATTGAAGTGTTAGCACCTGCACCTGCAACAGCTCCTGCTCATGTACCTGATAATCCTGGAGATGATCTCCCTTTCTAAGGGGCAGAGCCTTAAAGACTTTATGATTAAAGAGACAAAGTCTAAGCTCACCCAAAGATATAAGCTCAGTCATTATGCTGAGGATATCGGAGTCTCTTACTGTAGTATTTGGAGATTCACCAATGGTAAGGCTGTCAATGAGCAGTTCTATCTCAAATGGTGGAAAAATTATCTAAAAAACTAATAACTTTTAGGCAGTCTTATGGCTGCCTTTGTTATTTTTGGCAGATGAACATACTAACCTATATCGCAATATCATGGTTTATAGTAAACTTTGAGCCATTACAGCTACTGATTGACTCAATCTATAGCAAATTCAAACCTAGCATTCTAGCAATGTATCTACATTCATCTGCTACCTGTATTAAATGTATATCATTTTGGCTAACATTAATTTGCACCTGGTCCTTTATTGAAGCAACTATTGTAGCCTTACTATCGTTTATATTACAGGAATGTTTACAGAAGCTGAGCAAGTAATAATACAATATGTTTTCAGTCTACCTGAGAAAGAGCAATCCTATAAGACTCACTTATTAAAACTCAAGGCTATAAAAGATAGGTTGCTTGGTTATGAAAAAGAATGTTTCTGTAGTAGTGTGAGAAGAAAGATATGGTATAAGGATTTCAAGCAATGGTATGAGACCTATACTTGACAACTACATATCAGCTCACTACAAAGAGATAAGGAAATATACTAACTATTTTCTAGTAAGAATGAAATCTACAATATCTGCTGATGCTGTAATAAATAACTCTTTTTTATATTTATGTAATATAGATATAGAGGTGACTGATCCTGGTAAGGTGAAAGCATATCTACTCAATACTATTAAGATGCAAATACTATGGAGTACATCACTAACTAATAGGCAGGAGAGAGTGACAGCTACAGATAGTACCATGCCTATAGTGATGGATGATGATACTGATTTATACGATAAGATACGAGAAGATATGCAGTATCAGAATAACATGGCAGTGATAGAGACATATAGAGGGAGGATTACAGATAGAATTAAGCTGATAGTGTTTCAATGTTACTTTGACAAAGGATACAGTACAGCTAGAGCAATGGCAGAATATTTTAAAATACCTGTTACATCTGCTCACTATTGGATACAAGAAATTAAAAACGATTTAAAACAACTAAGAGATGAAAATTAAAAATGAATTTATTGGAGTAAAAGTATCTCACAAAGGTAATAATGTAAATGTCTCAACTGAGAATTACACTTTTTGTGAGTCTATAGGTCTAGGCTATATGTTTGAAGAGCCAACAGTATCAGAGCCTAAAGTAGTAAAGTATAAAGCAGTCAAAGGACCTATTCCTGAGCCTAAGCCTGAAGTAACTGAGGAGGATGGCACAGAAACAGAGTAGCATATCATTCTGCAGAAAGCCTAAGGTAAAGAGACCAGGTGTTCATGCTAAGAGTAAGACATCTAAGCTGAAATCAAGTAAGAATTATACTAAGCAATACAATAGACAAGGAAATGGGTAGAACAAAACTAATAGAGACTCCTGAGAAGCTCATGGAGATATTTGAGGAGTATAGAGCTTATACTCTAGCTAATCCTAGAACTAAATGGGTGCTATCACAAAAGACTGCAGAGATGGTGGCAGAGCCTTTGAGAGTGCCTTTAACTAATGAGGGATTTGAGATATTCTGCTATAAGAACTACTCAGATTGTCATCATTATTTTGATAACACTGATAACAGATATTCAGAGTATAGGACAGTCTGTTCACATATAAAGAGAGAGATCAGAAACGATCAAATCAGTGGAGGTATGGTAGGACAGTTTAATCCATCCATAACTCAGAGACTAAACAACCTAACCGAGAAATCAGACATCACTACCAATGGTAAGGACATCTCTGAAATCAAAGTTAATATCATCACTAGTGCAAAGGATTGAAATGATGTGCCAAGCTGTTGAGGCTTACATCTATTCTAAGAAAGGAGTAGCTATAAAGATAAACAGGATAGCAATTATCAGTGATGCTAGGCAGATGGAGATGTTAGCCTATGCTTATGCTTATGCCAATGGAGATAGATAGTACAGTTATATTTCAAAAGAACTATGCAGCTCTCACTGATCCTGCACTAAGATTCATTATCAATGAGGGTGGGAGTAGAAGCTCTAAGACCTACAGCCTTTGTCAGATGCTAATAGTCTACTGCTATCAGAATAAGAATAAGGTAGTGTCAATCATTCGTAAGACATTCCCTGCACTGAGAGCTACAGTGATGAGGGATTTTTTAGAGATCATGAAGAGCATGGACATCTATGAGGTTAGCAATCATAACAAGTCAGAGCATATCTACTCATTCCCTAATGGATCTATAGTGGAGTTCTTTAGTGTAGATGATGAGCAGAAAATAAGGGGTAGGAAAAGAGATGTTGCATGGTGTAATGAGGCTAATGAATTATTCTATGATGACTTTACTCAGCTTAACATGAGAACAGAAGACAAGCTAATCTTTGACTATAATCCCTCTGAGTCATCCTCCTGGCTCTATGACCTACCAACTGAGGAGAGCATCCTGATTAAGTCTACCTACCGAGATAATCCATTCCTACCTGATAGCATTAAAAAGCAGATTGAGGATCTAAAGAGAACTGATGAGGCAATGTATCAGATATATGCTCTAGGTGAGAAAGCTATCAGTAAGAGTAACATCTATTCTAATTGGACCTTTATAGCTCATAGACCAACTAAGTTTGTAAAGTATGTTTATGGCTTAGACTTTGGATACAATCACCCTACAGCTCTAGTTAGAGTCTATTACTGTGATAATGATATCTTCATTGAGAAAATAATCTATGAGAGCTACCTGACCACTACTCAGCTGATAGAGAGGATGGATGCATTGAATGTAGATAAGAATATAGAAATCATGGCTGACTACTCAAGACCTGAGATAATAGCCGAGATGAATACTGCAGGGTATGATGTGCATAATGCTAACAAGGTAGTGAAGAAAGGCATAGATAACATTAAGACCTTTGGAGTATTTTGTCAGGAGGATAAGCAGATAATGAAAGAGTATGAGAATTATAAGTGGAAAAAGATAGGTGATCAGATAATGGATGAGCCTGTCAAATTATATGATGATGCTATGGATGCTATCCGATATGCTACCACTTACATAAGGCAGGAGTATTACACTGATGACTCATACTATGCGTTCTAAACAGAATTGACATTTAATATAATATAGTTATGAGTGATATATTAAAACAAATAGCCGATAATCTAGGAGCAGGTCTTGTCAATGGCAGTTACCTTAATGGCATAGCAGATTATTATGGAGTAGATACAACTATCTCTACCGATATAATGGCTGATATATTAACTGCAGTAGGAGGTGATCCATCTACATCTACTGACTATCTTCAGGATATAGTAAAAGAGTTAGGGCAAGATACTACAGTCAATGCAAATTGGATGGAGGCATGGCTACTAGCTACTACAGGTCCTGTATTTAGTGATGACAGAATCACTGAGATAGGAGATAGCAGATTCACTGAGGATAGCTTGTATGAAAGAGTAACACAATAAATAAATATATATAATGGCAAATAAAAAGATTAGTCAATTAACAGCAAAAGGTACAGCATTAGCTGCTACTGACTTAGTAGAAATTAGTGAAGATATTGGAGGAGGTAACTATGCAACAAAGTCAGTGACAGGTGCTAACATAAAGAGTGGATTACAAACTACTCTAGTAAGTGGCACTAACATAAAGACTATTAACAGCACTACATTGCTAGGCAGTGGTGACTTAGTGATAGCAAGTGGAGGTGGTGGAGTCCATGTATTAACAAAGCCTGTATCAGCTAGGTCTTATAGTGTTCGTACAAATGCTACAACAGCTAATAGTTCCTCATCTACAAATTCCAATACTATTGCATTATATCCCTTTATCCCTGCAAATTCAATAACTATTTCAAATCTTCAACTTAATGTAGCAGGATCTACTGCAGCAAATATAAGAATACTTGTATATTCTGATTTAAATGGTGTACCTAGTTCTAAATTAATAGAAAGTACTAACCTTGATTGTAGTACAGCAGGAACAAAAACATATACTACATCTTATACATTTACAGCAGGTACAGTTTATTGGTTGGGTTCTTATTCAAGTGCGAGTGCTTCAGTAAGTGTACTTGATGCTGCTCAAATGACACCCATATCTACTAATGCTTTTGGTACAGCTTACTCTAGTGTCGTTGCATCTGCAACTTTTGGTTCTGCACCATCTACACTTGGTACAGCTACTCTATCCTCATCAACAGCTAATCTATGTGCAATAAATTTAACAGCAGTATAATATGACACAAATAAGAAATGAAATTTACGACAAGAATGGACTTGTTGAAGTTGTTTTTATTGAAGTAGAAGGACCTACTCAAGAGGAACTAATTGCTGACAAAGAGGCTCAGCTTCTTGCTTTGTATGAAGAGTTAAAGTCTCTTAGAGGAGAATAATGCCTAGCACTACTATAATAGCACAGCCAGGTCAGTTAATGCCTGCTTACAATCCTATTAAGTATATCATAGATAATACTAATAAGAATGAGCCAGGCTTCAGATATATCTTTAGTATCTACCCTGCAGCAGGCTCTCATACTAGTGCTACTTTAGTGGCTCAATATAGAGTGCTACCTGCATGGAGTACAGGGTATGGTGAGCAGGATATATCACTGCTAATGCAATCGTTGGTGACTTATAATGAGACAGGTTTTTATTATGGAGTATCTTACGACACCTCAGAATCATGGTATCAATATGATGTAGATTTAGGGTATGAGTATATAGATAACATTTACTATACTGCAACTTTAACAAATACAGGTGGCAATGTAACAATAGTGAAAAATCCTACTCAGCCATTTGTGGCAGGTGATCAGGTAGTGATTACTCAGGATGATGGTGGATTAGCTAATCCTGCACTTGAGGGATTGCATACTGTTATATCTGCTACAGCAAATACTTTAACTGTTAATGTTTTATTTTCTACTCTTACTGTTACTAGCATAAATGGCACTATTACCTATGCAGATTTAAGAAAGACTCAGGTATTAAATGATGAGGTGATAGAGGACCAAGAGGTATTTAATGGAGCTTATAATAATTATCTTAATACTATTTATGAAAGTTTGCCATTCCCTAGTTCGACTTATTTAGGCTTAGCAAATTTTGGATATCTAATGACTAGCAATCTACCTACAGATGGATCAGTAGCTCCTAGTGCATTCTTTAACGCTCAATTCTATTACAACCTTAGAGTGTATGCAGCTTATAATTATGAAGTAGAGTGGTATGACATGAATGACAATCTATTAGACAATGCCTCATTTAATCCTGCTAGTGATGGCATTTGGGCTGTTTTTGTAGGACCTACTGGAAATGTTACTGAGGACTATTATGTATCTATATATAGTGATGGACCTACAGGTAATTACTCTTACTACTTTAAATATGACAATAGATGCAAAATTAATGACCAACAGCTTATCTATTTAGATAGAATGGGATCATGGCAATCCTTTAACTTTCAATTAAGGACCTATGAGAAAGGGCAGATTACTAGAGAGCAGTACAATCAGCATATAGATGGACAGGTAGATAATAGCCAGTGGGTAGGAGTTTCTCTACAAAAAGGATTCAGAACTTATAACACTAATGTCACTAAGACCTTAGACTTAAATACTAATTGGATGGCTGAGTATGATGCTAAAAGATTTCAAGAGCTACTGACATCTCCTCAAGTATATTACTCTTCAGAGAATTACTTTTGTGCCTGTGTAGTAGAGGCTACTAGCTTTGAAGTATTCAGCCAAAAAAATAAGAAACTAATTAAGCAATCAGTAACTATTAAGCTAGCACAACAAGATCCTATCAATGGTTAGAATACAACTTAGCACAGGATACCTAGATGTCAAAGAGGGTACATCATTCCCTCTGAACTTTAGTGTGGGAGATATTAGAGATATATCTAAAAGAACAGGCTCGTTCTCTAAGACCATTACACTGATAGGCAATAGCAATAACAATACTCTGCTCAATCATTACTATGATGTAAACATTCAAGCAGGTACTTTCAATATCAATACAATCACTAATTGTGATGTCATTGAGAATGGTATACCTGTTATGATTAATGCTACTCTTCAGCTCACTAACATAAAGAAGTCACAAGTGACAGGAGCTTATGAGCAGATGGTGGAGTATGAGGTATTGATTAAAGAGGATAGAGGTACATTCTTTACTGACATCTCTAATAAGTATCTGAATGATATAGATTTCTCAGACTTAGATCACTATGTAGATCCTGATGTAGTAATTAATAGCTTTGACCATACTATAGCTAATGGCTATAAATATGTAATGCCATTCAACATAGACAATCAATATCAGTTTAATTGGTTTAAGCCTGCTATCTATGCTCAGACTTACTTTGATAGAATCTTTGCTACAGCAGGTTATAGTTATACTTGGGCAGGATTAGAAGCTGCGAACTTTGATAAGCTACTGATTCCATACAATGGTGATCAGAATGTAGTGGATTGGCAGGATGTTAAGGTAGTGGCAGAGATAAGTAATTTTAACTTAACTCCAACTCAATTTGTTACTAGTAATGCAAATACTGTGCAGGTTGATGGTATAGATAATGTAACAGGATGGACTGAAATATCAGATCCTGCAGCATTATTTAATCCATCTACAGGAGAGTACACTACTCCTCAATGGGTAGGCAATGGCTCAGGGGAATCTTATATATATGAGGCAACAGTAGAAGGTAATATGAGTTTAAATGTAACTCACAACTGTTCTATTAATACATCTACTGCAAGTGGAACTGTAACAGGAATTAAATACACTCCCTTTTTACAGGTAAGAGTAGGATCATCTACATATAATGTACCATGTAATGGTAATCCAATAGAAATAGCAACAGGAACTTATACTGTTGGCACAGTAAATTTAGGAAATATAAATGCTGTATTCACTTTTAATGCTACTACTAATGGTACAGGAGGGATAGATGTAGGAGATATACAGATAGTCTATGTAGGAATTGATGCACAAAGAACTTTTTCAGGTATTCCTGGACTAGGTGATCCTTATTGGAATAGACAGGCAGCATCAGGATCATGGTCACCTCCTGAAATTATTGTAGATTTTACATCAATTAAACTAACCATCCGCCCATCTGATAACATCCCATTGAACAGTGGTATCACTACCATGAATACCTTTATACCTGAGAAGATTAAGCAATCAGATTTTATTAAGAGCATCTTTATGATGTACAATCTTTATGCTACAAGTGATCCTAACAGCGAGAACAATCTAATCTTATTGCATAGAGATGAGTATTATGATTCAGGTAAGGGAGTAGATTGGACCAACAAGCTGATGAAAGACAAAGAGCAATCTATGATTTTTATCCCTGAGCTTAACAATAAGAAACTAAGACTCAGTTATAAGGCAGATACTGATTCACCTAATACAGTATATACTGATGTCACTAGAGAAATATATGGGCAGGCAGAAATAACCTTTGAGAATGAGTATGTTAAAGGCATAGATGTCAAAGAACTTATCTTCTCACCTACTCCTGTACAGCCTACAGTATTCGGTGCATTCCTACCATTACTTAATGGTGCAGCACCTAAGACTAATCTAAGGATACTATTTGATAATGGACAGGTAACTGCTCAGAATGTAGTGATAAATTCAGGGTATGATAGTACAACAGATACAAATGGACTCTATCCCTATCTCTCACACTTTGGAGGAGATGATCCCTTTAATCCTACATTTGATATTAACTTTGCACCTTGTCAATACTACTACTATCAAGTAGCTCAGAACACTAACAACAATCTATACAATAGTTATTGGAGGAGAACAGTAGCACAGATTAATGGAGGTAAGCTATTGACTGCCTATTTCCTACTCTATGAGGTAGACATCCAACACATGGAGCTAAATGATAAGATAAGGATAGACAATTCATGGTGGAGTATTAATAAGATTATAGATTACAATGCTAATAATTTACAGCCTACTAAGGTGGAGCTGATTAGCCTAGAGACTGAGATAGACCTACCTCCATTCTTTGGTGGGCCAGGTACTCCTGTAGGACCAGGTAATGGTGAGCAGATTCAATCTATCATGCAAGGCTATAATGAGAAGACTAATGTCACTACTAATAACAATGACTCTATAATCTTAGGCTCAGGTAATGTAGTAGGTGATGGACTTAGAGCCATGATAGTAGGAGATAATCTAAGTATAGAGAATGATGGCATAGCTACTACTAACATGACTATCACTAACACCCTAAATGGTAGAGCTGTCAGTGATATACTACCTACCTACACTAAGTACATAGCTTTGATTAGTCAGAGTAGTACCTCAGCACCTACAGTGATAGAGTTAGAAAATACTATAGGACCTATAATATGGACTCGATCAGCAACAGGTATATATTTTGGTACATTAGCAGGAGTATTCACTGCTAATAAGACTTATGTAACGCTTAGCAATGTAGTGACTGATAGCATAGTATTGGCAGAAAGAAAGGATGCTAATTCTATTCAGATAAGTACTACCAACCTACATAGCCCTACTGCAGCTTATCACGATTCACACTTAAGTAACAACACCCTAGAAATCAGAGTATATGAATGAAGTAGTAATACCACTTAAGATACAAGGCATAGCTCAGATGAAAGCTGAGTTAAGAGAATTGAAAGGATCTATAGCCAGTGCTACTGATCCTACACAAATGACTGCACTTGCTCAACAGGCAGGTGTACTTAGTGATAGGATTAAGGATGCTAATGAGGCAGTGGCAGTATTTGCTACAGGCTCTAAGTTTGAACAGGTAAGCAATGGACTTGGAGGAATTAAAGACTCATTGATGTCATTGGACTTTGAAGAGGCAGCAGAGAAGTCTAAGACTTTTGCTAAGGCATTAGGTGGATTAAATAAAGATGATATCAGTAAGTCACTCAAAGGTATGACTGATACTGCAGGGACTTTAGGTAAAGCATTCCTAAAACTAGGAGCTCAAATATTAATCAATCCTATATTCTACATTCCTATTATTATAGCTGCTATTGTTGCTGCTATAGTTTTAGTATTGAAATCTTTTGGAGTATTAGATGATGTAATCAAAGCACTAATGGCACCCATCAATGCACTGATTCAGGGATTCAAAGACCTTACAGATTGGATAGGACTTACAACTTATGCTGCTGAAGATAATGCAGCTAAGACTGTAGCAGCTAATGAGAAAGTAACAGCATCATCTAATGAAAGAACTGCTAGACTGACTGCAGATTTGGGTAGAGAGATTGCTGAAGCTAAGGCAGCAGGTAAAGATACTACTAAGTTAGAGGAGGAGTTAAGTAATGTAAAAATAAAAGAGGCTAACAATAGAAAGAAATCTGCTAAGGAGGCACTAGATGCTCAGAAGAAATTAGGGGATGATGCTGATGTTAAAAAAATAGAAGATTTAAGAAAGCAAATAATAGCAGAGAATGAGATAATAAAGCAAGGGTATTCTGATAAGGAAATAGCTAAGCTAAATGATATTAAAGCTGATGAAGAGGCTGCTAAAAAAGCTGCTGAAAAACAAAAGGCTGCTAATGATAAGTATATAGCTGCAGATAAAGCCTCAATGCAAGAGATTGCAGCAGCTAGAAAGATAGTAACTGATTCTGCAAAGAGTGCTCAACAAGTAGAGCTAGATGACTTGGCTGCTGCTTATGCTGTTAAGATAGCTACAGCTATTAAATATAAGAATGATACTACTGCATTAGTAGAGGCTCAGAAGATTCAGGAGGCTGCTATTAATAAAAAGTATTCAGATGCAACTCAAGCTATTGAGGATGAGAAAAAAGCTAAGAAAAAAGAAGCAGATGCTAAGGCTATAATAGATGCGATAGCACTTGAAGATGCTAGATACTTAGAGATTCAAAGACTATCTACATCTGCTGCAGAGTTTGAGAAGCTACAAGCACAACAGGCATTTGAAACTAAGACTGCAGGATTAAAAGAAAATGATGAGCTGTATCTTTTGTATTTAGAAGAGTATAGAAAGAAAATAAAAGATATAAATCAAAAGACTGCAGATGATACTATAGCCTCAGATAAGAAAGCATTTGATGAGAAGATAAAAAACATTGAGGCAGGATTTAAATTAGCTCAGACTGTAGGAGATGCAATAGCATTAATGGCAGATACTAATATAACTGCTCAATTAAAAAGGGTAAAGAAAGGTAGTAAAGAGGAGGAGGTATTACTTAAGAAACAATTTGAGCAAAATAAGAAAGCACAATTAGCTGCTGCTATTATTAATGCTGCTCAAGCTCAAGTATCTATCTTAGCTCAGTATCCTAAATTTGATGGAGGCTTTGCTATGGTTGCTGCAATGGCAGGAGCTGCTATAACATCTGCAATGGCAATCGGTAAAATAGCATCTACATCTTTTAGTGGAGGTGGCTCTAGTCCTGACTCACCTGATTCTAGCTTAACATCTACCACAGCAGTAGCACCAGCAGCTGCACCTCAACTATTTGGGCAAGCTAACACAGGTAGCCAACTGAATGCAGGAGGTGGATCTAATAACATAACAGTAACAGCAGTAGTATCTGAGACTGAGATAACAGCATCACAGAACACCATTAGTAACATACAAAATAATTCAGTATTATGATAAGCTATCAATCCATAGTAGATAAGATTACTACTTTCTATGACAATCATGCACAAGTAGAAAAGGTAGGCTCAGACTTTAAAGAGCAGATGGTGAACTTTGCTACTGCAGATGAGAAGTATCCACTAATCTATGTAGTACCTACAGGAGTTACTCCATCTGAGAATGTCACTACCTTTAATCTAGAGCTGTATTGCTTTGATATCATACAGATGGATAGAGCTAACATCACAACTATTTTATCGGATACTCAGCAGATACTCCAGGACCTATACCTAGAGTTTACATTCAGTGATGACTATGACTTTGATATTGATGGACAGCCTACATTCATACCATTGAACAATGATCTACTAGACTATGCTGCAGGGTGGCAGATGAATCTATCAGTAGTCATTCCATCATGGACCAACTGTCCTATCCCTAAAAAAATATATATAGCTTATAGTCAGGTAATAGATCCTGATGATTTTACTGCAAGTAGTATAGCTTTCTTTTGTAATGAAGTACAGTGGGATGTACAATCAACTTATTTAACAGGAGACTTTACTGCTTTTATTACACATTGCAATACTAATGCTGATGGCTCTAATTTTACTCAATACGGTACATACTTTGACAATGGAGATAACAGGATAAGACTAGAGATGCCTTATAATGTTTACAGTACTTTTTGCCCTAATGGAGAAGTGACTTTAGAAATACAGTAATATAAACAAAATGCTTAATTGATATAATATAGTTATGGCATATAAGAATACAGGTGAGTTTAATGTAAAGTATCCTACTCGTAGGAGGATGGCTAACATCTTAAAGAGAATCTTAAGGAATGATATTGTACAAAACAATGGTACACTAGTAGAATCTATAAGAATCAATGCTAAGGTTACAGGATTCGGTAGCTTAGAGATTGAGATAGTAGCCATGTATTACTTTATCTTTTTGAATAACGGTGCTTTCTTATGGAATGGTGGAGTAATTACTCCTAGAGATTATG
>Ga0209190_1002351_pt1 | contig 12779 bp, 3 predicted proteins | sample M_140205_XF_Meta_FD_187315 | JGI IMG/M metagenome (GOLD analysis project Ga0209190, IMG submission 187315) | Freshwater microbial communities from Lake Montjoie, Canada to study carbon cycling - M_140205_XF_MetaG (SPAdes) (version 2) | ecosystem: Environmental > Aquatic > Freshwater > Lake... | reverse complement strand
GTTCATGAAATAAGCGATGCCGTTTTGCACTCCGTCATTGTTCGAATCGCCGTTCACCCCACCGGTTATGCCGTTGGCGGTGGCCCAAGCGCTGTAGGTGTTGGTGCTTCCGCCGATCACCAAGCCGAGCACGCCGGTTGACTCGGTGTAGGTCCAGGTGTTGCTGCCATCCACTTTGGTCCAGACTCCGGATGATCCGCTAAAACCGGTCACGGCGGTCAGGGTGCCGTTTTTGGTGGTCGTATCAACGAGGGTCCAAGAATTGCCGTTGTCGATGGCGGCATTGGTGAGGTCGATGTCGAATGTGCCATTCAAGGTGGCGGTGCCCGCGCCGGTGATCTTGTTGCAGACGCCGTTGGCGGTGGGCGCGAATTTCAGGGTGCCGGTAGATCCGAGGGTGAGCGTGCCAGCCGAGACCGTCGTATTGCCGGTATAGGTGTTGGCAGCGGACAGAATCCAAGTGCCGGCGCCATTCTTGGCGAGGCTGGTGGCGCCGGAGCCATTATTGGCGATCACTTTCGAGAATGTGTTCGCCCCCGCGTTCGTTCCGCCGAGCGTGAGGAGTCGGGTCTGACCGGTAGTACCGTAGGCTAGGGCCACGGTATTATCGATTGTGAGCGTTCCGCTACCTGAAGATTCGACCGTGGCGCCACCGCCGGCTCCGCTGCTCAAGGTGAACCCGCGGTCGGTGGCTGCGTCGGAACTGCCGTTGTAGCGCAAGGTGGCGGTAGGAGCGCCGAAGACCAGGCTGGTGGCAGCATTGCTCGATTGCCCGATACTGCTGGCCGTGCCTCCATTCGCGAGGACCGACACGCCCAGCGTGCCGGCAGTGATTGTCGTCGTCCCGCCGTAGATGTTGGTGTTGGAGAGGTTCACCACACCGGTGGTGTTGATAATCAGTCTATTACTCCCGCCGGGGCCGGATACAGCGCCACCATCAGTAATGTTGTCGACAACAACACCTGTGATGTTGGTCGTGCCCGAACCTGCGAGGGTAAAAAAGGCCGGACCAACGCCTTGATGCAGGCCCAGTCTGTTGCTCACTGTCAGCGTGTTGCCGCTGGTGAGGTTGTTGGTCAGGGTATTGTTGCCGCCACGGTTGACGACGTTGCCGGAGAACTCGAAACTTTGCCCGCCCGAGACCGTCGATGTGGTAGAGCCAATAAAGATGCGGTTGGCAAGTATTTTCGTCGTGCTGGAAGTCGTCTGCAGGGCCAGGGTGTTAGCAGCGTAAAAGTTTAGAGTCGCTGCCGATGATCCGAAGGTGCCGGTTTCGTCGAGGATCAGGGTGCCCTGATTGAGACGGTATATGCCGCCATAAGTCTTGGCGCCGGATAGAGTTAGCGTGCCGGTGCCAGACTGGGTCAGGTTGGAGCCGCTACTAATGTTCGAGGAAATGGTGGCGGTCGCAGAACCGTTTACGATGATTCCTGGGGCATTTTGTAATGAAACGTTGATCGTGCCACCAGAGAGCGTGATGTTGCCCGAGCCGGACGCGAAAGTGACGGTTGAGGCGTTCTGGGTTCCGGAGACAGTGATGGTGCCGGTGCCGAGGCCCGTCGCGCCGTTGCCGAAGTTCAGGGTGTCGCTGATGGTGGTGGTGATGCTGGCACCTGGTGTCCCGGTCCCGTCGGTGCTCGTGCTCCACTGGTTGACGGTCGGTGACGCCCAGGTCCCGCCGGCGCTGCCGTAGCCGGGGTTGGTGTCATCGTTGTCCCAGTAGTAGGCGGCGGCGTGTGCCTGCGGGAGAGCGGTGAGCAGTAAGAGAGTCGCGAGGGAACTTGCGGGAATTCGGGATCTTTTCATGGGGTAGGTCTTTGGTGAGGTGGTTTGTTGAGAGAGGTGGGGATGGTTCAGTTAGGATTTAGAGAATTTTCCGTACACAATTTAGGGTGTGATGCTGGGGCAGGAATTAAAAAAACGGGTCACAAACGGGTGACAAACGGGGGAAGGGGATTTAGAATTTTGAATTTTGAATTTTGAATTTTCGATTGGAAAAGTGCTTCGTTCTCTTTGTTTGCGTCCGTTAAACGCTTCATGATTTTTTGAATAGAAGCACGCGAAGGGGACGGACGTAGGGTGGCTCCTCGCGCCCAGTTTCTCGCCGGGTGGTGCGGATGCGCTGTAAAGGGATTGTCGAGTGACGAATGTTGAATTTTGATTTTTGATGGGAAGAATTTGAACCGCGAATCAAGCTAAAGTACGCGAAAGTAAGATGAAGATTTTTTAACCACGGATTTCACAGATGGGCACGGATAAGACGGATCCTCTGAAAAAAGAAAAACCAGTCCATTCTTATCCGTGCTGGTCGTGAAATCCGTGGTCGAAATTCTTTTTCTGCCTGGATGAGGAAGAATTTGAACCGCGAATCACGCTAAAGTACGCGACAGGATGAAGATTTTTTAAACCACAATGGGAGCGCAGCGGACATGGACGAACTGACTATTTCTAATCCTTCGTCAAATTTCACAGATGGGCACGGATAAGACGGATTCCTTGAAGCAAAAAAACCTAGTCTCCAAGTCTGCTTTCTTATCCGTGCTGGTCGTGAAATCCGTGGTCAAAATTCTTTTTCTGCCTGGATGAGGAAGAAATTGAACCGCGAATCACGCTAAAGTACGCGAAAGTAAGATGAAGATTTTTTTAACCACAATGGGAGCGCAGCGGACATGGACGAACTTACTTTTTCTAATCCTTCGTCAAATTTCACAGATGGGCACGGATAAGACGGATTCTTTGAAACAAGAAACCTAGTCTTCAAGTCTGCTTTCTTATCCGTGCTGGTCGTGAAATCCGTGGTCAAAATTCTTTTTCTGCCTGGATGAGGAAGAAATTGAACCGCGAATCACGCTAAAGTACGCGAAAGGAAGATGAAGATTTTTTTAACCACGATGGGAGCGCAGCGGACATGGACGAACTTATTTTTTCTAATCCTTCGTCAAATCTCACAGATGGGCACGGATAAGACGGATTCTCTGAAACAAGAAACCCAGGTCTTCAAGTCTCCTCTTATCCGTGCTGGTCGTGAAATCCGTGGTCAAAATTCTTTTTCTGCGGACGTGAGGAAGGTATAGAACCGCGAATCACGCGAATGCGGAGCGCCGTCCCTCCAGACGACGCCCCTGGTTCTTCCGGAAGAAACCCATTCATTCCGAAAAAGTGCTTGCTGAATAATAGTTAGATTCGATTCGTTGATCGTGATCTAATATCTAATTTCTGACTCGTAAAGTCTAACTTCACCATCTCACCGCCGGCGGCGCAGCAGGACGAGCGTGGCAAAGCCTCCGAGCAGAGCGGCGATGTTGGTCTCTGGCACGACGGTGTAGGATAGCACGAGGTCATTGCTAGATTGGGCGATCGCCCAAGTACCGGTCGTCGTATCGGTGAAGCCTGTGGTGTTGATTGACCAGTTGTCGGCGTTGAAGCCAGTGATTCCTCCGGTGCTGGTGAGGATCGACCAAGAGCGGTTAATATCGCTGAAGTTAAGGACATTTCCGCCGACATTCGAAGCGGTCAGCCCAAGCACATTGAGGATGTAAGAGCCGGAGCCACCAGTGAGATCCAGCGTGCTGCCTAGGCCGATCTGGTCGAAGTCGGTTCCTGCTGTGGTGCCGGTGAAGTTGTTGACCTCCCAATCATAGCTGAACGAACTCCACGTTTGTGCTGGAGTGAAGGTTTGGATTCCAGGGCTGTTACCTGGGGATAGGGTGTCGCCGAAGTTGTCCAAGGTCACCGAAGCGCCGATGGTGCCCGAGCCACCCAAGATCGCGCGGCTTGAAGTGCCGGCACCGCTGAGCGAAATTGAACTCGTGAGAGCGGTCGAGCTGTTATAAATGAGTCTGGCGCCGGCGGCCACGGTGGTGCCGCTGGAGTTATTGATCGATCCGCTGCCGTTGATGATCAGCTTGCCCGCGTTGACCGCGGTGATTCCGCTGTAGGTGTTGGATAATGTTAGAATGGCGATGCCCGCGCCGTTCTTGATTAGGCTGTTCGTGACGCCGCCGCTGTTGCCGAGGATGTTGGTGATCTGAGTGCCAAGGGTGAAGGACTTGCCGGTGTCGGAGGACAGCGTGACGGTCTGTGCGCCGGCGGTGGGCGCGCTTTGCACGATGTTGCCGACCGTGATGGCTGCGCCCGGGGTGTTATCGTAGGCCCAGTCCTTGATCACTGCACCGGAGGTGTTGTTGGTGAAGAACATGCGCATCCAGCCGTAGTCGATGTTGCTGAGCTTCATTCCCAGATAGCCGTCTGTGCTGGGGATGAATTGGCCGCTGCTGCTACCCAGATGAGACTGGGAACCTCCAGCACCGGAGGCGTAATAGTTGCTGCTAGAATCGACGGTGGACCCCGTCGCAAGATTCAGGATGGGATCCATTCCGCCTGTGCCGGCGCGGACGGGTTGGAAGTTGGCATTGTTCGCCACGCCCACCCCGCCGAAGAACGGGTTGATCATTCCGCCGTCCACAGTCAGCGAGACGCCGGTGAAATTGGTGGGGATGGTAATGTTCTGATAGCCGCTATAGATGATGTCCGCCGCGGCAGGCTGGAGCAGTGCGAAGGTCACGAGGCCGGCGGCATACTGAAGTTTGTTTTTCATGGTGTGCTTGAGTTATTGTGTTAGGGCTGATGACGACTCAGTTGCTGCTGGAAACCGACACACGGAAGAACGTCGGTTTTTCATAGCCCGGAACCCCGTTTCGAGTGTAGGAGATGAAGAACGGATAGGGCACACTCACCGCGTCAACCGCACTTGGGTTGGCGTTACCCGCGCCGGTCAACACGGTCGGTTGGATGGCGCTGGTGGTCCAAGTAAGCATATCTACGCTGAACTGCACGGTGTAGGTCAGGCCAGCGGTCGTGTAGTCCTTGCGGCGGCCGAACACCGCGCGATAGTCCACCCCTTCGCCAACGGCGAGGTTGGACGCCACGGGTGAGCCCGTTGTGGTGACGGCACCGCCTGCCACATAGATGATCGAGCCGGGACCAGATGCTCCAGTCGTCGGATCGGTGCCGAAGGCGTATTCTTGGAGGTTGGTCAAGGTATCGCTATCCGGATCGTGGGTGGGATCCTGGTCGGTGAAGGCGTTGGTGAAGGTGCCATCAGCCCAAGCATTGTAGGTGGTGAGGATGATGAAGTTGCCCGCGCTCTGCGCCGTGAGTGTGTTGTAGTTGGTCGTGTCCGTCGGCACGAAATCTGCCGTCACCGCGTAGGTGCCCGCAGCGGTCTGGGTGGCCGCGCCGCCTGTGCTGATGTTCTGCGCCGCGCCCGCCACGGAACTGGTAATCCCCACCGTGGCCGACTTGGCTGTGCCGTCATAGGTCACGGGTGAGTTGCTCACTGCGAGCGTGGCAGTCGGGGTCGCCTTGTTGATCGTGTTGGTGAGGGTCTGCGGGGTGCCGGCGGAAGTGCGGCTGACATTGCTGATGAGATCCAGCCAGGCAGGAATTCCATGGGCAGTTGTGCCATAGAACCCAAGAGTCAAGTTGCCCGAATTGGTGATTGTCTTGGTCATCGTTTGGAGTTGCCAAGTACCAGCGGTCATCGCGGAAGTGTCGAACGCCATCGTATACTGCGTCCCGGCGACGTCGAAATAAGCGACACCAGCTCCTCCGGCCGCTGCGCCCAATGCCCTTCCGATATAGAATGTCACCGAAAGTGTGTCTCCAGCTGTTACACTGGTGCCCAAGTTCTGTACGAGGGGCGCGGTAATCGGACAGTCATCAACGTTGATGAGCCCGATGTAAGTGCCGCCGCCAGCGACGGTGCTGGTGAAGCCGCCGCCAGCGACAGCATTTATCACTTGGTAATTCGATGGAGAATTCGTGATGCTCCACGGGCTTCCGAACTTGAACCAAGGCCCGCCAAGTGCTTGCCCCGTCGTCTCAAAGCTCCCGTTGGCAACGGTGATGCTTGAGGTCGTGGCTCCGATGTCGTTGTAGTTGGCACCCGTGAAACTCCAGGAATCGGAAGCGTAGGTCCCGGCGTTCGTGTGCGTCGTATTCAAGGTGACCGTGCCGACCGTCGCGTCACTCTGACCATTGACACCGGTGATGGATGTCACTGTTGCCGAGTGCGGGCTGCCGTCGTAGGTGACCGTGTAGGGCGTCACCACCACGGTGGCGGTCGCCTTGGCTACGCTACTGGAAACCGTGGCGATCGTTTGGGAACTGGCACCGCCACCGGCAACCGTGATGTTGCCCGAATAGGGCGAACTGGCCACTCCGGCCGTGGCCGCAAGACGCACAAAGACCTCTGTGCTTGCCAGCGTGCCGCTGGCCGTGATGGACACGCTGGTGCTGCTGTAGCCCGACACACTGCTGAGCGACACTTCATAACCGGTCGGCGGCGTCACCGTCAAATTGCCGGTCAGCGCACTTCCTGATACATGGAAGCTCGTCGGCGTGGCCGAGGCCGTGCCGTAGGTGGTGTCCACCGCGACCAAGGTATCCGCGAGGATGATGATCGGTGTGGGCGTCCACTTGGCATAGAGCGTGATGTCGCTGGTGATCGCTGTACTGAAGTTGAACTGATTGGCGAACGTATTGTTATCGGTGTACCAACCGCCAAACGTATTGCTCGCCAAGGTCGGGGCAGTGGGTTGGGTGGCTGTGCTGCCGTCGTTGACGGTCTGGGCCGCGACCGACGAACCGCCGTTGCTGTCAAAGGTCACCTGGCGGGTGACGACAGGCGTCCACTTGGCATACAGCGCAGTGTTGGCGGTGATGGCGGTGGAGAAACTGAAGGACGTCGTCAGTCCGGGGTCGGAATACCAACCGGCAAACGTATTGCCTACTTGGGTCGGATCCGAGGGCTGAGTCGCCGTCGTGTTATACTGGACGCTCTGGCTTGAGATCGCCGGCGTGCCGCCGTTCATGTTAAAGGACACGGTGTAGTTGTTGATCATCCACTGCGCATACAAGGTCTGTGCGCCGGTGATCGCGACCGTGGAGGCAGAAGTTACTTGCGTGCCCCCGCTGGTGGCCGTGAACCAACCGTTGAAGGTGTAGCCCGTGCGGATCACCGTGGCCAGCGTCCCATAGGGCGAACCATAGTTCACACTCATGGACGTGGGACTCGGAGTTCCCCCACTGTTGCCGTCAAACGTCACCGTGTAGCTGGTGCCCGTCCACTGCGCATACATCGTTGCGTTCGCCGTGAAGGCGTAACTGGCACCGTCGGTATACGGGGTGCCCAAGCCGTTGGACGCCGTGTTCCAGCCGGTGAAGGTGTAATTTGTCTTGGTGAAGGTATTGCTCGTCAGGGCGGCCGTGCTGCTGCCCGTCTGGGCGGTCATCGTGCCTGACCCGCCGCTGTTGTTGAACGTCACCGTGTAGGTGGTGCCGCCGCTGTTGACCAGGCCGAGCACGCCGGTCGATTGGGTGAAGGTCCAGGTTTTGGTGCCATCGACCTTGGTCCAGACTCCGGAAGAATTGGTGAAACCGGTCACGGCGAAGGTGGTGCCGACGGAGTTATAGTTTTTGGTGGTCACATCGACGAGGGTCCACGCATTGCCGGTGGTGGTGTCGGCATTGGTGGTGTCAATGTTGAATGTGCCATTGAAGTTGGCGGTTCCGCCACCGGTGACCTTGTTGGAGACGTCGTTGGCGCCGGGCGCGAATTTCAGGGCGCCGGTCGATTTGAGTGTGAGCGTGCCACCAGTGAGGATGGTCGTGTTGCCGGTATAGGTGTTGGCAGCGGCCAGTTCCCACGTGCCCTGGCCGGTCTTGGTCACGCTGGTGACATTCGCTCCGGTGCCGGAATCACCGAGCACGGCGCTCAAGGTTCCGATGCCGACTGTGGGATTCCCCGTATCGTTGGCCAAGGTAAGCGAGGCAGGGGCGCTGCTGCTGCTGAAGGCGATGCTGCCGCCGTTGCGGCCAACAGTCCAATTGCCAGCGGAAGAGTTCCCCGAGCAATCGAGCCTGGCCCCTGCAGCGCCGATGGTGAAAAGTCGGTCCGTCTGAGCCGATGCACCTGCTCCAGCATTGCCGTAACACATTGTGCCGCCGTTGATCACGATGTCCGCCGCGCCTAATGATCCCATGCCGACGCCGCTAGCCGTTCCTGCGTCGGCCCAGTTAAGCACCCTCAAGATGCCGCCGTTGATTGTGGTGACACCCGTGTAGGTATTTAGGCGTTGCAGCACCGCATTGCCGAGGCCGGCTTTGGTCACACGAGTAGCCCCTGCTCCGTTGTTCTGAACGATCGCGCCCATTACGATTTGGACGGTGATAGTTGTTGCTTGCGAGCCCAGCACTATTTCGCCGCCGGAGGACGTTGGCTGGACATAGCAGGTGACGGTGTTCGGCCCGACCGCCCTGCCGGTCGTCCCACTTAAGAGAATTCCGTTCACACTGAGGACGGCATTGTTTTTCAGCGTGATCGCACTGTTATACAATATCGTGTTAACCGAGGCTGTGTCCTGAGCCGAAATAGCGCCTGTGACCGAGTAGTCGAGTGTGCCCAGCTGGCTGGTAGTGAATGATGTGCCAGCTCCGACAGCGGCGGGTGCGTTGCTGTCGGCGGAGGCACCGTAGCTGGTGGCCCGGAAGTAGCCGTTGACGGTGTCGTAGCGGGCGTATTTGCCTGTTGAAGTGGCATTATTCAGGTCGAAGAAGATGCCCGGGTTATTCGAGCTATTCGAGCTGGAGCCGGTGCTCAGGGGCACGGTGCTGCCGGGTGTAGTGACGACGATCTTGTTGGTCGCCGTGGCATTGGTGAGAATGTTGAAATTGGCTGTTGCGCCAACCGACCGGGCGGCCATGGAGCTAAACGTCAATGTGGGGGTGGCAGAGCTCGAGGAGGCGGTCGAAAGGACGTTGCCTTCTCCACCACTGAAGGTGAGCACGCCCATGCCTTGGGTGCTGTTCCCAGATTCCTGGGTGTTAAAGGTGCCGGAACCCGTGAACGTCAAGGCGGTGCCGGACGTGCCGTTGAGGCTGCCGCTGGTGCCGTCGCCGACCCGTAGTGTGCCAGCGCCAATGATGGTGGTTCCAGTGTAAGTATTGGCGCCGGAGAGGATCAACGCGCCAGTGCCATCCTTGGTCAGGCTGGTGCCGGCACCGGTGAGCGGAGTAATGATGGTGTCGGTGGCATTGTTGACGGTGATGGTGGATGCCGCGGCCAAATTGATGGTGGCACCGCCGGAGTTGGAGAGGACGATGGCACCCGAGCCAGATGCAAACGTGAGTGATCCAGCGTTCTGGGTTCCGGTGACAGCGACGGTGCCGGCGCCGAGGCCAGTGACACCCGCTCCAAAGTTGATGCCATCGCTGGTGGTGGTCGTGTAGGCGGTGGTCGTGACAAGGCCGGAGTCATCCGTGCTCCAGTTCGCACTGCTTCCCCAAGTGCCGCCTGCGGTGCCAAAGCCAGCGGTGGTGCCGTTGGTGTCCCAGTAATACAGGCCGGCGTGAGCTGCCTGTGGGAGAGCGGCGAGAAGCAAGAGAGCGGCAAGGGGACTTGCAGAAGTGCGGTATTTTTTCATGGGGTGGATTTTCGGTGAAGTGGGTTTTTGATGGTGATGGACGTGGGGAGTCGTTTGGGTTAGATCCTCCACAATGCGTTTGCAATGTCTTTCAACTTAGAGCAACGGCTGCAGGGGGGGAAGAGGAAAAACGGGGTACAAACGGGTCACAAACGCGGGAGGGGATTTTTAAATTTTAAATTTTAAATTTTGGATTTTGGATTTTGATTCAAAAAGTGCTTCGTGCGTTGGGCGAAAGGTTAATTCCGTGAAAATAGAGAAAAAACTTAGTTGTTTGGCGGCGGGGTGGGAAGAGGAAAAACGGGGTACAAACGGGTCACAAACGCGGAAGGGGATTTTTAAATTTAAAATTTTGGATTTTGGATTTTGGATTTTGGATTTTAAATTTTGAATTTTGAATTTTGAATTTTGAATTTTGATTCAAAAAGTGCTTCGTGCGTTGGGCAGAAGTTTAATTTCATAAAAAATTGGAACATTAACTTAGTTGTGTGGCGGCGGGGAGGGAAGAGGAAAAACGGGTTACAAACGGGTCACAAACGCGGGAGGGGGATTTTGAATTTTGAATTTTGAATTTTCGATTGGAAAAGCGCTTCGTTCTCTTTGTTTGCGTCCGTTAAACGCTTCATGATTTTTTGAATAGAAGCACGCGGAGGGAAGGGTGGTTGGGCGGTTTGCCGCGCCCAGTTTCTCGCCGGGTGGTGCGGATGTGCTGCAAAGGGATTGTCGAGTGACGAATGTTGAATTTTGATTTTTGATGGGAAGAAATGGAACCGCGAATCACGCGAACGGACGCGAAAGGAAGGTAGGGCTGACCCGCCGTGGTCCGCCGACTTTGGCCCTGAGGCTGAGGTGTGATGAAATACGATTTCTTCGAGAATTTTCTCTTGCTCGCTGTGACCATTCGCGCCGCTGGCGATAAGTGGGCGGGGCACGGCGGCCCAGCCCTACCGTTGCAAAAACAATGGAATCAACCACAGAAAGCACAAAAGGCACAAAAATGAAGACATCAGAAAATTTTGTGATTTCTGTGCCTTTTGTGGTTAAAAATCTCTTTCCACCGGCATGGTTTACTAAGATCCCACGACTCAAGCGGTCGCCGGTGGGGCGACGACGAGTTTTTCCGGAGCGATGGGCGGCGTCCAGTCGTCGGGTTTGCGGTCGGTGATCAGGAGCGAGATTTCGCTCCAATCGCATTGCCGAATCATATCGCGATGGCCCCACTTGCTATGGTCGGCGAGGATGACGGCATTCTCGGTTTGTTCGATCATGGCGCGCTCGCTTTCGACGACGAGTTCGTTGGTGTTGGTGGCACCGCGCTCATCCAAGCCGCCCACGGAGAGGAATGCCCAGCGGCTGTGGTATTGTCGTAAATTGGTCACGGCCTGTGGTCCCACCAATAGCCCCGATCCGGGGTAGACAAACCCTCCGGTTAGAAACACCTCGGCACTTTTGGGGCCGCTACGGAGTTGTTCAATCCGGTGCGCGATCAGAATCGAGTTGGTCAAAATCCGGATCGGGCGGTTGGCCAGATAGGAAGAGAGGCGCAGGGTGGTGGTGCCGCCGTCAATCGCGACGACGTCGCCATCCTCGACCAACATGGCGGCTTGGCGGGCAATCGTATCCTTGGCCTCCGCGTTCAATTTGTCCCGCAGGCTACTCGGCACCATATCATCGCCGGGAGTGTTCGGATTTCGCCGTATCAAGCCACCCCAGACTTTTTCCGCCAACCCTTCGGCGGCAATCCGAGCAAAGGCTCGGCGCGCGGTGGCAGGTGAGAGTGTCAGTCGTTCGCAAGCGTCCGGCACGCTCAATTGGCCCGTCTCTTCGAGCAGTTCCAGAATCTCACGGTTGCGCAGGATGGTTCGCATGAAGTCGGTGATAATTTAAACAAATTCAAATGATGCAAGGCAACTGGGACATCAAAAACCCTGAGTAAGCCGACGATCGTTGTCAAAAAAAATCACTTCCAGCATTAAATTGATTGATTTATGTTCGTTTGCTGATTGGAATTTGCGCGTGAAACTGTCAATTGATGTCAAATCCGCCTCGATTGAATTGTGCGACGAGTGCAACGAAGGGGACCAGTCAATGAAACGACGTGTTTTTTCGATACCGGCAGGGGCTTGGATGGTGCTGGGAATTTCAGCGCTCGGACTCTGTGCTGGGTCGTTTAGCCAAGCCGCGGTGAATCCTGCGGGGCGACGGCCGAACCTGGTGTTTGTGTTCAGCGACCAGCAGTCGTTCGACATGCTTGGCTGTGCGGGCAACAAGGACATCATCACGCCGAACCTCGACAAATTCGCGGCCGAGGGCGTGCGTTTCACCCAATACATCTCCAGCTCGCCGGTGTGTACGCCATTCCGCGGCATGCTGTTGACTGGCCAACACCCGCTGCGCAGCGGGGCGTTCTGCAACGATATCCGTGCCGTTCCCGGCGAAGGCCGCTACTTCGCCGAAGTCATGCGCGATGCCGGCTATGCCTGCGGCTATGTCGGCAAGTGGCATCTTTTTGGCGGCGACCGCAACCGGCCGATCCCGGCCGGGCCGTTCCGCTATGGCTTCGACAAGACGTTTCTATCGAACAACTGCAATGAGCTTTTCGATGAGAAGCGCGCCTATTTCTGGGACGAGGACGGAAAGAAGCAGCTCTGCGGCGACTGGGAGCCCTATGCGCAGACGCGGCAGGCCGTGAAATTCATCGAGGAAAACGCGGCGAAGCCCTTCGCGCTATTTCTGTCGTGGCATCCGCCCCACAACTGGGACGGGGAATATGGTTACAACGGGCCGCCGGATTTGCTCAAGCTCTATGACCCGGCCAAACTGACGCTGCGCCCCAACGTGGAGGACACGCCGCAGATCCGCCAGATGTATCAGGGCTACATGGCCATGTGCACGGGCAATGACCGTGCGTTCGGCGATCTGATGGCCAAGCTGCGCGAACTGAAGCTCGACGAAAACACGATTGTGGTATTCACCGCAGATCACGGCGATTTGCTGCTCTCGCATGGTCTGCGGGGGAACAAGGGCCGACCGGAGTGCGAGTCGATCCGCGTGCCGTTTCTGATCCGTTGGCCGCGTGCGCTGAAGCCGCGGGTCAGCGAGCTGCTCGTGGGTTCGCTGGACATCATGCCGACCCTGCTCGGCATGATGAAACTCAACATCCCGGCGACCTGTCAGGGCCGGAATCTGTCCGAGGAGATTTTTAAGGCAAAGGACGACGCCGTGGAATCCGTTCCACTCTTCTTGTTCCCCTGGCAGTGGCGGGGTGTTTACACGCGTCGCTACACCTATACC
>Ga0209190_1002350_pt1 | contig 12783 bp, 13 predicted proteins | sample M_140205_XF_Meta_FD_187315 | JGI IMG/M metagenome (GOLD analysis project Ga0209190, IMG submission 187315) | Freshwater microbial communities from Lake Montjoie, Canada to study carbon cycling - M_140205_XF_MetaG (SPAdes) (version 2) | ecosystem: Environmental > Aquatic > Freshwater > Lake... | reverse complement strand
CGCGAAGTACCTGTCCAAGATGTTCAATGACTTCTGGATGGTCGACAACGGCTTCATCAAGCGACCGACTTACGGCGATATCCGCGACCTCATCGCGCGGCGCCATCTCGAGCGCGAGGATTTCTGTCTGACGCCCGACATCCCCGTGGCGCAGGCGATCAAGCGCATGCGCATGTTCTCGATCTCGCAGATGGCGGTCGTGGACGAGAAGGATCGCGTGGTTGGAATCCTCGATGAAAGCGATGTATTGATCGCACTTGTGCGCGACCGCGATTACGCAGCGAAGCCCGTGAAGGATTTCATGACCAGCCGCGTTGAGACGATCCGTCCGACCGCGAGCGTCAACGACCTTATGCCGATCTTCCGCGCTGACCGCGTGGCGGTCGTCGCCGACGAGAAGCATTTCTACGGACTGATCACCAAGATCGATCTCATTAATTATCTGCGGAAGCAGCTCTGACATGTCACACAACCACACGCACCTCGCGACCGATTGCATTCACGGCGGCCAGCATCCCGACCCGACCACGGGCGCGGTGATGCCACCGATCTACACCAGCTCGACCTTCATCCAGGAATCGCCTGGCGTGCACAAGGGCTACGAGTATTCGCGCAGCCACAATGCAACGAGATTCGCTTTCGAGCGCTGCATTGCGGTGCTCGAGCGATCGGGGCTTTCCGAGGAGTCGGAGCGTACTTGTGGCGGATTCGCCTTTGCATCCGGCCTCGCCGCCATCGCAACGGCGCTCGAGTTGATGGACGCTGGTGACACGATCGTGTGCATGGACGATGTGTACGGCGGCACCAATCGTCTGCTCAACCGCGTGCGCACGCGCAGCGCGGGATACAAGGTCGTTCATGTTGACATGAGCGATCTTGCGAAGGCCAGCGCGGCGATCAGCCAGCACAAGCCGAAAATGGTGTGGATCGAAACGCCGACCAATCCAACGCTCAAGCTGGTGGATATCGCGGCAGTCTGTGGGCTTGCGCGCGCGGCGGGGGCGATCTCCGTGGTCGACAATACTTTCGCGACGCCCATGCTGACGCGTCCAATCGAGCATGGCGCCGACATCGTCATGCACTCCACGACCAAATACATCGGCGGCCACAGCGATACCGTTGGTGGCGCCTTGATTACTGGATCCGCGGAAATCGCCGAGAAACTGCGCTTCATGCAGAACGCAATCGGCAGCGTGATGGGGCCGTTTGACGCGTACCTCGGCCTGCGCGGACTTAAGACGATGCATGTGCGCATGGAGCGTCATTGCGTGAGTGCGATGGAAATCGCTCGTCGTTTGGAGCGACACCCGAAGGTTGCCAAGGTGGTGTATCCGGGACTCGCAAGTCATCCGCAACACGCGCTCGCGGCCAAGCAGATGCAGCTCGACGCAAAGCCTGCTTTCGGCGGCATGATCACCATCTTCCTCAAGGGCGGAATCGGCGAGAGCCGGCGCTTCCTTGAGAATGTCCACCTCTTCGCCCTTGCCGAGAGCCTTGGTGGCGTCGAGAGTCTGATCGAACATCCCGCGATCATGACCCATGCAAGCGTGCCCGAGGAAATGCGCGCTCAACTGGGGATCAGTGATTCGTTAGTGCGACTTTCGGTCGGCGTTGAACATCTCGAGGATCTGTGGAACGACCTCGAGCATGGACTTGCCAAGGCGTGAACGAGCACGACGATGGGTCGCCGTTCATCGTCGCCCGCGTCGGTGCGGAGAGTGACCCGTCGTCGTTTATGGAACTTCGCCGCGAGGGTGAGCGCGAGGGCAGGGGAATTCACTGCGATCTCGCGCAGATCTCGCTGCGGGGCGGGCTGGCGCAAGCGCGGGCAATGCCGATCGTCAAGGCGCTCGGCGATGCGCGCACAGTGGTCGACGCAACCGCGGGTTTGCTCGGCGACGCATTTCTGCTTGCTGCTGCGGGTTTTCGCGTGATTGCGCTTGAGCGTTCGCCGCAAGTTCATCAATTGGCCGTCGACGGACTTGCCCGCGCCCGACGCGATCCGAGGCTTCTCGCGCTGATCGAAGATCGCCTCGAGGTCGTGCACGCCGATGCGCGCGCGTGGCTCGATGCGCATGCGGGCACCGATGCCGCGCCCGACGCTGTCGTGATTGACCCGATGTTTCCGCCGAAAAAAAAGAAGAGCGCGCTTCCCCGCAAGGAGATGGTCGTGCTGCGCGCGTTGGTTGGATCGGATCACGACGCGGAGGAATTGGTAGCGGCCGCCCGTCGATGTGCGCGCATGCGCGTGGTGCTCAAGCGCAGCGACGACGCACCCGAACTCGCCGCGCCTGACTGGTCGGTCGAAGGCAAAACCGTGCGCTTCGATGTCTGGCGCGCGGGCTCCTGAGAGCCAGAGTTTTGAGCCGTGATATCAAGGACAAAGGCGGACAACCGTGTATCGGCCGTCGGCGTTGCGCGTGTACGCGATGCGGTCATGCAGGCGGTATTTGTCGCCTTGCCAGAACTCAATGCGATCGAGACTCACGCGATAGCCGCCCCAGTGTGGCGGTCGTGGCACATCGATGCCGGTGAAACGCTCGGTCAACTGGTCGGCGCGGCGCTCGAGTTCGGCGCGGTTGGCGACGGGTTCGCTCTGGTCGCTCGCCCAAGCATTGATCCTGCTGTCGAAGGGGCGTTGCGCGAAGTACTCATCGCTTTCGGCGTCCGAGGTGGGCGACGCCAAACCCTCGATGCGCACCTGTCGATTGAGCTCGTCCCAAAAGAAAAGCAGTGCGACGCGCTGGTTTTCCGCCAATTCGCGTCCTTTGCGGCTGCTGCGATTGGTAAAAAACCGCGCACCGTCGCTCGACATTCCCCGCAGAAGCACGACGCGGGCGCTGGGCGCGCCGTCGCTTGCAACCGTGGCCAAGGTCATTGCATTTGGGTTGGGCGTGGCAAGCTTCTTCGCATCGGCGAGCCATTGATCGAAGAGGGGCAGCGGGTCGGCGGGAGGGTGATCGAAGTCAATCGTTGGATTCGGTCGGTGTCCTGTACTCATGGGTGCCTCCTGCCTACTTTTCGTTTCGAGCCTTTGCGGGCGCTTTCGGTGCGGATCGCCGGTTCATGCGCCTTCATCAACGCGTCGAGCGTAGCGTCATCGAGTCCTCCGAGCGCGTCGAGGAGTTGAACTCCTTCGCGTCCATCAAGGATCGAAAGCGGATCCACCAAATCCTTGGTCGCATTGAGATATGCCTCAAGCGCAGCATTGCTCGTTGTGCTTGGCGCGGTGCGCTTGACGAGCGGGGGCTCTGCGCCCGCTGATGCATGCGTCGATGCATGCGTCGATGCATGCGTCGATGCATGCGGCGATGTACGCGCCGACGCCTGTATCGCTGCTTGTTCGGCAGTGATGCCGAACAGCGCCATCCATCCGCTGACCTCGCGTCCATTCAGTGGCACCGATCTGCGCGGATCGGGCAGCGTCGGCTTTTTCGTCTTGGTCTTGCGCGCGTCCTCGGCAAGCATGGCGAGGAAATCCTCGCTCTTCACGCATTCCGCGCCTCTCGCTTTCGCGCGCTTCACGATGCCGCGGTCGCTGGTCACCACCGTCACGCGTCGTGGCGCGCTGTTGCGGGCAAGAAAATCGATGATGTGGTCGTCGGCGCTGCGCCCTGGTCCAGCGCCCTCGATCACGATGCGCCCGACCCGCGAAGCCCCGCGCGGCACGCCGTCGCACACCAGCCACACCGCATCGCCAGCGAATCGGCTTCCCGCAATCAATTTCGCCAACGACTCCGGCTCGCCCACGGCCAACTCGCCGGGAAGGACGCCGGTGACATGAAGTACGTTGTAAGTGTCGATAATGAGCGGCAAGGGTGGGCAGGATAGGTTCGTAGGACGGGGCGGGGAAGTCACGCGCGCGCCATCCCTCGCTCGATCCTCCCCGCGAAACTTCTCCGCGGACCCATGACATCCACCGCTTGACCGTGGACGGGTATTCGTGTCCAATGGCCGACTCGGCAGTCGAAACCCTTTCGAAGGAACTGAATTCAGATGGCGATCCGTATCAAGGCCCGTAGTGGCGAGTCCGTCGAGCAGATGCTCCGTCGCTTTAAGAAGCTCTGCGAGAAGGAAGGCTTGATCAAGGATGTCAAGCGCCGGCAGAACTACGAGAAGCCATCCGAGCGCAATCGTCGCGACGCGCGTCGTCATGAGCCGCGTCCGGTTCGCCCAGGCGCTGATCGTCAGGGTGGCGGTCGTCCGCGTAAGCCTGAGGCTAAGGGTCGCACTGGCGGCGCTCGGTCCGGCGGCGGCGGCTTCTAAGCAACCGAGTTTGCTCGCTTAGAAACCGTGCGTTGTGCGGTTTTTGAGCGGGGCTTTCTAAAGAACCTCGTCTGGATTTTCGTCCGGGCAACAGTGTGCATGTGCGTCGTTGCGTTGAGCAGGCGTCCATAGAAATCTAGCTTTCGTATGCGTTCACGCAGCACTTCAGATCCCGAGGCCATTCGCGAATTCGCGATTGAGATCGCACGCACACTTTCCGAATCCAAGTGCAGCGATGTGATTCTGCTCGATGTGCGTGGTCGCAGCCAGGTTTGCGATTATGTCGTCATCGCCTCGGGAACCAGCCAGCGGCAGATGCGCTCGTCGGCCCAGGAGATCGAGGACATCGGCAAGGCGCGCGACCAGCATCCTTACCGCACGAATTCCGACGAGAGCACGACCTGGGTGGTGGTGGATTTCGTCGACATCGTGACTCATCTGTTTGAGCCTGATCAGCGGCTCTACTACGACCTCGAGCTTCTCCACGCCGACGGCAAGCGCGTCGACTGGAGCAGGCCTGAGGGTTCGCGTCCGGCGCCGCGTGCCCCGCGTGCAGCGGCCACCGATTCGGACGCTTGACTCGGGACCTTCATTGGGAAACTTGATGGGGAAACTTGATGGGGAAACTTGCTTCGGGTGTCGGCCGAACCTCCCCGCCGCGGCGCAATATGCTCCGCACCATCATGCATGAACCTCACACGCTTCCTGGTCGGGGCGATCCGTTCTCTATGAGCAAGACGACGCTGATGAATTTCATCGCGCGCGGATTGCTCGTGATCACATCGGTTGCATTGTCCGTGGGTCATGTCGCTCCCGCATCGGCGTGCGTTGTGGAGTCTTCCGACAAACTTTCCGATGCGTGGCTCGGCGCGTGGATGGGAAATGTCGTGAGCCCTTCGATCAATGGCAAGCCTGGGCTTGATCTGCCCGTGACGATCGTGGTTCGCGCGGGCGCAGCTGGACCGGAGATCGACATCACCGTTCTCACTGCGGGCGCGTTGGCCAAGCCTGCGATCGAGATTGTTGGCGACGCAAACGATCTTGCGTTTACCCTCGATTCCGGCGGAAAACGAGCGCGTTTTGAAGGCGCGCTCAACGATGACCGCACGCTAATTGCGGGTTCCTTTGCGTTTCTTGACGCCAAGGGTTCCATGATGCCGCCGCCGTGCGTGTGGTCGATGCATCGCGTTGATCTGGTGACCTCGGTCGCGGGCGCGCGCGTGTACGACGCGGTGTTGGATGCGATGGGGCAGAAGCTTCCGATGCGTCTCGCGTTGGGCGAGGGACCGCATGGATGGTGCGGCGCCATCGAGATCATTTCGCAGGGCGTGCGCGAACTGGCCGTTGGCGTTGAACGCACCGCAACTGGATTCAAGGTGCGCCTTCCCGTGGGCTCGGTCGCAACGATCGAACTTGCCGCAGATGCCGAAATGAAGGTGCTGGAAGGCACTTTCTCGCAGGCGACTTTCCGCGGACCGATTCGCTTCGAGTTGGTGGCGGATGCGAAACTCGCTGGCCCGCGCCGCCCGCAGGATCCAGTTCCGCCGTTTCCATATCAGGAGACTGAGGTGCGCATCGATCATCCCAACGGGAACACGCTGGGTGGAACCTTGACGATTCCTGCGGATAAAGGCCTTGCGCGCGCTGGTCGCCTTCCCGCCGTTGTGCTCGTCACTGGATCGGGACCGCAGAATCGCAACGAGGAATTGCTCGGCCATCGACCATTCGCCGTCATCGCCGATGCGCTTGCCCGCGCGGGTGTTGCCGTGCTTCGCTGCGACGATCGCGGCGTTGGCGCGTCGACTGGCGCGTTTGCTGGCGCCACCTCGATCGACTTCGCCAGCGACGCTGACATCGCCAGCGAATGGCTCAAGCGTCAGCCCACGATCGACGCGGCGCGCGTTGGCATGATTGGTCACAGCGAAGGCGCGATGATCGCGCCGATCGTGGCCATGTGGCAGAACGCAGGCGATTCGCCGGTGGATCCGCTGGCATTCATCGTGCTGCTCGCGCCGCCGGCCGAGTCGGGCGCAGAGACGCTCACGCGACAGACTGCGCGGATGTACGAAGTCTCGGGAACTCCCGTCGACAAGCTGGCCGTTGCCGTTGCAGCGCATGCGGCGGTGATGCGCGCCATCGAGCAGTTCCGCGCCGCCGATGCACTGCAGCCGTTGGTGGTGGAACTCATTCGCAGCCAACTCGCGCTTTCCAATCAACCAACGCCCGACGATGCGGCCATGGCATCGATCATCGACGGTGCAATGAAGCAACTCACCGACCCGTGGATGGTCGAGTTCATTCGCTTCGATCCTCGACCCGTGCTCGTGCGTCTGGAGGTGCCGACGCTGGCGATGTGCGGGAGTAAGGATGTGCAGGTGGTCGCCGAGGCAAACCTCGGTTTGCTCGAGGAAATCAAGGCAAAATCAGGCGCGCCCATCACCATCCGTCGTTATCCCGGGCTCAATCACCTCTTTCAAGCTGCGACCACCGGGCTACCCGACGAGTACAGCACCATCGAGTCAACCTTTGATCCGAAGGCGCTTGCCGAAATGGTGGCGTGGGTTGTCGAGACGGCGAAGGCCGCGCCCGCGCCACAGATTCCTCAAGCCACACGCGCGGGCTTCTCCACCGACGCCGCCGATGTTGCCGCGCTCCCGCAACGGCTTTGGCTGCTCAAGCCAGCGAACGCCATTCAACCCACAGGTGCGCAGCCATGAGTTTTGGACTTGGACACGGTCGTGATTTGGTTCCGGGCGAGTTCGGCATTGAGATGTCGTCGCTGGCGCCATTGCCCGACGCTGCCACCATGATCGAGGCGCGCGAGAAATTGGGCTTCGATCCGCGCGCTTGGTTCGCCGAGCCGTCGCGCCGCTTCGAGATCGAGATCGGCTCGGGCAAGGGCACATTTCTCTTGCAGCAAGCGGGCCTCGAGCCGACCACGAATTTTCTCGGCATCGAGTGGGCTGGAGAGTTCTGGGCTTACGCCGCCGATCGAGTGCGCCGCGTTGGACTTTCGAATGTCCGACTGCTGCGCGGCGATGCAACGGAGTTTCTGCGCAGCCGAGTCCCCGACGCCGTTGCCTCGGTGATTCACCTGTATTTCAGCGATCCGTGGCCTAAGACGCGCCATCACAAACGGCGCGTTGTGCAAGATCACACGCTGCGCGAGTTCCACCGTGTGCTCGCGCCCGGCGGCGAATTGCGGATCGTTACCGATCACGACGCGCTGTGGGCGTGGGATGTCGAGCATGTCGAGCGCGCATCCGACATCTTCGAACGCCGTGCATTCGCGCGCCCCGCAAGCGCGGGCGAGGGTGAACTTGTCGGCACCAACTTCGAGCGCAAGTTTCGTCGCGAGGGACGACCGTTCCATGCGATGACCCTGCTCAAGCGCGGAAATTGAGCGCTCAAATCACGCCCTGCAATCAGGCGCCGATCACGCACTCGGCCGCTTCCAGGTGTAGTCCTTGTCCTTCTCCAGCGCCGTCGCCGATTGCTTGACGCAGCGGCGGCAGAGCACCGCGTCGCTGAACTCGGGGCTGCGCCAACTTTCGTCTTCGCGCGCCTCGAGGCACATGGTGCAAGCTTGTTCGGGCTGGTGGTCGCTCTTGCCCTCGTGCACGATCGCGAGGTAGGCCAACGACAGGCACTCGCCGCAAAGATGGCTGCCGTGATGGCCCTCGATCAACGGTCGCGCTGGATCGTCGGGGTCCCACGCGCGTCTGCAAAAGTTGCAGAGGACATCTTCGTACTGCACATTGGTCTCATCGGTACCTGGTCGAAACATGCTTCTTTCTCGCTGCGGACTTGGAACGGCGGGTCAAAGTAGAATCACCGCCTATGGCGCAGGGTATCTCGCTTGCCAACAAGTGTCAGATCCTCTTTGGGGTCGCGGCGGTTGCACTGCTCGGAGGTGCGCTGGCCGGTCCGTGGATTCGCACAGGCACGATCGTCACCGACAGCCAACTCGAGCTCTCGCGTGAGCTGGCCAACGAAATTCTCTCGCGCGAGTCGCTCGATGCGAAGACGGTCTATGCGGCGGGCGCGGGCAGGCCGCTGGCTGGGCGGATCTATCGGGTGGGCGAACTGGTCGGCGAATCGCAGTCCGAGTCCGATCCCTTCCTGCAGTCGAGCTTCAGTCGCTTTTCCGCCGATGCGAGCGCAACGGAGAACTTTCAGCACGAGACGGCGGCGGGCAGCACGCACTACCGATACGCACGAGTGATCCGCGAGGCGCAGTGGCGCGAGATCACCGTGCCCGAGTTCGATGTGGGCGTTGGCAAGAGCGCGCCGAGTCGGCCCGATGACGCCGTGGCGGCGGTCCTAGTCATTGACCGCAAGAGCGAGTTCGCCGAGGCGCAGATCCTGGTGAACCGGGTCTACATCCTCGCCTCGGGCATCATTGCGGTTGCGCTGGCGGTGCTGGTGTTTCACCTGATTCTCAAGCGACTCATCTTTGGACCGGTGCGCGCGCTGACCGAGGTTGCCGAGCGGGTTGAGCAGGGCAGCACCACTGCGCGCGCGCGCCTCTCGACCGGTGACGACTTCGAGCGTATGTCGCGCGCGTTTGATGGCATGCTTGATCGGCTCGAGGAGGGACAAGCGCAGTTGCGCGCGGTGAACGAAAGCCTTGACCTCAAGATCGGCGAGCTGGCGGAGGCCAATGTGGGGCTCTTCGAATCCAACCGGCTGAAGAGCGAGTTTCTTGCCAATGTCTCGCATGAGTTGCGCACGCCGCTCAACTCGGTCATCGGCTTTGCTGAACTGCTCGACGAGATTGCGCGCACCGACATTCAGGCCGATCCCAAGCGTCGACGCTACATCGGAAACATCTTGCAAAGCGGGCGAAACCTGCTGGAAATGATCAACGAGTTGTTGCAGATGGCCAAGATCGAGGCCGGTCGCCTTGAGGTCGCCATCGGTCCGACCAGCGTGAAGGATGTCGTCGAGGGACTGGCGGTGATCATGCGGCCGCAGTCGTTGCAGCGAAAGATTTCTGTCGAGACCGCGGTCGAGGACGACCTTCCCAGCGTCGAGAGCGATGCGGGAAAGCTGCAGCAAATTCTCTTCAACTTCGTTTCCAACGCGATCAAGTTCTCGCCCGAGGACACGCGGGTGGTGATTGCCGCGCGTCGTCTGGTGCGCGACGACGGAGTTGTATGCGTGCTTGCGTCGGTGATCGATGCGGGCCCGGGTATCCCGCTCGATATGCAGGACACCATCTTCGAGAAGTTTCGGCAGGTCGACGCCAGTCACACGCGCGCGTATTCGGGCACTGGTCTTGGCCTAGCGATCTGTCGCGAGCTCGCCGATCGACTCGGCGCGCGCGTTTCACTGCACTCGGTTCCGGGGCGGGGCGCGACTTTTTCGGTTGAAGTGCCGATCGAATTCAAGGGCAAGAAGTTGGAAGCGCTGATGTCGGAGCCGCGTTGATCGGCGATCCGACCGTTCTCGGATGGACGATCGCATGTGGGTACGCCATCACGGCGTGGCTGTGCTGGCGAGCGTTTTGTGGCGAAACCACGGTGAATCGAGCGCGTTTTTGGTTGGTGTTGTCGATGGTGCTGGCGTTGCTCGCACTGAACAAGCAGCTTGATTTGCAGACGCTGGTGACAGCGGCGGCGCGCGACACCGCCAAAGAGCAGGGGTGGTACGCGTCGCGTCGCCCTGTGCAGATCGGCGCGGTACTCGGCGGATTGTTGTTGGTCGCGCTCGGCGGCGCGCTCGCGTTGAACGCGTTACGCGGGAGTCTGCGCCGCATGTGGCCCGCGCTCGCAGGCCTCGCGCTGATCGGCGTCTACATCGCGGTTCGAATGACATCACTGCACGAACTCGACGCAGTGGTCATCGGCGGTTGGTTTCCGATGAAGTGGTGGACGGAGTTGCTTGGTCTTGCGCTGATCGCCTGGAGCGCGCAGCGCAAGGAATATCGCTCCGTGTCAGCGCGAACGATGGATGCGAACATCGGCAGTTAGTCGTGACGCAGCGCTTCGATCGGATCCTTGCGGCTTGCAACAATCGCGGGATAGATGCCGAACACCAGTCCGACACCCGCCGCCACCATGAAGCTCACCACGATCGACCACAGCGTTACGCTTGGTTCAAGGGTGAGTCGGCCTTCAAACGCACCAGCCAAGAAGGGCAGTCGCACCAGCCACTGCACCATCGGCTGTAAACCCCATGAAATGCCGAGTCCGAGCAGGATTCCAACCACGCCGCCCAGCGCCGAGAGCGCACCGGTCTCCACGAGAAACTGCAGCACGATGTGATTGCGCGTTGCGCCCAGTGCGCGGCGAATGCCAATCTCACGGGTGCGTTCGGTGACCGAGGCCAGCATGATGTTCATGATGCCGATGCCGCCGACGAGCAGCGAGATCGCCGCCACCACAACCAGCATGACATTCCACACCATCATCTGCCGCTTCGCATTTTCGAGCAGTTCCCAGGGCACCACGATTTGCACATCGGAAAGCCCAGGATGTCCCGCGTCGACCACGCGACGCACGCGCTCGGCGATTGGCACGACCGAATCGGTGTTGGGCGCAACAATGTAGAGCTCGGACAATTCGATCTGTTCGCCGCTGAAAGAGCCCGATTGCCGGCGCATGACCATATCGCCGAACTGACTTTCCGCGGTCGTGATCGGGATATGGATATCTTTGTTGAGGTCGCGCCCGACCAAGGCGGAACCGCGGCCGCCGGCAAGTCCGACCGGCTCAAGCACGCCGATGACGCGGAAGACGGTGTTGTCGATCTTGATGGTCGCGCCGATCGGATCGCGCATGCGAAAGAATTGCTTGGCGATTTCGCTGCCGACCACGCACACCGGCGCGCGCGCGACGAGATCCTCGTCGCTCAGATAGCGGCCGCGCGGTTCGAGGTGCAAACGCGCGACATCAAGCAGTTTCGGCGTTGATCCGAACACTTGGCTGGTGATGCGCTGGTTCTCGTAGGAAACATCCGATCCCACCGCCTTCAGCGGAACCACCGCCGAAGCGTCGGGCAACGATGAGCCCAGCCTGAGCAGATCCTGTCGCAGCAGACCGTAGGCCACGAAGAAGGTGCGCGCCTGCCCAGCATTGGCTGCTTCAGGCGGCTTCGAGGAACGAACGATGATGTTGGTCGCGCCCAGCGCGGAAACCTCGCGCAGCGCACTGATCTTGTTGCCCTCACCGACGGCGACCACCACGATCACCGCAGCAACGCCGAGGATGATGCCGAGGCTCGTCAGCGTCGAGCGCAGCTTGTGCAGGCCGAGGTTGCGAATGCCGAGCCGGAAGATTTCGAAGAAGAAGCCCATGACAGAAGAAGAAGCCTATGTTTCGAAGAAGAAGCCCGTGATTCGAGGGAGCGGCGCGTGCATGGAGGGAGATGCGCTTGAAGTGCAGGATGCGATGGTGGTTTCAAGCGACCCGACCGAAGTGGGGAAGGGGTGATGGTATCCTCCGATGATGCGCTCCGACGATCACTTGCCCACCATTCGACTCGGCGCCGAACGCGAGGCGGAGCAGGCGTGGATCTGGCATGCGTCGATCGACGGTGCCGATGGCTCGAGCTTGCACGAGTTGCGCCTTTCCTGGGCCGACTACAACATCTATTCGCCCGATGGGACCCGCACGCCTGCCGATGTTGGTCGCGCGGTTCTGCTGTTTTTTGCCCATCATCACAAGGATTTTCCGCTGCGCGAGCGTCTTGATGCCGCAATGGCGCGCATGCGCTTTCCGTTCGCCGACCGCGAGATCGCCGAGACTCTGGCGGGTTGACGGTTAGGGCGAACGCTGCCAAACCTCGACCGCGCCCTGTCCCCAGTCCGCCCAGCCTTCGAGTCGGTCGGTCCGGTGGTAGCCGTCGGCAAGCGTCGTTGCGGTGAGTCGGTCGAGCCGATCGGGATAGAGCACGATGATGAAGCGCGGATGATCGGACTCGATAACGCGGGCGAGGCCTTCGCCAAGAAACCCCGTAGGTTGGGCCTCAAATCCGTGCAGCCGCGCGTAGAAGCCGACCGCGTTGTCGGGCAGTCCAATGGTCGCGACCGCGCCGTCAGCGCCCAGCGCACGCGCATGCGCCACCAACTCAACGCCTTCGCGGATCGGCTGCTTCGAGCGAAAGCTGGCGATTGAAATGAGCGCTCCCACCAGCAACAGCGCGCCGGTCATCCACGCGATCCAACGCCTTGCTTCGCGCGCCAGGACGGCAATGACCAGGAGCACGGTGCCGATGGGAATGCTGAACAGCAGGAAACGCGCGTAAATCCAGGTGCCCAGCATGAACGCCAGCGCGAAGGCGAGCAGGAACGCCAGCGCAAACGGCAGCAGCACGAGTCGGGCGCGATGCATTTGGTTGCTGCGTTCGCGCAACAATCGAAGCGCGCTCAGCGACGCAATTCCAACCAGGATGTAGTTCACAAAGAAGTCGCCGCGCCCGCTCCAAGCCAACGCAAGCCCGACCATCGCCTCGAATCCTTCGCGCGAGAAGATCGTTGGTTGGTCTGCGCTGATGTGGGTGTAGCTGGCGCGC
>Ga0209190_1002348_pt1 | contig 12790 bp, 10 predicted proteins | sample M_140205_XF_Meta_FD_187315 | JGI IMG/M metagenome (GOLD analysis project Ga0209190, IMG submission 187315) | Freshwater microbial communities from Lake Montjoie, Canada to study carbon cycling - M_140205_XF_MetaG (SPAdes) (version 2) | ecosystem: Environmental > Aquatic > Freshwater > Lake... | reverse complement strand
TCCTTATCATTTTTCTCTATATTTTCAAGATGTTCAATGTATTGATACATTTCATTTTTACGATGAATAATATACCTATTTGTTATTAAACAATCTATTGGTATGTCATCGATTATACCGTTTATTACAACTGTTTTATTTTGATCTATATTATGAATAACGACTCTAATACCGTATATTGTATTATAAAATGATTTATTTATTTGACTGGTTGTATCTAAACACTCGAATTGGCCCAAATTCTCAATTGGAATAGTGTTTTCTGTTATTTTATCAGAACAAACATAATTATTATATTTTACAATCGTGTTTTGTAATTCTTTTTTAACAATCATATTGCACCCTATGGGTAAAACATACTGTTTAATCAAATCGAATTTCGATATTAAAATATCATTGTCTCCGCAAAGAACAACGTCTGGTCCAAAACTAATATATAGTAAATTTTCTATTTTTTGCGTACCAAAACCAGCAATAACAACAAACAATTTGTTCGTGATTATTTGTAATTTATCGATTATACTGTCAATTTCATCCGTATTTTTAATGTTTTTCCCTAAAATGTTTGATGTTTGATTAAAAAGTTCGGTTAATGAATGAACACATAAATTGATCTCACTATTACTAAATATATCGAGCTGTTTTTTATTTTGTATGGATATTATTGTTTGCTGGATAATATGATGAATATTTTCTTTCTTCTGATTAACAAACTGAATAATTGCATCTGCATTAAACTTTGTATCATCTCTGTTTGTGCCATTTTTTAATTCATAATTATCGATACCCTGTAATTCACGTTTAATACTGGTGGTTGATTGTTCCGAAAGTTTTGTTTTTTTTAAAGACATTGGTGTAAATAAATCCTTGTATTTATAATAGATATAAATTATTACGATAATAATATTCAAATGATATAAACGTTTTTGTATTTATCATATATACAATAGTCGATTTGATCAACTGATAAAAAAATAATAATAATGGGAATTCCTAGCTATTTTTCGTATATTATTAAAAATTATTCTAATATTATACGTAATTATCATTTTTTGTTTAAAAATGGTATTACATTTCAGCATCTATATATGGATTGTAATTCCATTATTTATGATGCATTTCGCTCAATCGACCCACAATTATATTCTACTATACCGGATTTGGAAGAAAAGATTGTCGAAATAGTTATCCAAAATATACAAAAATATATCGAATTGATCAAGCCTACAAAAACAGTATTTATCGCATTCGATGGTGTCGCACCTTTTGCAAAAATGGAACAACAACGCAATCGACGATATAAAAATTCGCATACTCCTTTATCCAATGGGGCTGAAAAGAGCACAATCGGATATGAGTGGAGTACGTCAAACATTACACCCGGAACTAATTTTATGCAATTGTTATCAACTCGCGTATCTAGATATTTTGAATGTTCTGAAAAACGATTCAATGTAGAACGTATGATTGTATCTACTTCGAATGAATGTGGCGAAGGAGAACATAAAATGTTTCATCATATACGATCTCAATCGATTGACCCGACTGATACTGCAGCAGTTTATGGGCTTGATTCCGATTTAATAATGCTTTCCATTTTTCATTGTAGATTATTTAAAAATTTGTATATTTTTAGAGAGGCACCGGAATTTATTAAAAGTTCTATCCCCATTCTCGAAACGCCGTCCGATAAAGCGCAAAATATGCCGTATTTTATGGATATCAGTATATTGTCGACATCAATATTGTCTGAAATGCAGTGCGGGCACCCAGATAAACAGCGAATTTACGATTACGTTTTTTTGTGTTTTTTCTTAGGAAATGATTTTTTGCCGCATTTTCCTTCTCTCAATATTCGAACCAATGGTATACAATCATTGCTTGAAATGTATCGAAAAACAGTAGGTAATCATGCGGATCGATTCTTTATAGCGAAAGATACGGGGAAAATACAGTGGCGATGGATATCGCTTTTTATTGGTGAATTGGCAAAATGCGAGCACGATTTTCTTATTTCCGAATATTCGTTGCGCGAAAAATGGAATAAACGCACATGGCTAGTCGGTACACCCGAAGAACAAGATCAAACATTGCAGAGTGTACCAGTTATTTATCGCGCAGAAGAAAAATATATATGTCCCCAAGAACGGCATTGGGAGGAACGTTATTATCGGGCGCTTTTTCATTGCGAATATACAGACGAAACGCGCAAAATGGTTAGTATGAATTATCTGGAGGGATTGGAATGGGTTTTTAAATATTATACAATCGATTGTCCACATTGGCAATGGAAATACAACTATCATTATCCACCACTTTTGAAGGATTTATATACATTTATTCCGCATTTTGATATGACATTTATTGATTCGTCGGATAAAAATAATCGCCCCTTTTCGTCAAACACTCAATTGGCGTATGTTTTGCCAAAATCACATCATTATTTATTAAATAAACAGGTTTCGCAAGTATTGGCTACACGATTTGCGCATTTGTATCCTGATCATTTTAATTTTCAATGGGCGTTTTGCAGATATTTTTGGGAAGCACACGCGTGTTTGCCGGTCATTTCTTTAGAATTGCTGAGGCGATGGGATACAACATTCGTGTTATAATGGAGCGAGCCGGATTACTTTATATATAAAGTTAGGAACTTTAGAAAATAAATTTGATTTGTTTTGTTTGTAAATCTAGATAAACATATTTTATTTATAATATATATTTATAATAAATAAAATAAAAATGGTGAGTGTTTCCGAAACTGAGACCGAAATTATTATAAAAATTCCAACTCAACCCGACATTCGGTTAGAATATATTTACAATTACGATTATATTCAATTATTAGGACTGACCGCTGTAGGAAATACAGCACAAACTCCTTCGACTACGTCTGCAGAGTTCATACCCACAGGAAGCTCACCTACGCCTAACGTTCCTTATGGCTCCGGCTTGCTCCAAAATAATGTGAATGAAAACGAAAATGAAAACAATGTAAGTCGCCCGTATCGTTATTTAGTTGATTATATATTTAATCCAGTAACAAATGCAATCGAAAAATTGGGGAGTATGATAACATCATCAGCATCGGGTGAAAATATCGTACAGTCAATTCAACCAATAGAACCAATAGAACCAATAGAACCAATAGAACCAATAGGACCAATAGAACCATTCATAACTCTGTATATAGCGAAAACGACTGACCAACCAGTAATTTTACTAGCCGATAGATTAGAAATGTTAGAAAATTCAGGTTCATCTGCTTCTATCACTACAATAGGAAATACAGGTATAGATTATTTTTTTTTAGAACGATTGACCAAAGATTTATACATTCAAATAAATTATTTAAAAAAAATGGGATTAATGTATAAAGAATTAAGAAAGGAAGATATATTAGAATTGAATGACAGATACCTAATGTTTCCAGTCTTGACGTTGTATAAGAAAGAAGATTCGCTCCCGCCAAATGTATCATCGTTAATAGATATAAATACCAAAGAGTTAGCAGCGAAAATAATTTTAACGGTAGTAAGTGGTATGTTGAAGTAAAATTCCTTCATTAAAATGTCGGGGTTCATCGCCGTACGAAGCTAACCTACACAAATATTTCGATAATAAGATTCGATAAAATGTCGATTAGATGTCATCAAAGTCGACGATATCGTTGTTATCGTGGTTATCGTTGTTGTAGTTAATGGTATTGGAGGAAGTATTGGAGGAGTGATTGATAAAAGATTCGGATTCGCAGTCATTATTGAAAACGACAAAATCGTCGTCGTTATTTTTGGAAATGGAATTGAATTCATTGAAAAGCGCCCAATTGATATTAGGAATCATTTTGAGCTGATTGGTTTCATTCTGATCGTAAACTTCGAGAAGATCGCATTCTTTGGGATTGTCGCCGGCCCAGGAGCGAATGCCGACCAAAACGATGGAAGAGACGGAAATGATATTAGCGCGCTTGTTTCTGCCGCGAAATTTGCCGCGAATGAAGCAAAGAAGATCCTTGCCGTGTGAAGTGGTAGCACGACACATCCCATTGCCCAACAATCGCGAAATACAAGCATATTGTTCATTCTCGTCCATAGAGACCCTTAATTTACCGGAATTGTTGGTATTGGTAAGCTTGCGCGCCATACCTTTCGATTTATTGCCGCCAGTCGTATTTTTGACCATTTTTGGAAAAGTATTAGTTAGTTATATATTATTTTGGTTTGTTCTGCGAAATAATATATGAAATAATAAATCAATTTTGTGATGTAAAAAACGAAAAAAAATGATTTTATTTAATAAAAGAGATTACAGTTTGAAAATATAGTATAAAATGCAGGATAAAATGCAGGATAAAATGCAGGATAAAATGAAAATATATATAATTTGTTTTTTTGTTTTTTTGTTTTTTTGTTTTTTCTAGTTTTGTTTAAAAGTGTTTTAAATAAAGGCAATGTCGTTAGTTTCAGGATTAAAATTGGCGACGTGGTCAAATGATGTAGGATTATAAAGGAAATTAGTTGCTTGGTCAATGAGATAGTATTGCTGGTCGAAAACGAACTCGCGAGTGTGAATGACTTCGTCGTCGTCTTCTTCCGCAGCAGGAGTGGTAGTAGCGGGAGCAGCAACAACGGCTTCAACAGTCTTGGGTTTGCGTTGCTTCTTTGCCTTGTCGGCAACAACTGTATCGGCAGCAGCCGCAGCAGCAGCAGGAGCAGCAGTAGCAGATGCATCAGTAGGAGCAACCGTCTTGGGTTTTCGCTGCTTCTTTGGCTTGTCGTCAACAACTGCATCGGTTGAGGCGGCAGCAGCAGCAGCAGCAGTAGCAGCAACTTCAACTGGAACCGTAGCAGCAACAGTAGCAGCAACTTCAACTGGAACAGTAGCAGGAGCAACTTCAACGGTCTTGGGTTTGCGTTGTTTCTTTGGCTTGTCGGCAACAACAACTACATCCACAGGAGTGTTAGTAGTAGTAGCAGCAACAACAGCAACAGTAGTCGCGGCATCAGCAGAAGCAACCGTCTCAATATTGTTGGCAGCAGCGACTAATTGGCCGATGATATCGTCCTTCGCGTCGGTCGCAACATTGACATTCTTCTTGCGGCTTTTCTTAACGGGAGCGATCTTAACCTCGTCGGAGACCGTCGTGGCAGTAGTAGTAGTAGTAGTAGCAGCAGCAGCAGCAGTCTCATCGGAACTGGAACCTGTAGTATTGGAAATGGTAGAGATAATGGGTTTAGTTTTAGTTTTTGGCTCTTTGGCAGCCTTGGGTTCTTTGGGAGCCGCAGCAGCCTTGGTTGCTCTGGCCTTTGGCGCCTTGACGGGCTTGTTGTGTTGAACAACAAATTTGCGCATCGTCTTTAATGTATCTGCGGATTGGTCGAGGAAATTCTGGTAAAATCGAGTTTGTTCTTCGACGGGTGAAAACAACATCAATTGGCCATAGGCGGCTTCTAGATTTTCTTCGGAAATAACATTGGCAGCAGCAAGACTCTTGGTGAAAGCATATCCGAAAGCGGCGAACTTCTGCAACTTGGCAGGAAGAGTAGGCTTCTTGGTACGAACGGTTTTCACCTTGGTTTCGACGTTAGTCGAAGTCTCATTGTCGGACGACAATACGGGAGTAGTAGTAGTATTATTAATAATTTGAATAGCGGACATTTTTGATAACGTTTTGATAACTTTGGTTTTGTAATTGATATTATTAATTTATAATAAAAAAAGCCTTTCAATTTTATATATTTTAAGCCCAAAAAACATATAAAATAAGGTGATTATGCCTCGATCGGAATTACCGGAACTATATCGAATATGTGGTTTATCGATATCCCACTCATTTCTCGATATCCTACTCATTTCTCGATAACCCACTCATTTCTCGATAAGTGGTAAATGCAGTGTAGTAGGACTCGGACCGCTAGTGCACCGTAGTAGGACTCGGATCGCCAGTGCACCGTAGTAGGACTCGGATCGCCAGTGCACCGTAGTAGGACTCGGATCGCCAGTGCACCGTAGTAGGACTCGAACGAACTCGAAAGAACTCGGATCACCAGTTCAATAAAAACACTCCCAAAAAAATGAACATTATTCCTACACTATGTGCGATCGAAATGTATTCATTCAATAAAAAATATCCCAATATCGCCGTGAATATAGGGTATGCAGCGACGATAGCCGTAATCAAATAAGCACTGTTGTTCTTGATTACGGTCAAATAAAAATAATTGGCAACAATAAAAATGAAAAATGCGGATACACCCAACAACGCATATAGGTGTTTATTTTGGTTCAACGAGTGAAAATCCTTTGTAATGTTATCTTGGTAAAAGAATAATAAATAAAGCAAAATGAATAGGGAATAAAAAAGTCCCGAAAAAAGGATGATCCCTTCGACGGATATGAATTTTAAAAAATATTTATTGATAACCGGCGAAATCCCAAAAATCGAAGAGGTAATAACACATTCCAGCAACATTGTATATATAATAAACAAAGATTTTAGATAATATTATCACATTTTCGATAATTTGGCTAATAAAATTGAAAGGCTTTTTTGTCAATAAAACAAATCCACCTCCCCCCGCCCCTATAAGTGAAACAGTTAAACAAGGTAAATAAGAAAAATAAAATTAATGTGAAAATGTCCGCAACAAACCAAGAATATATCTCAATCGACAGCGTCGACAATATGGTGTTTGCTTCCATCGCAGAAAAGATGGGACATATGTTCCATCTGCTGGATATGCTGAAAAACACATTTCCGACGAATACGGCATCGATCGCGATCATTCGCCACGCGTATTTCCAAACAATGGATTTATTGATGAATGATATGGAAAAATTCCCCCCCACCGCCCGCGAGTTGGGGCTGCATATATGTAATGTAAATACTCGCATCGTCGCGCCCAATTTGAAAATAGGTACAGACGATATCAACTACGTAAATGACGATATCCGCAATCGTATTCGATACGGTGAAAACGTGCACTATTACGAATACAATGTTCCGGACCGTTTTGATATGTTCGCTCCGTCGCCAATCGCAGCGGATTTGGAGGAAAATGGAGATGAAGTGGAGCGAATCGAAGTTTTCCGTGTGAACTCCGAATACGCAGTCGAAGGGATCGAAGGAGTTCGAATGAGTTTGCCGATAGCCCGTATGGTAGTCGAGGCAAATGATACGGATGTGGATACGGATACGGATGAAAGCAATATTGACGACGAACTGAACGAAATCTCTGAAATCATCCGAGATGCGAGCCAAAACGAATTATTGTTGAACGATACATTTCTATATTCCGATGGAGATGCAGATGATTCAATGGGTTTCGGTGCCGAAAACATCTGGTCGGAGCGTGCAGTAGTATCCGGATTCTACCACCCATAAAAAACATAAAAAAAATAAACTATAAACTATAAAAAATAAAAAACATATTAAACCATAAAAACAAAAATACTCTGGTATTTTTTTTGATCCGACCAAGATTAGAGAAAGCGATTAATCTCTGGACATTTAATGAAAATGTATAAGGAAATCGATGTTTTTTGGTATTTTATAAATCAAAAAGTGTAATCTTGGTCGAGATGTTTAAAAATGTTGATAAACATATTTATAAAAAGATAATACAACGACAATCCTTTTTCAATATACGACATCTTCTAGGCGACTCTTTCATTGTATTACCAAGAAGGGTATTATTTGCGTATCATTAAATCCTGTCTTATATATTTATGGATATTTGCAATAATATTTTCATCAAATATTTCGTTCGGAAATGCAATAGAATTTCTACAATCTTCTCTACAACCAGGAAGTATCTCGTTTATTAAAAAAACCGTGTATTGTTTATTGTTCAAATATGCTAATATTTCGTTATAATTATCAATTTCCAAATGTTGTTCATATGATATTATAGGTCTATTGGTATCTATTATATGACTACTCCCCAATAGTATTCTATATTCCATACCTTCTACGTCTAGATGTATGTATCCAATTTTTTCTATTTCTGCCTTCTCATATAAATAATCCAATGAAACCGCATTAACTTTGTAATTTCCATTTGTGAAACAATTCCCGTAAACAAATGAACAATGATTTATATCATCATTTGTAGACAACAATTCATTTTTATCGCTGATAGCATTTTGCAATATTTTAACATTTGTTATTTTATTTAATTCACACATTTTTTGAATAAAATTGCAATTATCAGGTGAAGGATCGATTGCATATATGACGCCATTTACATTTTTCGACCAAGGAATACTATTATCGCCAATCCACGCACCCAAATCTATTATATTATTTTTAATAAATTTATTATTAATTAAAAAAGTATTAATTTTTCTAAATAAAACTTCATGATTGTCTCTAGTCGCAAACATTTGAGAAAATGGATGGTCCAATAATGAAACAATAACGTAATTATCGTTTGTAAAAACACAACTATTCATTCTAATATTTATTAATATATTTTTTTCTTTATATTATTTTTTATCTTTGATAATCTCAAGGAAAACGTAGATGAAGCGAAGCGGATCGCAGTTTTCTGAATAATTAATCATCAAAATGTGCAATCTTGGTCGATATGTTTAAAAATGTTGATAAACATCTTTATAAAAAGAAAATATAACGACATTCCATTTCCAACTCCTTCGGTCCCTTCAGGCACTACGGAGTTCAGTCGCTTACCTACGCTAACGTCCCTTATAGCTCCGGCTCGCTCCAAATATACACCATCTTTATCGCGATACTTTTATTTAGTACATACTGGTAATTATTTCCCCATAACCGCTACATAATTGGTAAAAAAGGTGTTTATTATCCTTGAATATATGTGTTAAAACGACTTGGTCAGTCCATATATTATTATTATCAAGCATTTTATCCAAGTAATTGTCATATATCTTGGTAAAATCGTTAATTATATTTTTATGTAAAATATATGTTCCACTAACGTGATGATAATAATTATCAATTCTTACATCTATTTCGCGATATCGATAACTGGAACTATATATAAATTTATCTTTGGGCAAATGAATTAATTTATCTGCATTGGGGAACGGGATTGTTGGCGGGGCACAGTCTCTATAAGTACATATACCAGCATCAACCCAACAAAAAAAGTCGGAAAAAAAAGGATTTAATTCTGCCGCTTTCTTCATTAAAAATATTTTTTCGTTCCATATTAAATTCAGTTCTACACTTGGGCAATGTATCGGATGAGTTTTCATTCTATCTTTGTATTTATATGTATGAAAATCTTGGATATCACATTCTATATAAATTGTCGGAAAATTTTGTCTATATTTTTTAATAATTTCAATGCCTTCTTTATCTGAAAAAAACACATAGGGGCTATTTATTTTCAATGAATTTTGAAACCAATCTGTATATTGATCGCCGTGTTTATTGTCCACCTTCCAAAACCCAGATACACAAGTCATATTATATTTTTCAAACTCCTTCACTAAAGTTTCTGAGTTCGGTCGCTCACCTACGCTACCTTCCGTAATCCGGCTCGCTCCATATTGTTCGTTCATTTTGTATAATAAATAATATATAAATAAAACCTCGACATTCAAACGACTAAACGTCAAATAATGAGCGTTTTTATGATAAATCATGTAGTATTATAAACAAAATGTGCAATCTTGGTCGATATAATTAAAAATGTTGATAAACATATTTATAAAGGAAAAATACAACGACAATCCTTTTTCAATATACGATATCTTTTCCGCGATTCTTTTATTGCATTACCAAGAAAAAGGGGTTTTTATTTATATAAGTTTACAGTGAAAACAAAGGGTAAATGGTAAAATGGTAAATGGTAATATATATAACGATGAAATATTAAAATGCTTTTTGTGTTTTGTGTGTTTATGCTTTTTGTGTATGTATTTTTATGCTTTTTGTATGTATTTATTAAAATTCCGATAGAGCGGAAACGTCGTCGTCGGAATCAGAATCGTCATCCGCCCAAGATCGTCTGGTAGGATCGATTTTAATGGGTTCCATCCGAAACTGGGCGATCGGCAGATTGATGGTTTTGCGCATCTTGAGCGACTCTTCAAGCTCGAGCTTATTGACAACTTCAACTACCTGACCTTCCTCTTCCTTTTCTTCACTAGCATAGCTTAAATTACTAAACGAATTCGGTAGGAAGAAGGAAACTTTTTTCGCAGTTTTTTTTGCCTTCATTTGCGTCGCACGAGGAGTGAATAGTCCGTTCATGTACGCGCCACTACTCATAACACTCATCGCCCTGTCGATGTCGCATCCACTATATGCGGGGCAGTGCGAACGAGTGTGCCCTTTTCCGCCGCATAATCTGCATTCGGTCGACGCCAACAGGGGACACGTTATGTTGTTGTTTCGGTCGCGCAACCAGTGCTGGTGGTTTTCGAGACCAAGATTACTGCAATGTTTACAGTGGGGGATAGGAATTGGAGAAGAAGATGTATATGGTTTTACATTACCTTGGGGAGCTGGCTTACCGCGAGAACGGCTGCATCCACTTGATGCGCGATTATCTTGGTAAACGGAGGGCGCTTGGATCATTTTTGCTAAGTTTGTTATTTTGATATCTTGGTATTTTGGAGGTGTATTCTGTTTTGTTTATAAAAAAGCATTTCAATTTTTTATACATTTATCACACAAAACGAAGATTACCGTAATTATGGCGAAACGAGAAATGAGTGGGATATCGAGAAATGAGTAGGATATCGAGAAATCGCGTTATCTTGCAACAAAAAACAGTATGTTCAATATATACAACGGAAACATTCTACTAGCTATCATACACTATATAAGTACGGTGGCCCAGTACGACAGTACGACAGTACAGTAATATACAGTTTGTTTTTTTGTTTTTTTTGTTTTTGTTTTTGTTATAGTTTATGTTATTTTTATTTTAAGTTAATTTTTATTTTGTTTTATTTATTTGAGCAAAGGGTATAGTTATTAGATTTCTTCTTCTTCTTCATCATCTGGAACACGGGATTGTTGCATACAATATTTCCGTGCAACACGCAAATAGACGGAGTTTTCGCCGACACAAATGCATTGATATTTGACTTTTGTACAGTGTAAACAATAGTGTGTCTGGTTTCGCGATTCTTCGTTGCAACTACAAATATATCTTGGGTTTTCGCAAGTATAACAAAATACGCTCTGATGTATTAAATCTTCGTCGCACGCACAGGTAAATTTGGTATTTTCACAAATCATACAATGTACCGCCTCGTCGAGTTCTGGTTCGCGTTCACTGAATGCACAAGATTCGGATTCGGAATCGGATTCGAAAGGCATATCAGGTTCGGGCACAGACTCTTGTGTATTCAGTGAAGACGCCCGCTCCGCTGCGCAAAAGTTCCATATATAATCAAAATCATCTTCTGACATAGAAAGTCCAATGTCTTCAAACTCCTTCGATATGCGGCGCACATCTCCGGAGTTCATCACCGCAGGAAGCTCTCCAGTATAGTCAGTGCCATATTCAAATTGATGTTTGACACTTTCATTCCAGGATTTCCCGGTGCCGTAGTGGATGAAAGTATCCGGTTTCTCAACCTCCTCACGGTCATACTCCGACATAGGAGTAGGAACGCATTCGCCTTTTGAAGGGATATACTGCTGATACCGATGTTGAGTATGTTCGTCGTCGCTTTCATAGCAAACCGTTCTACTGTCGCGGCAGTTGCGACGACGATCGTACTCGTCATCGTCATCAGAATCATAGTTCATTCTGTACTCATCATAACCCATTCCGTAGAAGCGGCGGCGACCTGATTCATCCCAATCGAAAGCAGATGGGCCAGCCTCAGCGACGTTTTCATTGTTATCAGAAATATCAGGACCACTAGCCCCTTTCCCTTGTGTACCCTCATACACGCGAATTGCGCAATCTGCACAAAGCATTGGAGGTTTCCTACTACAGTCGAAGGAGTTCATAAATGCGCCGTTCCATTCTCCGTTCTGCACACAAGACTGACATACTCCATGTCCCGTATCGTACGCATCATCGTCGCGTTCATCAACATCGTCAACGGATTTATCGTCGTGATAGTCGGTCATTGGGTTGGGTGTGCCGTTGGTGTCGATAAAGTATTCGACATACTCTTTTGATTCACCATCATCATCATCATCATCATCATCATCATCGCGCAATTCACCGTCCAATCGCTTTAACCCGGCCAAGACAGCTCGCGGGTTAAAGCGATTGAACTTGTCGAAATATGCATTCATGCGATGGCCTAATGTATCATGAATGTCGGGGTCGCCTACGTCGTTCAGGTTGATATTGTATAAATACGTGTCGAACGCACTATCGAAGCCACGGTTTTTGGGAATATCAAATTCTTCTCCTGGACCACTCGCCCCTTTCCCGCGTGTACCCTCGTACACACGAATTGCGCAATTCGCACAATATAGCATAAATACACCGTTCCAACATCCATTCTCTCTACAATTCTCACAATCTTTCGGTCCTGTTTCTGGTGCGTGGTCCCTTGCCCACGTTTTTGGGAATGTACCGGCGTACATTATTCCGTTGAGCACATAGTAGGCTAATTTACCTCTGCGATAAAATTCTCGAATCACACTAGGATCGTATTGTTCCATCTTAGTTTTTTGAGGAAAACGGAGATATAAGGGACGTTGGTGTGGAGATTTCCGGAACCGTTAGGTGTAGGTGAGCGAGTGAACTCCGCAGTTCCCGAAGGGATCGAAGGAGTTTGAAGAATCTTGGTTTTATTATTATTATTATTATTATTGTTATTGTTA
>Ga0209190_1002345_pt1 | contig 12798 bp, 11 predicted proteins | sample M_140205_XF_Meta_FD_187315 | JGI IMG/M metagenome (GOLD analysis project Ga0209190, IMG submission 187315) | Freshwater microbial communities from Lake Montjoie, Canada to study carbon cycling - M_140205_XF_MetaG (SPAdes) (version 2) | ecosystem: Environmental > Aquatic > Freshwater > Lake... | reverse complement strand
CGCAGCAGTTGCTGTTCAAGCTGGCGACGTTCTCAAGCTTTCAAAAAAGCATGCCGTTAGGTTTATCTAGTGCGATTCTTTCACTTTCTTGTCGTCCGAGAAACGCTGGATAAAAACGTAACAGACGGGGATAAGGAATAGACCGATCAACGTGGCGGCGACCATGCCACAGACTACACCGGTGCCCATGGTGCTGCGCGATGCTGCTCCAGAGCCTGTTGCCAACATCAATGGCACACACCCGAGGATGAAAGCGAACGAGGTCATCAGAATAGGGCGCAGCCGGAGCTTGGATGCCTCGACCGCCGCATCGTGTGTGCTAATTCCTTCGCCGCGGCGCATTTTTGCAAATTCGACGATGAGAATGGCATTCTTCGCCGCAAGGCCGATGAGCATGATCAGTCCGACTTGTGCGTAGACATTGAGTTCGAAGTGACGCGCGAACAACCCTGCCATCGTGCCGAGAATCACAGTGGGCGTGGCGAGGAGGACGGCGATGGGTAGTGACCAGCTTTCATACTGAGCGGCTAACAGAAGGAAAACAAAGATTACGGACATTCCGAAAATAAGCGGTGCTTGGCCCTCGGATTTTTTTTCCTGCAAGGTGAGACCAGCCCATTCATAACCGACGTTAGATGGCATGGTTGCCATGACTTCTTCCATCGCTTTCATGGCTTGTGCAGAACTGTAACCAGGAGCAGGAGCCCCCATCAGTTCTGCAGACAAATAAAGATTGAAGCGCGAGGCGAAGTTTGGACCGGACATTTTAGACACTTTGACCAACGTGCTTAAGGGCACCATCCCGCCGTCTTTGTTGCGGACGAAAAACTTTCCAATGTCATTCGGCTCGCTGGTGAATTGGGGTTCCGCCTGCAGGAAGACTTTATAAACTCGGCCAAATTTAACGAAGTCATTCACATAAAGACCGCTGAGATAGGCTTGCAGAGTTTGGAAAACATTGTCCACGGGAACGCCAAGAGTCTGGGCTTTTTCACGGTCCAATTCGACCTTCACTTGTGGAGTGGCAGGCTGGAATGTCGTGCTGATACGACTGATTTCCGGTCGTTTCGCAGCGGCTGCGGTGACTTGTTGGACGTAGCTGGCGAGTTGGTCCACGGTGCCGCCGGACCGATCCTGGAGTTCCATGGTAAAGCCCGAAACATTACCATATCCTGGCAGTGGTGGAGGACCGAATGCAAAGACTCGTGCGCCTGGAATGGCAGCGAATTTTTTGTTCCACTGAAGGGCGATGGCTTTGGCGGAAAGTTCAGGGGACTTGCGTTCCTCCCAGTCATCGAGGCCGATGAACATCATGGCGGCGTTAGAGACGTTCAGTGAGTTGAGGATATTCATGCCACAAATTCCGAGAGCCGAGCGCACGCCCTTGGTTTTTCCTACGACGGCTTCGACTTGTTTAAGCACTTCGTCGGAACGCTGAAGAGATGCCCCTTCCGGTAGCTCAATAGCAACGAAGAGGTAGCCTTTATCCTCATCAGGAATGAACCCGCCTGGCACCACTTTACCCAGCAGATAGATTCCGCCGCCTACCACCACTAACAATAGCATTGACCGAGTGGCTTTGCGTACAAGGCCTGCAACGATGGAGCCGTAAGCGTTTGTAATCCACTCAAAAGATGCGTTGAACTTGCCGAAAAACCAAGCGATGGGCCCACGGCCCGGAGTTGGTTTGCGGAGAAGCATGGCCGAGAGCGCAGGACTGAGTGTTAGAGCATTGATCGCCGAGAAAATGACGGACACTGCGATGGTAATTGCGAATTGCTGATAGAGTCTTCCAGTGACTCCTCCCATAAAAGCTACAGGAACAAACACCGCGCATAAAATGAGCGCAATCGCCACGACTGGTCCCGCCACCTCCTTCATCGCCTGTCGAGTAGCCTCAACTGGAGTCATTCCATGTTCGATGTGGTGCTGTACGGCCTCTACCACGACGATGGCGTCATCCACCACAATGCCGATCGCTAAGACGAGGCCAAACATCGTCAGTGTGTTCACGCTGAATCCTAACATCGGAAATGCGATGAACACGCCGAGTAGCGAAACGGGAACGGTCAGCATCGGGATGATCGTCGCGCGAAAGCTTTGTAGGAAAATATAGACCACGATGAGCACGAGAATGATGGCCTCTATCAGCGTGTGAACGATTTCATCCATCGACGCTAGGATCGGCAATGTGGAGTCCAGAGTGATGTTGTATTCCATGTCCGGCGGAAACCGAGTCGCCGCATCATCGAGAATTTTTTTTACGTTATTTGCGGTCTGGATGGCATTTGCGCCGGGTGCTAGATAAACGCCTAGGGCGCCGGCGGGGGCTTCATCAAGGCGGGCGCGTAGAGCGTAGGTTTGAGCGCCAAGATCGACGCGGCCAATGTCTTTGATCTTAACTTGCGATCCGTCCGAGTTGGATCGGACGATGATTTCTGCAAACTCTTTGGGGTCTTTCAATAAACCCAGAGCGCGGATGTTGAATTGACTTTGTTGGCCTTTGGGCGCCGGTTCCGCGCCAATCACTCCTGCGGGAGACTGTGCGTTTTGCTCTTTGATGGCGCTTGCTACGTCTTGCGGCGTGATGCCGAGTATCGAAAGCTTTTCCGGGTTTAGCCAAATTCGCATCGAGTAATCTTGCGCCGTGAAGTTTTTCACGTCGCCCACACCTGGTACACGTTTGATCTGATCGATTAGATTGATGTCAGCATAGTTGCCGAGGAAAATCCCGTCGTAGGTGCCCTTGGGTGACGACAGCCCGATGGCGAGAAGGATGTCAGGGCTTGAGCGATTGACGACGACCCCTTCGCGTTTCACTGCGTCTGGCAGTTGAGCTTCGGCTTGGCTCACGCGGTTTTGCGTGTTGACCTGCATGATGTCGACATCGGTGCCGACGTCGAAGGTGACATTCAACGTCATCTTTCCGTCGTTAGAATTGATCGACTGCATGTAAAGCAGCTTATCTACGCCGTTTACCTTAGACTCGATGGGTGTGGCCACCGATTCCATCACGGCCTGTGCGGCAGCCCCACGATAGGTGGAGGTAACTTGAATGAGAGTTGGGCTTACGTTTGGGTACTCTGAAATGGGCAACCGCGAAAGTGAGACCAACCCGACGATCACCGTGACGATCGATATGACCATCGCCACAATGGGACGGCGGATAAAAAATTCGACCATGGTGGATTACTCTTTCGCGGATTTAGGTTGAGCGGATTGCAATGCGGACATTTGCGCAGCAGTTAGAGCGCGGACTGGTTTGCCCTCATGTACTTTTTGCAGGCCTTCGACGACGATACGGTCACCGACGCTGAGCCCATCGGTGACGATATAGTTGAAGTTGACTAGATCGGCCAATTTAACCGGGCGTTGGTTTGCAATGCCCGCTTTGTCGATGACCCAAACGAAAGCGCGGCCCTGCATTTCGACAACGGCGCGTTCGGGGATTTGGATACAGTCATTGCGATTTCCGAGATCCATGCGAATGCGGGCAAACATTCCAGGACGGAGAATTTTTTGTGGATTGGGAAATTCGGCTCGGATTCGTAAGGTTCCAGTTTTCACATCGACCGCTCGGTCGATAAAGACGACTGAGCCTTTTTCGGCATGTTCGGGGCCACTTGCGAGAATGAGTGTTAGGGGAATTTTTGAAATTTCTAACCCAGTGTTGCGGATTTTTCCCTCGGCGATCATGTAGTCCACCTCGCTCACGTTGCAGTAGAACCAAATCGGATCCAGAGTCGATAGAGTCGCCAGCAAAGTGGGTTCTCCTTTGCCGACCAATTCGCCGATTGAAACCTGTTTGGCACCGATCAGACCGGTGATGGGCGATCGTATTTCGCAATATCCAACATCGAGTTGAGCGGACTCCACTCGGGCCTGTGCGGTGATTACGCCGGCTTTACCGACATCCACGGAAGCGAGTGCGTTGTCGAGATCTTGCTGGGGGATTGCTCGGCGTTCCACCAACGGAGCGAGGCGTGCAACGTCTTTTTGGTATTTATTGAGTGCTGCATTCGCTTCGGCCATTGAACCGTTCGCTGCAGCGAGTCTCTCGCGGTAAGGTTTTGGATCGAGCTCAAAAAGGATGTCCCCTTGTTGGATTTCGACCCCCTCGGTGAATCTCGCTTCGTCGATGAACCCCTCGACGCGGGCTCGGACTTCTACGTTTTGTGGGGAGTCGAGTTGGCCGATGAGGGTCGTGGTGATGGGAACAACCGAGGTGCCTATTTCCATTACCTCCACGATGGGTGGTGGCAGAGTGACGACCTGGGGTTTGTTACAGGCACTGAGAGCAATCGCTGCGGTGAGAGCCACTGCAGGCCAAAAGACGTGATGATAATGCGGACTCAAAATATCTGGGTCTGGTGGTGAGAGTGAATTGAGACTGGGTCAGAAATTGGCGTGTGCGTAAGACAATCGGATGACTTACGGGTCTATTGATCCTACGTGAAACTGTCAAACTGAAAGCCCCGCGAGAGCGGCGGGCGAGGACCGCTTGAGTTGTCAGGATGATCCAAATGATATCGGGTGAAAAATCATCCTCGCCGAGTTCAAGAAGTTGTCGTTAATCTGTGCTCGAGTATGAAGCGAATTGCTCATTCCGTACTCAATTTTTTGATTCCTTATCGCCATGAATTGAGATTCCGATGCGCCCGATTTTTATTTTACCCAGCGTGGTTTTCATCAGCTCCTGCATGCTCGGTCCGGATCCTGCGACTCCGGATTTAGCGGTTCCCTCGATCTTCCGTGGGAAAACAACTCCGCACGGGCCTTCATTTGGTGATGAATCCTGGAGGAAGGTCTTTTCAGATCCTAATTTACGTAAGTTAATCGCTTTAGCGATTCAGAATAACCCCGACCTTGTTGCCGCGACTTATCGCATTGAAGAAGCTCGTGCCCGAACTGGCATCGCAAATTCCGCTTTTTTCCCCACTCTCGACGGCAGTGCAGGGGGCACCGCCAACAGCAGCTCAAGAAATGCGGGTCAATCAACAGCGAGTGGCGACCGTAGCTCTGAATCTTATAATCTAACGGGACTTCTCAGTTGGGAACTCGATTTATGGGGGGGAATCGCCCGTGACAATCAGGCGGCCCGCGCGAGGTTGTTGAAGTCCGAATACCAGCGTGACGCGGTTCAAACCTCATTGGTAGCAGCGGTCGCCACCGCCTATATTGATCTGCTAAACCTTGACGAGCGCCTCGCCATTTCTAGGAACACCGTGGCCAGTCGTAAGGGCTCGCTGGATCTCGTCACCGCGCGGCGAGATGGTGGTGTCAGTTCCGATCTCGAGGTGGGTCAGGCGGAGGCTTTACTCTCGCAAGCCAAGCTTTTCATTCCAGCCACCGAGCGGGCGATTGTTGAGAGAGAAAATACAATTCGTGTGCTACTTGGTGCCTATCCTAACAGCATTGCGCGGGGTGGGAATCTTGATCGCATGGATTCTGCGCATGGAATTGCTGCGGGCTTGCCTTCTGCTGTCATGCAGCGCCGTGCAGACATCGCTGCGGCGGATCAGTCGTTCCAAGCTGCCACGGCCGATATCGGCGTGGCGGAAGCTCTCCGATTTCCCCAGTTGTCACTCACGGGTCAAGGCGGAGTGATCAGCGGGGATCTCAATCAGTTGCTTCAAGGGGGTTCAGCGGTTTACTCGATTGGTCCGCAACTTGCGGGCCCGATTTTCGATGCTGGTCGCGCAGAATATCGAGTGAAGGCCGTTCAGGCGACAGCCCAAATCGCGCTCAAGGAGTATCAGAAAGTTGTGTTAGAAGCATTTCGCGAAATATCGGATGCGCTGATTGCTTATCAAAAAACGGGGGAAATTATTGCCGAGGGCACCAAGCTAGTTGTTTCCCAGAAAAGTGTTTCCACCATTGCTACCGACCGGTTCCAAGGTGGTGCTTCCAGTTACTTAGAAGTTCTTGATGCTGAGCGTGGTCTTTTTACTGCAGAGCTTGATCTAGCAGATGCTCGCAGCAACCGCCTCCGCGCCGTGGTACAGGCTTATCGCGCTCTGGGTGGTGGCTGGAAATAGAGATCGTCCTTCTAATCAATTCATGAATCTTCCTATCCTTTATATCAAACGTGGCTGTCCTTGGTGTGACGAAGTCGTCGATTACCTCGAACGTAAAAAAATCGAAGTTAAAACACTGGTCGTTTCGAATAACCGTGAAGCGATGCAAGAAATGGTAGAGCTCTCAGGGCAATCCAAAGCACCGACGATGGATTGGCATGGGAAAATTCTAGCAGACTTTGGTGTTGATGAGCTCGTCCCTTTTCTCAAGAAACAAGGAGTTGATTGATCCGACTTTCTGATGCTCAAAGTCGTTGTGCTGTAATAATTTGTTTATCAGATAAACTCAAAAGTGTAAGCGGCACACAAAGAAGTTAGGAAAAACACCAAGGTACTCCATCTAAGGAACCGCGTGGCTTTTGAGAAGTAGTGGAGAACAAAAAGCAGAACGATGGACGCCTCAAGGGTGAGCGCGATCTTAGACCAAGCCGTAGTTTGAGAGTTATCCTGGAAGAAAATCAATGCGGCGTAGCCGAGGAGGGAAAAGAAGATCAAGTAGCCTATTACTTGATCAATTTCGAGTGGCTTGGTAAGAGCCTTGACTGGTATGCTACTAGATTGAGTATTGCAAAATTGGGTATGAAGGTTTTTTGTTACGGCTAGGCGACCAGTACCGTTGCAAACCTCACAATGGTTTCGCACAGAGATTTTTTTGTAAATCGAAATGCCGGTTTGATCACGAGACCACGTCCGTTCGAAGTACGATCCAATCCCAAAGCAAGTCGGACAACATTTTTGAACCATCGTAAATCTATGAGTCTATGAGTTATCTTAACGAAGCAGTGAATCCATCATTGCAACCTTTTCATCCAAGCAAATGCATAGACAATCTGTGCGGTAAATTCGTTCAATGATTCGCCAAATGGATGGCGTGACGTTTAGCGAAATTGGTTTTGTTCCGCTTGATAGAAGTAGTTAGCGGTGGTCATTTTTTCAATCAACTGTGCCGAATCGATATGGTGGGTTTTCACGAGATCCTCGAGGGATATGCAGTGATTTCTCAACTCCGTGTTGAGCAAGCCGACGAGAAGATGGGGGTCCATGGAGGCGAAATGATTGAGGTTCATGTGGGGAATCTGCCTAGCTCATTTGTAGTGGGCAAGCGGGGAACTTGCGGGGTCGGAGAAAAGAATTTGATCTGAGCAAATTCTGAGCGAAGACGGAAATATGAATCGTTTGATGGCAGGGTTTGAGGGGTCATTGGCGGCGGATGCTCTTGCGATGCCGGTGCATTGGTATTACGACCGCGAGGCGTTGGCTCGGGATTATGGCCCCGTGGATCGGTTTTTAGCCCCCAAGAATCCACATCCTGGAAGCATACTCTGGCGGTCGCGTTACGAATCGCTGAATGAGCGTGGCGACATTTTGCGTGAGCAGGCGGTGTTTTGGGGGCAGCGCGATATTCATTATCATCAGTTTCTCGAGGCTGGAGAAAACACGCTGAATTTCAAACTGGCGCGCGAACTTTATGACTGGATCCGAGCACGTGGAGGCTATGATCCAGATGCATGGTTGGACCATTACATCGCGAGGATGCTTGAACAGGGATGGCATCGTGACACTTACGTAGAAGAATATCATCGCGCTTTTTTTACGCGATATGCTCAAGGCAAACCGCCGCGAAAATGTGGGATCAGCGACGAGCACATCGGTGGCTTGGCCAGTGTTCCGGCACTAGTCGCAGCATTAGATGGTGCCTCTCGTGACGATTTGCGGCGAATCACCAAGGAACACGTTGGTCTCACTCATGCTCATGCCAACGTCCTAAGAGCGGCTGACACGTTGGTTCGGACTCTTGTGGCCGTCGCGGAGGGTGCGTCTTTGCATGACGCTATCCGCAAAGAGGCCGGTGACTGGATTTCGGGAAATAAAGCCGAGTCGTGGCGGAATCAACCGGACTCGCAAGTGATTGGTGTGCGATTTAGCCCTGCGTGCTACATTGCGGAAGCGATGCCAGCGGCGCTCTATTTGAGCTGGAAATATCACGATGATTTTGCGGCGGGTGTCATCGCCAATGCCAGCGTGGGTGGGGATAATTGCCATCGTGGAGCGGTGGTAGGGAGTCTGCTTGGGGCGGCGTGCGGTCGGTTGCCGGAGTCATTTGGATTTTTTTGAGACCGACTCTGCATGCGATTCGGGCACACAAGATGATTGTTAGATTCGCTCGGCGGTGAGCGTCGGGAGTCAATCGTCTTTCAATCTGAGTTCTGTACAAGTCGCGGCTTGGAAACTCGCGAATCTGGTTCATGGTTCTGCCGCAACCATGGACGAATCTGAAATGAGTGAAGAGACCACCGCGAACAAGCCGAGCTTGCGGCAGGATTTGATGGTATTGATGAAGGTGCGTTTGAATTTCTTCGTGCTGGTCACTACATTTTTTGGATTTCTGCTTTATTCGCGTGGGGTGGAAATGAACTGGATGAGACTGCTTAACACGATTCTCGGGACTGCGGCGGTGGCTTTTGGCTCGGCGGCGTTCAATCAATTGATGGAGATCGATCTGGACGCGAGGATGAAACGCACGGCTGATCGTCCACTACCGTCTCGGAGAATGGATCCACTGGTGGCATTCGGGATTGGCTGGATTCTATCAGCCATTGGCATTATTCACTTGGCGGTACAAGTGGGTAACCTTGCAGCTTATTTAACTGCTACAACAGTGGCAATATATGTATTCGTTTACACGCCATTGAAGCGGGTGAGCTCGGCAAACACTCTCGTCGGCGCGATCCCAGGTGCAATCCCGCCGGTGATCGGTTGGGTTGGGGCTGGTGGGTCGTTGGGTTGGGAGGCAGTCTTTTTATTTGGTCTTTTGTTTTTCTGGCAGCTTCCGCATTTCATCGCGATCAATTGGTTGCACCGAGCAGAATATGAATCCGTGGGTTACAAAATGTGGTCGAATGGAGATCTAACCGGCAAAAAAAGTGGGATGCTCTCTGCGATGTTTGCCTTGGTGCTCGCGATTCTCTCGCTGATGCCCGCATTTTTTCATTTTGCTAATCTATTATGGACAATTGTTGGTCCATTACTGGCCTTGATCATGGCGACGCTTGCGTTGAAATTTGCGAAGGACGGCGAACGTGGATCTGCTCGGCGTTTGTTTTTTTACACTTTGTTGTATTTGCCCGTCGCACTTTTGGTGCTGGTGTTCGCTTGGAAATCCTAACTGGAATGATTCGCCATGAAAAAGTTAATCGCCTCCACTGAGAGACTGGCGACTGCTCTGCGGGACTTGAAATTTTCGCCTCCCGTGGCGTGTGTTTATCGGCCCTTAGATTACGCATGGCCAGCTCATCTACGGTATCTGAAGCTTTACGGGAGTGGGAAAAAGCGGGTGATTTTTCTAGGCATGAACCCTGGTCCGTTTGGCATGGCACAGACCGGGGTGCCCTTCGGCGAGGTGACTGCGGTGCGTGACTGGATGGGAATCGAAATGCCGATCGAAAAGCCTGAAATAGAGCATCCGAAACGCCCAATCGATGGATTCCAATGTAAACGATCTGAGGTCAGTGGGCGTCGATTTTGGGGGCTCTTTGCAGATCGCTTTGTGGATGCGAATGTATTTTTCAAAGATCATTTCGTGCTCAATTATTGTCCGTTAGTTTGGATGAGTCATACAGGTGCAAATCTAACGCCTGATAAACTGCCTGTGACCGAGACGGCGCCTGTGGAAGAAGCCTGCTTAGAGCATCTTCGGGAAGTGATCGCTATTTTGAATCCCGAGTGGTTGATCGGCGTCGGCGGATTCGCCGAAGAGCGCTTGCGTCGTGCAGCGGTGATAGGTGGCAGTCCCGCGGTGGTCGGAAGAATTTTGCATCCGTCTCCCGCATCGCCTGCAGCGAATCGAGGATGGGCGGAGATCGCAAGCCGACAACTCCAAGACCATGGAGTGTGGTGAGAAACCTACCTTAAGGTGGAAAGGAGGTCTTTGATGAGAAGCACGTCGTCTTCTTGATCCATCTTTTCAAAGGCTTCGCGGAGGTTGTTAAGTAGCCGCACCAAGATGCTTCCAGGATCGACAGACTCACCAATTAAATTCCGTTGTGTGCGGGTTAGATTTTGACTTTCAAACAAAGCGAATTGGCTATGCAGATGCCCGTTGTCAAAGCAATCGATGATGATCGGGTGCCCATCTTCGAAGATCCGACACATGAAATGACCAGGGAAATTTACACCCTCAATTTCAAAATTAAGCCGTCTACCTACCAGTATAAAAATCAAACAAAGCCCGAGTGGATTTGAGCGCCCTTCTGAAATCGACCATGCTAGATCAGAATTTTTCGGATCATAGTATCCGTTTTGGTTTCCGGTGAGTCGAATCCCATCAAATAGAAATTGGCGGAGTTCATTCGGGGAATTGACTCCATTTTCAGTGGCTTCCTCTGCGAGTAGGTCAAGTGCATCGGACAGTGGTTGGCGCAGTGAAATTCCATCGTGAAGAAAGTCTGATAGAATGCGCAGTAGTGCCTCAAACGATTCCCAGTCTTCTTGAAGTGCTTCTGCTCCACCGCTTGGTGCGACCCACTCGAGCACCAGCGTCTCGCGTCGAGTTGGGCTGAGCATTTTAGAGAGCAGGGTCAGCTCACACTTGCTGAGTGAGCGGGACTGAGTGGCGAGCCACTCGCTGAGGTCGCCGCCGCAGAGTGCAAAACGTTGCGCCACCTGTTCGCGGACTTCGGGAGTCTCGTCGTCGAGTAAACGGAGAAGAGCGCTCAGCTCATCGGGTGCAGGTGGCACTGCGTTCATCGCAGGGTTCAAAGGAATCAGAGTTCTTGATTAGAAATAAATGGTGCGCGATACTGGGTTCGAACCAGTGACCCCCTCCGTGTCAGGGAGGTGCTCTACCACTGAGCTAACCGCGCCAAGGAAATGCCTGCTAAGGGCGGGGGAACCTAGGATGGACGTGGGACGGGATGCAACCCATTTTTTCTGCTAAAAAAGAAGCGGGAGATCCGAAGATCTCCCGCCTTTGATAAACTCTTGATCAAGATCAGCAGGTGGTCGGCTCTACAGCTTAACTCCCGCTTCGCTCATCAAGGTTTTAATTATTTCTTCTTTGCAGCTTTCTTGGCAGCCTTTTTCACTACCTTCTTGGCTGGAGCGGCCTTCTTGACCGGAGCCGCCTTCTTAGCAGGAGCCGCCTTCTTGACTACTTTCTTAGCTGGAGCTGCTTTTTTGGCTGGAGCTGCTTTCTTAGCAACTACTTTCTTAGCAGGTGCCTTCTTAGCAGCTTTTTTGGCGCTTTTGGCGACCTTCTTGGTTGCTTTCTTAGCAGCTTTTTTGGCGACCTTCTTAGCGGCTACCTTTTTAGCGGGCGCTTTTTTAGCAGGTGCTTTCTTAGCAGCTTTCTTGGCCGGTGCCTTTTTTGCTGGTGCTTTCTTCACGGTTTTTTTGGCGGCTTTCACCGCGGCTTTTTTTGCTGTTTTTTTTGCAGCCATAGTTTTGTGTCGTTGGAGTTCGCGTTCGATGTTTGTTTTCTCTTCCGGCGTTAATGTGCCGGCGGAGAGGATAGCGAGGAGCGCCTCACCGAGGCGTCCTCCAAAAGCGTTGGTGAGGAAGTCGTGCGTCGCGCGTTGAACGATGACTTCCTGAGAATAAGCTGCCGCATAAACATGTGCTCTGCCGACCAGTGCACGTTTTACAAGGCTCTTGCGCTCTAAACTCTGCATCACGGACAGCACCGTGGTGTAAGCCCGGTCCTTACGATCGGGCAGCGTCTCATGTACGGTAGCTACCGTAGATGGACCTTCATGCCACAAAACGGATAGGGCTTGAAGTTCGAGATTGGATGGATGAATGGGCCGCGCCATAAAAATTGTCTCTTCGCTGGATCGAGAAAACAAATAGTCTGGACATCCGTCAAGTTGAAATGTGTCTAATTTAAATAAAAGTTAAATATTTTTCAAGAAGGCATTTTTCTTACTAGGAAGATCGTAGATCGAAAAAGCGTTTCACTCACTTGAATTCGTCATGGTTGGACGTGCGATTTGCGAATCGATTTTATTCAGCGCTTTCCATAATTCATCATCACTGGGTTCACCGTTGAAGAGAATTTTACCTTCGTTAGAAATGAGCACAAAGACTGGCATCGTTTGCACTCTTAGCTCGCGAACAAGAGAGTTTTCTTTTTGATCTATCAACCACGCGCCAGGTGGTTCGAGTCCGAGCTTTTGGATCATCGCGCGTGCATCTGTGATGACTTGTTGAGTGCCATCTGGGATGATGGAGACCATGGAAATACCTTTAACTGTGAGGTTTTTCGCGGTTAAGGCGTAGTCTGGCATGCTGGCTTCGCACTCACTACTGTTAGGAGACCAGAAGTGAATGATCATCGCTTTCTTATTCTGCATAAGGCTGCTGAGCGAAACGGCATCGCCTTCGCGAAGCGTAATAAATTTAGAATCGAAATCGATTTTTACCGACCGCATTGAGTCTTCCAAACGCATGCGTTCGATCTGAGGAGCGAAGGCCGATGCTTGACGAGGGCTTAGCCAAAACGCCTCGGTGATGTGAGTTTTGAAAGCATCCTTGTCGCCTTTCTTCAGGGCTGCGATGGCTTGCACGTATTCGTTCACTGCGAGCCAATCTTCCTTTACAGAAAAAATAGCGGAGTCCTCTAATTTAAAGAGTTCTCGTTGCTTGATGAACTCAGGAAGCATCGCGGCGATGGCTTCGTCTTCGTTGCGATCTACATGATAGAGAAAGCGTGCTTCGAGAATTG
>Ga0209190_1002343_pt1 | contig 12802 bp, 10 predicted proteins | sample M_140205_XF_Meta_FD_187315 | JGI IMG/M metagenome (GOLD analysis project Ga0209190, IMG submission 187315) | Freshwater microbial communities from Lake Montjoie, Canada to study carbon cycling - M_140205_XF_MetaG (SPAdes) (version 2) | ecosystem: Environmental > Aquatic > Freshwater > Lake... | reverse complement strand
TGAACCATTTGAGCTAAGCGCTTCAGAAACCTGACGAATTGCGTAAGGGAACTCTTCGCGAGTTGGCAGCACTGGAATAAGTGCGCGCTCTGCAAGAGCACCATGACCGATTTCGCGGCGCTTAGGTGTTCCAACACGACCAGTTTCACCAGTTGAATATGGTGGGAAGTTGTAGTTGTGCATGTAACGCTTGTGATTTTCTGGATTGAGGGTATCGAGCTGTTGCTCCATCTTAAGCATGTTAAGAGTTGTGATACCAAGAATCTGAGTTTCACCACGCTCAAAGATTGCTGAACCGTGAACGCGAGGAATTACTTCAACTTCTGCAGATAGTGGGCGAATATCGCGCAATCCACGTCCGTCGATACGAATCTTGTCACGTAATACACGTTGACGAACTAATTTCTTAGTAAGCGAACGAAATGCTGCAGGAACTTCCTTTTCGCGTCCTTCAAATTGTGAACTTACTGACTCTTTAACGGAGGCACTAATTTCATCAATTTTTGTTTCGCGCTCTTGCTTGCCTGAAATAGTCATAGCTTTTGCAAGATCATCTTTTGCTGCTTTTTCTACTGCGGCAAAAATATCGTCCTGGTAATCCAAGAAGACTGGGAATTCAGCAGTTGGCTTTGCAGCAACCTTTGCAAGCTTTGATTGTGCATCGCAAAGAACCTTAATAAATGGCTTTGCAGCATCAAGACCCTGTGCAACAACTTCTTCAGTTGGAGTTGGTGCTCCACCCTTGATTAGATCAATTGTCTGTGACGTAGCTTCTGCTTCAACCATCATGATTGCAACATCATCTTTGGTCACACGACCTGCAACGACCATATCAAATACAGCTTTATCAAGTTGTGAGTGATTTGGGAATGCAATCCATTGACCTTCAATAAGTGCAACGCGAACGCCACCAATTGGGCCAGAAAATGGCAGACCAGCAAGTTGTGTTGACATTGAAGCTGCGTTGATCGCGATCACGTCGTACATGTGGTCTGGATCTAGCGCCATAACTGTTACAACAATTTGTACTTCATTGCGAAGACCCTTAACGAATGATGGGCGCAATGGTCGGTCAATCAAGCGGCATGTCAGAATCGCATCTTCCGATGGACGTCCTTCACGACGGAAAAATGATCCCGGAATGCGACCAACTGCATACATCTTCTCTTCAACATCAACTGTTAAAGGAAAGAAATCAAATTGATCTTTTGGTGTTTTAGAAGCAGTTGTTGCTGAGAAAATCATTGTCTGATCATCTAAATAAACTGCTGCTGCTCCGGCTGCTTGCTTTGCAAGACGGCCTGTTTCAAAACGAATTTCTCGTTTTCCGAACTTGCCGTTATCAATTACTGCAACGGCGGATTGAATCTCTTGACCCTCCATGGGTCGCTCCTATTCTCGACTACAGCCGAGTCGAGCACAATGAATCTTCGATCGAAGTTCACGGACGTGCAATTTTGCTGCACTAATTTTTCCGGAAACCACTACCGAGGACCATTGCCCACGCGGCTAGTAGTTGTGTCTAATTAACGGCGAATGCCGAGTTTTTCAATAATCGCTCTGTAGCGATTGATGTCTGTCTTTGAGAGGTACTGAAGAATGCGTCGGCGCTGACCAACTAATAACAAAAGACCACGACGGTTGTGGTGATCATGTGGGTTAGTTTGAAGGTGAAAAGTAATTTCATCTACACGCTTTGATAACAACGCGATCTGAGCTTCAGGGCTTCCTGTGTCAGTAGCGGAGTTGCCGTACTTAGCAACGATTTCTTTCTTTACTTCTGGTGTTAATGCCATTTCTTGCATCTCCTTTTACTGGGCCACGATGGTTGCCGGTTTGCCACACGGAAACTCTTTTTCTCGTTGGACGTGGCATAGGTTACCAGCGGTGCTGTGGATAGAGGAAATCGGGGCTATTCCTCAGTCAATTCCCGCGCACGTTGGCAATCTTTTGCCATCTGTTCAAGCAGTGGATCAAGTCCATCAAATTTGAGGGTATCTCTTAATCTCCAACCAAATTCAATAGTCGCTCCTTGATCATATAAATCTAAACCAACTTGATCGAGTGCATACGCTTCAACTTGTCGGCCGCGATCACCTTCAAATGTTGGATTGGTTCCGATTGAAATTGCTGCTGGCCAACGATTTATTCCAACAGTAAGCCATCCTGCATAAACACCATCGGCAGGAATGCATTGACCTTCGATATTTCCTAAATTCGCTGTTGGATAACCAATTTCTCGTCCACGTGCTTCGCCATGAACAACTATTCCATCCAAGCGATGAGGTCTGGTGAGCAAATTACGTGCGGATTCCACGTGACCATCTTTGACTAATGTGCGAATACGCGAAGATGAAATATTCTGATTTTCATCTTGAGATATAGATAGAACATGAACGTCAAAATTCTTAGATTTACCACTTGCGCGTAGTGAGTCAATATTTCCTTCAGCTTTATGCCCATACGTGAAATTTTCACCCACGATAATGTCGGTGGCTTCTAATTGATTGACGAGAACGTTTTCAACAAAATCTTGTGGAGACATCTGCGCAAATTTGGCATCGAATTTTATGACCGCTACTTGATCTGCATTATGAATTTTCAGGAGCACGACTCGATCTGAAAGGGTCACGAGAAGTTTTGGAGCACGCTCTGGTGCAAATACTGTGGCTGGATGAGGATCAAATGTCAGGGCTATTACGGATCCGCCATCGGAAATTTCCTTGGCGCGATTAAGAATTTCTTGGTGACCACGATGAACTCCATCGAATACACCAATTGCTACTACGCGCTTACCCATATGCGTATTCTGCCACTTCAATTCGCTGGAGCGAAAACTGCAATTGGTTTTGCTCCGTCTTCTCGATTTTCCAGCAAGGCAATTAATTCATTGGTTTCGGAGATGGCAGCATAAATCTGCGCACTAGGTGAAGCAGAAATTTTGCGGCCAAAAGATAGTTCTTGAGACTCAACTGAATTGATTTCTCGAACCTGAAAAATTTTCCGCGCAACTTCGACTAATCCCAAAGCCTTGAAATCTCCAGATTTAAACTCCTCAAATGGTGTTGCTACATCTTCGCCAAAGGATGCGACTCTGGAACGTCGCAAAAACGTTAGGTGTCCCCCAATATTTAGTGCATTACCTAAATCGCGCGCAATTGCTCTAATAAATGTTCCTGCAGAACACGTTACTTCAATATCGACCTCAATGGCATTTTCGGTACGGCGAATATCGGTTACGTCTAATTGTGAAATGGTTACTTCACGCGAAGCCAACTCGAATACTTCACCAGCTCTTACTCGCTCATGTGCTCGTTTGCCATCTACTTTTACTGCAGAAACAGAACTCGGACGTTGCGAAATTACTCCGCGCATCTCGGATAGAACCTTTTTAATATCTTCATCAGTGACTTTCAATAAATCTGAAGAGCTAGCTTCTGAAATTATGTCGCCCTCAACGTCATCGGTTACCGTGGCGGCGCCGAGTGCAATGGTTGCTCTATATGACTTATCTCCATCGGTGATGTATTGAAGCAATCTTGTTCCGTGGCCAAATCCAAGAATTAAAATACCGGTAGCCATTGGATCCAATGTTCCAGCATGTCCAACTTTACGTGTGCCCAATACGCGTCGCCCGACAGCCACCACATCGTGACTTGTCATCGCGCCAGCCTTATCTACAACTACAAACCCATCTGTTGTAGACATATTTTTTAAACGTCATCCCAATTGGTTATGCGATCAACTGGAAGCGGTTTGCTGCTGTTATCAATAATTTTCGGCGCCTTATATGCATCTGATTCACCCGCATAATTCGCTTCTTTGCGCAGTTTTGAAACTTCTTCATCTTGCTCACGAACTTTTGCCAACAAAGAATCAAGGGCTAGTGCGCTCTCTGGTAGTCCATCTAGAAAGAATTCGATTGATGGTGTTACCCGAACGCCTAAGTCTTTACCAACGGATGATCGAATTACTCCTTTAGCACTTTCAAGTGCGGCGGCAGTGGATTCACGTTGTTCATCATCGCCAAGCACTGTATAAAAAATCGATGCGTGCTGTAAGTCTCCGGTCACACGTGCATCAGTAACTGTTACAAAACCTAGTCGAGGGTCTTTAATTTTTCCCTCGAGCAGGCCTGCAACAACAACTTTGATGCGGTCGGCAACCTTTTGACTGCGATGCGATGTGCCCACGTTTTATGCTCGCTTCTTCTCGCGCATTTCGTAGACCTGAATTGTGTCGCCCACTTGCATTTCCTTAAGTGATCCAACGCCAATACCGCATTCGAATCCTTCACGGACTTCAGTGGCATCATCTTTAAAGCGCTTAAGCGAATCGATAGTGAGGTTATCTGTAATCACATCGCCATTTCTCATTAAGCGAGCCTTGGCATTTCTGCGAATGATTCCATCTAGAACCATGGAACCAGCAATGTTTCCAGCCTTACTTGATTTAAAGATGTCACGAACTTCTGCATTACCCAGAACAATTTCTTCAAATTCCGGCTTGAGCAAGCCCTTAAGGGAGAGTTCGATTTCTTCAATTGCTTGATAGATAACAGAATAGAAGCGAACTTCAACGCCTTCTTGATCGGCGAATATTGCAGTCTGTGGTTCTGGCTTAACGTTAAAACCAATTACAACTGCAGTAGATGCGGATGCAAGCGTGATATCGCTCTTTGTGATTGCACCAACACCACGGTGAATAACGCGGAGGTCAACTTCTGCGCCAACATCGAGTTGTAGAAGTGCATCTTCGAGCGCTTCAACAGATCCACTCACGTCGCCCTTGAGAATAAGGTTAAGTGTTGTGATCTTTGATTGCTCCATGAAGTCTTCGAGTGAAACCTTCTTGCGTGCCTTTGCGAGTTGCGCATTACGTTCAGCTGCTTGGCGCTTTTCAGCAATTTGTCGTGCAGTTCTATCTTCATCTGCGACCAAGAACGTATCGCCAGCACTTGGTACTGATGTAAATCCGAGCACCTGAACTGGACGAGATGGACCGGCTTCGAGAACGTTTCCACCATCTTCATCGAGCATTGCTCGAACACGACCAAATGATCCGCCAGCAACGATTGCATCTCCAACTTTTAGAGTTCCACGTTGAACAAGCACTGTTGCAACAGGTCCACGACCGCGATCTAGGTGAGCTTCAATCGCAACACCACGTGCTTCATCATCTGCAATTGCACGAAGATCAATCGCAGCATCGGCAGTGAGAAGAATTGAATCGATGAGCGCATCAATTCCTAAACCAGATTTCGCAGAAACGTTTACGAAAATTGTTTCTCCGCCGTACTCTTCGGCGACTAAGTTGTACTCAGTTAATTGCTGGCGAACCTTGTCAGGATTTGCGCCTTCTTTATCAACTTTGTTAACCGCTACAACAATTGGAACATCCGCTGCTTGCGCATGGTTAAGAGCTTCGATTGTCTGAGGCATAACACCGTCATCGGCTGCCACTACGAGAACTGCAATATCTGTGACCTTTGCACCACGAGCACGCATGGCTGTAAATGCTTCGTGACCAGGTGTATCGATAAATGTAATCGCGCGGTTGGTTCCGTTGTGATCATGGTGAATTTGGTAGGCACCAATGTGCTGAGTAATTCCGCCAGCTTCACTCTTAACAACTTCAGTCTGACGAATTGCATCTAGTAGACGAGTTTTACCGTGATCAACGTGACCCATAACAGTTACAACTGGTGGACGAGCAACTAGACGGTCTTGATCAAGACTTTCAAGTTCTTCGCCAAGATCGATATCAAAGCCCTGCAGTAACTCACGATCTTCATCTTCTGGGCTCACAATTTGGATGACATATCCAAGCTGTGCACCAAGAATTTCAAAAGTGTCAGCATCAACTGATTGAGTCGCAGTAACCATTTCACCTAAGTGAAATAGCGCTGCTACGAGTGCTGCTGGATCTGCATTAATTTTTTCTGCAAAGTCTGCAAGAGAAGAACCACGGCGCATGCGAATTTGAGTTTTACCATCGCCGTGAGGAATAACTGCTCCACCAAGTTGTGGTGCTTGCATATTGTCGAATTCATCGCGCAGCGCTTTTCTACTCTTTGGTTTGCGCTTACTGCTCTTGCTTTGATTCTTTCCAAATGCACCACCAGCACCACCACGACCGCCACCGCGATTTGGTCCGCCGCCTGGACGACCACCTGCAGCAGGTGCACCGCCGCCAGTAGTTTTATAAGGACTTGAATTTGCTGCACCAGTAGATGGTGCACCAGTACGTGGTGGGAAATTACCTGTTGAAGGTGGACGTGGTGAAGATGGTCGCGCTGCAAAACCTGGACGTACAGAACCAGGACGTGGTCCTGACATTCCTGAACGCGGTGCACCTGGTGCACCAGTTGGACGTTGTGGTGGACGCGGAACTACGCCACCAGTTGAAAATGGATTGTTACCAGGACGTGGTGGACGTGGAACTGCGCCACCAGTAGAAAAAGGATTGTTACCAGGACGTGGTGTCGCTGACTTCTTTGTTGCATCAGTAGGTGCAGGAGTTTCTGGTGTAGAAATATTTACTTGCGGTGGCGCAATTGATTCTGCGCGAGAAGCCTTGAGCGCCTCGAGATCAACACCGAGTTCTGCGGCTAATTCAGCTGCAAGTTCTGGATTAACTTCCTTGGGTGCTTTCGCTGCAGACTTTTTCGCTGCTGCTTTCTTTACTGGCTTTTTCTCTTCTACTGGCTTTGCATCCGGATACATCTCTATGAGACGTCGTACAACGGGTGCTTCTACAGTTGATGATGCTGAACGAACGAATTCGCCCATTTCTTGGAGTTTTGCAAGAACAACCTTGCTCTCCATACCGAGTTGTTTTGCCAACTCATGTACGCGGACCTTTGACACAGTTCTCCTGTCTTGGCCCGCAATCTCTTTTTCTAGATATTGATCTAGGGGATGCGAGCCTTAGTTGTAAAGCCTCATAATCTGAACGAGCTCATTTGAGTTTCATATCTTTCGCATCCAATTCGTTTGGTTGTTCCGTTAGCTTTAATGCGTATTTAAATGCGCCTCGAGAAATCGCAGTTGCTAAGCAACTCTGATGTACCCAAGCGCCTCTTCCAGGAAGTGATTTTTTGTCATCCAGGACAAGAGCCCCATCAATACAAACCACTCTCAAAAGAGATGTCGGACTCGATTGCTTTCGGCACGTGATGCATGTTCGTATCGAATTGATACTCACTGCCTCTGCCAATCACTCGAATTCAACAGGCTTACTGTACCGCTTGCGCGCTCCTTTGTAGAAATTCTCACTCAGTTGCAGGCGTATCAGGATGGATATCTATGCGCCAGCCAGTAAGTCTGGCCGCTAAGCGAGCGTTCTGCCCATCTTTACCAATCGCTAGTGAGAGTTGGTAATCCGGAACTGTCACCTTTGCACTTCGCGAAAGAAGATCGGTAACTTCAACTCGAGAAACCTTTGCTGGTGCTAAAGCATGTGCAACAAAAACTGCTGGGTCTTCTGACCAATCAACGATGTCAATTTTTTCTCCATGTAACTCATCCATGACGGCACGTGCACGCGAACCGACAGGCCCAATGAGTGAACCTTTAGGACTCACTCCAGCACGATGTGTGCGCACTGCAATTTTTGTGCGATGACCCGCTTCGCGAGCAATAGCCATAATTTCTACAATTCGATCAGTAATTTCAGGGACTTCAAGTGCGAACAATTGTTTAACAAGTGCTGGGTGCGACCTGGAAAGCATTACTTCTGGTCCTTTTAAACCTTGCTTAACTTCAACTACAAAACATTTAATCCGATCACCATGTTGATAAATTTCACCAGGAACTTGTTCTTGAGGTGGAATTTTTCCTTCAACGCGACCCAAATTCACATGAATCATCTTTGGATCTCTACCTTGCTGTACAACGCCAGAAACAACATCACCAACAGAGGCTGTGAACTCTCCGACGATATCGGCATCATTTACCTCTCGCATTTTCATTTTAATAACTTGGCGCGCAGTCGAAGTTGCAATACGCGCAAATCCTTCGGGTTCGTCACTATCTTCAGAGATTTTCTCACCGAGTTCGTTAAAGGTTGGAACAAGTATTTGAATTTCACCAGTTTCGCGATCTAGAAATGCTCTTGCCTGTCGTTTCGCTTCTGGAATTTCGTTATAGGCAGTAAGTACTCCGATTTCAATTGCTATGACAAGTTGCTCAAAGGATATTTCTTTCTCGGAAGTTAACGCCGTAAGCGCTGCAATCTCTACATGCATTAGAGATCACCTTTTCGATTGAATTCTATTTCTACTGTCGCACGTTTTACATCTGCAAACACAACAGTATGTTCTTTAGATTTACCCTTGATGTCTTCAATCAAAATTACATGAGCATCTTCTACGGCAGTAATTCTTCCGTTTACAACTGAACCATCTAGCTTTGTAACTTTAACTAATCGCTTAAGATTTTTGTGCCAGTGACGAGGAAGGGTTAAAGGCCGGTCAACGCCCGGCGAAGTTACTTCCAAGGTAAATGCAGTTTCACCCATGAATTCCGCAGAATCTAAGAGTTCTGAAATATCTCGAGAAACACTGGTCACTTGATCCAAGTTAAGTGGAGTCTGACCATCGACAATGCACGTAATAATTCTGTGGTTGCCGGGCGAGAGAACATGTACATCTTCAAGAAAGAAGCCAGCGCTTTCAACAGCTGGTTGTACTAGCTCAGTTATTTTTTCACTGAGAGACATTTTGTTCTTCTTTCTATTAAGTTGTAGGCAAATAATAACCTGATATTTCTAAACTTACCAATTCGTTACAGTGTCTATTCCCACTTTCAGAATGAGTGCAAGAGTTACAAGAAGAAAAACCTTTCGAATCAAGGTGGAGCCACCACTAATTGCCAAGCGCGCTCCCATCAATCCCCCGACGATATTCGCTGCTGCCAACACCAGTGCTACCTGCCAAATAATTGCTCCGTGAAACCCAAAAACCAGTATTGCTCCTAAGTTTGTTGAAACATTAACCACCTTGGCGATTGCAGATGCGCTTAAAAATGCGAAACCCAGGTAAATCAAAGTCAACATCAAAAATGAACCTGTACCAGGTCCAAAAATGCCATCATAAAAACCAATTACTAGCCCCGCAAGTGCAGAAATTGAAAAGCGCTTCTTTGTTTCATGGCGAAGTAGTTCTATCGCACCTAGATCTGGCTTTCTCCATGTATAGATTGCGACAGCCACAAGCAGAATAAAAACTATTGGTCGCATCGATTGCGTCGGAATTTTTGAGGCGCTGAGTGCTCCTAGAACCGAACCAAAAAAAGCTGGAATAGCCATAGATGCTAAGAAATTTGCATCTGTTTTGACGCTTCGCCTATACATCAGCGCAGATGCGCTTGTACCAAAAATTGATGCAACTTTATTGGTGCCCAACACTTCAACAGTGCTCGCCTGCGGCAATCCAATTAAAAGTGCGGGAAGTTGTATTAGACCACCACCGCCGGCTATCGCATCAACTAATCCCGCGCTGAATGCGGCAAGAATTAGGAAGAAAATAGTTGCTTGAGAAATATCACCAAACATGGATTAGGAGAGCTTTGAAAGTATCGATGTGATGTTTTTAACGGCGTCAGCAACGCTACTTTCGGATTTTTCTCCACTCTTTCTCACGCGAATTTCAACGTTACCTTGTTCCAAGGCCTTTCCGACAACGATGATTATCGGAATACCAATTAACTCTGCATCTTTAAACTTAACGCCAGCACTTGGATCTCTGCGATCATCGAGCAAAACGGTTATGCCTAATTTTTCCAATTCCACGCCAATATTTTCTGCAACATCAAAGGGTTTGTCTTCCTTTCCTGTTGCAACAATATGGACTTTCGCGGGTGCTACTTCAATTGGCCATGAAAGACCGATTTCATCATGTGTTTGTTCTGCAACAGCAGCAACCGCACGCGAAACGCCAATTCCATATGAACCCATTGTCACTACTTGCGCTTTTCCGTTTTGATCTAGAACCGTTAGATTCAATGCCTGCGCATACTTGCGACCTAATTGAAAGATATGTGCAATTTCAATTGCACGGTCAATAATTACAGGCGCTTTGCAAGATGGACATAAATCACCCGCACGAACCTCTGCAGATTCAACATATGCATCAACTGTAAAATCTCGTCCATTAACAACGTTTCGAGCATGACAATTTTTCTTATTGGCACCAGTCACCCAAGAAGTTCCAGGAGCAATGCGTGGATCGGCATAGAGGGTTATTCCAAAACTCTTAGCATCTTGTGGCCCGATGTAACCTTTAACAAGTTTAGGATGCTTGGCAAAATCTTCTTCTTCAAAAATTCTTAGTTCTGAGACGCCGATTAAATTCGCTTGTAAACGTTTGATATCAACTTCACGATCTCCGGGAACCAATACAGCAATTGGTTTGTTATCGGCCATCAACATAACATTTTTTAGCGTGTCAGCGCCTGTGTATCCCCCACCGTATTGTGAGTTGAGGACTTCAACTAATGAATCAATCGTTGGTGTATTTGGAGTGTCTAACACTTCTAGTGCTGGGAAATCTTTGTGTGCAGGTGCATCAATAATTGTTTTCATTGCTTCAACATTTGCTGCATAGCCACATTTTTCGCAGAGAACATATGTATCTTCACCTGTTGGACATGGAGCTAAAAATTCTTCAGATTTTGAACCACCCATGGCACCGGCCATTGCGCTGACAATGTTGTAACTTAAACCCAGACGTTTAAAAGTTTTTACATATGCGTCACGATGTTTCTTATACGAAAGATCCAGGCCAGCATCGTCGATATCAAAAGAATAAGAGTCTTTCATTACGAATTCTCGGCCGCGAATGATTCCGCTTCGTGGGCGAGGTTCATCACGATATTTTGTTTGAATTTGATAGAGCGAAAGTGGCAAATCTTTATATGAGGAGTACTCGCCTTTGACCATCAAAGTGAACATTTCTTCATGTGTTGGGCCTAATAAATAATCCGCGCCTTTGCGGTCCTGGAGTCGAAATAGTTCTGGTCCGTACTCACTCCAACGATTTGTCTCTTCATAAGGCTCTTTTGGAAGCATCGCAGGGAAGTGAACTTCCTGAAATCCTGCAGCATCCATCTCTTCACGAACAACTCTTTCAATATTTCGAAGAGTTATATATCCAAGTGGTAACCAAGAATAAATCCCTGCTGCAATTCGTCTGATGTATCCGGCGCGAACTAAGAGTTTGTGGCTTGCGACTTCAGCATCGGCTGGATCATCGCGCAATGTGCGCAAAAAGAGTGAGGACATTCGCAACATGGTGCGAGCCTACCTGAGGGATGGCGAGAGTTGTGTGAGGTTAGTGAACATCAACGGATGGTTCGCCCGAAGCGACACCCGCGGCTTCCATTTCATCGGCTAAGCGCATTGCTTCTTCGATGAGTGTTTCAACAATTTGTGCTTCTGGAACAGTTTTAATTACTTGACCTTTAACAAATATTTGTCCCTTGCCATTGCCAGATGCGACGCCAAGATCTGCTTCGCGAGCCTCGCCTGGACCATTAACAACACAACCCATAACAGCAACACGTAGTGGCACTGTCATACCTTGCAAACCTGCTTGAACTTTTTCAGCCAATGTATAGACATCTACTTGCGCACGACCACATGATGGACATGAAACGATTTCTAATTTTCTTTGACGCAAATTAAGGGATTCAAGAATGGATATACCAACTTTTACTTCTTCTACAGGAGGTGCTGAAAGAGAGACGCGAATAGTGTCACCGATTCCTTCAGCGAGCAGAATTCCAAATGCAGTTGCTGACTTAATAGTTCCTTGAAAAATCGGACCAGCCTCTGTAACACCTAAGTGCAATGGATAATCACACTTGGATGCCAATAAACGATATGCATTTACCATTATCACGGGATCGTGATGTTTGACAGAAATTTTAATATCTGAAAACCCATGCTCTTCAAAGAGGCTTGCTTCCCACAATGCCGATTCAACTAGTGCCTCAGGAGTTGCTTTTCCATACTTAGCAATCAAACGGGGATCAAGAGAACCTGCATTTACACCGATGCGAATTGGAATTCCTGCATCGCCGGCAGCCTTGGCAACTTCTTTAACTTTGTCATCAAATTGTTTGATATTTCCAGGATTAACGCGAACAGCTGCGCACCCAGCATCAATTGCAGCGAAGATATATTTAGGTTGGAAATGAATATCTGCGATTACTGGAATTTGAGATTTTTTAGCAATCTGAGCTAACGCATCTGCATCATCTTGACTTGGTACAGCAACTCGAACTATCTGACATCCCGATGCTGTGAGTTCAGCAATTTGTTGAAGTGTTGCATTCACATCGGCTGTCAGCGTGGTGCACATAGATTGCACTGAAACCGGAGAATCGCTACCAACACCAACTTTTCCAACCATCAATTGCTTAGTCTTTCGACGCGGCATAAGGGTCTGTGGTGGCGCTGATGGAATTCCGAGATCAACCATGTCTTTATTCTGCCCTAATTCGTTTTAAGTTGCGACATGAGCCTTATAAATTCACTTGTACAGGATTGACGATGTCTGCAGCCAAGAGCAGAACCGTCAATGCTGCAAGCACAATGAATACGAACATTGTCACAGGTGCCAACTTATTTACGTTAATTCCTTCTGGACGAGCTCTTCCTCGAATGCGAGCAAAGAGCGCTCGAATTTCATCAGCAATTGCCACTGCCATATGTCCACCATCTAGTGGAAGTATTGGAAGCAAGTTAAATACGCCTACAAAGAAATTTAAGCTAGCAATGATTAATAGAAAAGTCTGAA
>Ga0209190_1002341_pt1 | contig 12811 bp, 12 predicted proteins | sample M_140205_XF_Meta_FD_187315 | JGI IMG/M metagenome (GOLD analysis project Ga0209190, IMG submission 187315) | Freshwater microbial communities from Lake Montjoie, Canada to study carbon cycling - M_140205_XF_MetaG (SPAdes) (version 2) | ecosystem: Environmental > Aquatic > Freshwater > Lake... | reverse complement strand
TTAAGATGGATGTTATCTGATGGCTCAGCGGCATTTTTAATTGAAGATAAGAAAAATGAACATGATATTTCTTTGAGAATTGATTGGATAGAAGGTTTCTCTTTTGCAAATCAAGTTGAAACTTGCATGTATATGGGGGCTGAAAAGGGTGAAGGAGGAGAACTGAAAGGTTTCAGCGATTTTTCACCAATGGAAACAGTTGAAAAATCTATTTTTAGTATTAAGCAAGACGTAAAACTTTTAGGTGATAATATTGTCAAACTTGGGTTCAAGAATTTGGAAATTATTTTTGCTAAAAAAGGAATTAATGTAAGTCAAGTGGATCATTTCGTTCCTCATATGTCAAGTTATTTTTTCGAGGATAAAATTTATGATGAACTGAAGTCAAATGGTATGGAAATCCCAAAAGACAAATGGTTTACAAATCTTGAAAGTTGTGGAAATGTTGGAGCAGCTTCAGTATACATGATGATAGATGATTTATGGAAAAGCAATAAATTAAAAATTGGTGATACAATCTTAATTGCTGTGCCAGAAAGTGCCAGATTTACATATGTCTTTGCAATGTTTACTGTTTGTTGATGAAAAAATCTGATCTTCCACAAGATAAAAGTGATTTAGTGAACTTTACAAGAGAGGTTTGTTATGTCAAAAATGAAAATGGTAAATACGAGGCCGAATTAAGTTCTGGTTGGGATGTAAAAACATACGCGTTAAATTCAGCTTGGTTAGATATTGAAAACAGAATAGAAGAAGCTAAAAATCTTTTTCTTTCGGGTGAAGCAAGTCCGATTGAATATTATATGGAGTTGAAATTAATGGATTATACAGTTTTAGCTGGATATACAGGATTTTGGAAATGGCAAATTAAAAAGCATAAAAACCCAAAAACATTTAATACGTTAAATGACCGTAAACTGCAAAAGTATGCGAGCGCCTTCGGAGTGACATTAATAGAGTTAAAAAAACCAAGTTTTTAGTGGAGAATTTTAAACATATTCAAACAGCGCATTGTGAAAATGGTGTAACAGTAAGTTTACTCAAACATAATGGAGTAGATTTTATGACTGAACCTCTGGCGTTTGGATTAGGTTCTGGTTTATTCTATATTCATATTCCTTTTATGAAAGTGAATAATGGCCCTGCAATTTCATTTAGAACAATGCCAGGTGCAATTTTCAAAAGAACATGTAAATCGCTGGATATAAAAGTTGAAAGAAAAAAATTTAAATCTAAGATCGAAGCTCAAAGTTTTTTGAATGAAAAATTGAATGAAGGTATTCCTGTTGGTTGTCAAGTTGGAGTGTTTCATTTGAACTATTTTCCAAAAGCATATCGCTTTCATTTTAATGCTCATAATTTAATTGTATTCGGACAGGAGGATGGTAAGTATTTGATCAGTGATCCAGTAATGGAAACCACAACAACACTTTTTCCTGAGGAATTAGAAAAAGTGCGTTTTGCTCAAGGTGCTTTGGCTCCGAAAGGACAATTGTATTTCCCGAAAACAATTGGGGACATTACGGAAGAACGCTTGAGAAATGCAATTAATAAAGGAATTAAAAGGAATTGCAGAGATATGTTACATATTCCAGGTGGTATTGCTGGTGTCAAAGGAATTAATTATACTGCTAACAAAATTAGAGGTTGGAGAGATAAATTAGGTGAACGTCAAGCTGCCTTGTATTTAGGTCAAATTGTGCGTATGCAAGAAGAAATTGGCACTGGAGGAGGAGGTTTTCGTTTCCTTTATGCTGCATTTTTAGATGAAGCAAGTGAAATTCTGGGGAATGATAAGCTACTGAATATTTCAGATCAATTTACTAAGTCAGGTGATTTGTGGAGAGATTCTGCCTTACAAATGTCAGGTATTTATAAAGGACGTTTGACTTCTCAAAAGGATTATGATGATTGTGCCTCACTTTTGAATGAAATAAGTAACGTTGAAAAAGAGGCTTTTAAGCAACTTTCTAAAATTGTGATAAAATAAAGATGGAAAGTCCAATCATTACTTCAGTTGCCCTTACTAAATACTATGGGAAGTCAGAAAAACCAAGTCTCGATACTATCAATTTAACCATTTTTAAAGGAGAAAAATTTGGTGTGTTTGGTCCAAATGGCGCCGGAAAAACAACGTTAATTTCTTTGCTTTGTAATATTATTAAAGCAACATCAGGAACGATAGAATATACGTTTGATAATCAAAAAAAAAATATCAAAGAAAAATTTAATCAGGTGGGTTTTGTGCCACAAGATTTTGCTTTTTATGCGGAGTTGACTGCGAAACAAAATTTATATTATTTCGGAGGTGTTTATGGAATGTCTTCAATTAATGTAAAGGAACAAACAACTCATCTCTTAGAAATTTTAGGTTTAACAAGTGTTGCTGATAAAAAGGTGAAATCCTATTCCGGAGGAATGAAAAGACGGTTAAATTTGGCAATTGGATTGATTCATTCACCTGAGATAATTTTTTTAGATGAGCCAACAGTTGGTGTGGATATCCATAGCAAACTAACAATCATTAATCACCTCGAAGAATTAAATAAAAAAGGTGTAACAATAATATATACATCTCACCATTTAAAAGAAGCGGAAGATTTTTGTTCGCGGGTAGCTTTAATGGATAATGGAAAAGTAATAGCATTAGATACAGTTTCTGAGCTGATTAAAATAAATAATGCGGCCAATTTGGAAGAGCTGATGATCAATTTAACCGGTAAAGAACTTAGAGATTAATGAATAAATTAAAAGTATCATTGGTTAAAGAAATTTTATTACTCTTAAGTGATAAAGTTGGGTTATTACTGATGTTTGTGATGCCGCTTTTATTAGTATTTATAATCACAGTTGTCCAAGATAGTGCATTCAAATTGGTAAATGAAAACAAGATTGAAATGCTTATTGTTAATAAGGACCAAGGAAATTTGGGTGATTCACTTATCGATAATTTGGCGCTATCTGGCAGCTTTAATATTGATGTGTCGAACGAATTACTTGAAGATGATATTAAAAAACAAACATTGAATAGAGATAAATTAATTGCTATTCTCATTCCGAAAAATTTTACAAAAAAGATCAATCAAAACGCAGAGAAAATATCAAATTTGATGCTCACTGAATTTGGCGTTTTAGATAGTACAAATGTCTTAGCAAAAAATCAATCCTTAAAGAATAATAATTTAGATTTTTATTTCGACCCCATTCTGCAAGAAAGCTTCAGAATATCAATTTTATCTGGAATTAATACAGTTCTGGTTGGAATTGAGAACAGAAAAATGCTTCAACAACTGTTCACAGATTTGGGGTATGAAAAAATCCCTGACCATATTCAAAAAGAATTAGGAAAGCAAAATGTGTCGATTAATTCGATGCCTGCATCAAACGGAACGAGTGTAATGGTTCCTAACTCCTCACAACATAACGTTCCTGCATGGTCACTTTTTGCAATGTTTTTCATGGTTATTTCTTTAGGTGGAAATATTGTGAAGGAAAGATTATCGGGAAGTTTTGTTCGTTTACAAACGATTCCAAGTGCATTTTTACTAACGATATGGAGTAAGGTACTCGTCTATCTATTTGTATCATTGAGTCAATTAACAATCATGTTTTGCATTGGAATGTTCATTTTTCCACATTTAGGCTTGCCTGAATTGAAAATGCCGACGAATATTTTGGCGCTTATTGTGATATCTGTTTTGTCAGCCTATGCTGCAATAAGTTATTCATTATTGATTGGTGTATATGCCAAAACTCAAGATCAAGCTGGTGGCTTCGGAGCAATTTCTATTATAATATTTGCCGCAATTGGAGGAATCTGGGTCCCGTCTTTTATCATGCCAGAATATATGCAAAATATTGGAATGATTTCGCCTTTACATTGGTGTATTGAAGGGTATTATTCACTCTTCTTAAAAAATGGTGAATGGAATGAATTGACTGGGACATTAATATATTTATTATTGTTTATCTTTGGATGTCAATTCTTTACATTTATTAAATTGAGAAAACAAAATTATATTTAAGAAAGATATGAATAAAGAAGAAGTGAAAAATGAATTTAAAGCTCATTTAATTACATATTTAAATTTGTTGGATATTACTACAGATCAAATCAAAGATGACGAACCATTATTTGGAGGAGATTTGGGCTTAGATTCAATTGACTCAGTTGAATTAATCGTATTGTTGGATCGTGAATATGGTATTAAAATTAAAAATCCAACGGAAGGTAGACAGATTTTAATTGATGTAAATACAATTGTAGATTACATCGTTTTAAACAGAACAAAATAACAAAATGCAAAAGATATTCATCACAGGTATGGGTGCAATATCTTCAATTGGGTCATCAGTTGACGAACATTTGAATGCATTGAGGACTGGTAAATGCGGAATACAAAAAGCCCGTTTTTTTCAATCACGTTATGCCGAAGATTTAGTATTTGGCGAAGTACCTTTTAGCGACGATCAATTAAAAGAAATAAATAATCTTACCTCTCAAAAAGAATTCACCCGAACAACTGTTTTAGCAGTAAGTGCATTTAAGGAGGCTATTCACAATGCAGGAATATCAGCTGAATTATTAAAGTCTGATCGAACAGCATTTATTTCTTCCAGTACCGTAGGAGGAATGTGTTATACGGATGAATTATATTCAGATGCCAATTTAAAAGCTGTTCCATCCAATTATGCTCGATCGTACGAAGGTTCCGATCATACATTGCGCATTACAAAAATGTTTGAGATTGGGGGCATTATGGACACAATTAATACGGCATGCTCATCATCGGCAAATGCAATTTATCTTGGAGCGCGATTGATTCAAACTGGACGTGCAGATCGTGTTATTGTTGGTGGTGCAGATAGTATTGCAAAATATACTGTAAATGGATTTAATTCATTAATGATACTTAGTGATCAGGCATGCAAACCATTTGATGAAAATAGAAGCGGGCTGAGTTTAGGTGAAGGGGCAGCATATTTGGTTCTAGAATCTGAGAATTCAGCTTGTGATAAAACGAAAATTGCAGAATTAACAGGTTTTGGAAATTCCAATGATGCTTTTCATCCGTCCTCAACTTCTGACAATGCCATTGGGCCAATCCTTTCTATGGAACTTGCATTGAAGATGGCAGAAATAAAGCCTGATTTAATTGATTACATCAATGCGCATGGAACCGGAACAGTAAATAACGATATTACTGAAACATACGCTTTAAATACTATTTTTCCCAAAGTCCCACCTTACAATTCAACGAAATCATATACAGGTCATACGCTAGCAGCAGCTGGTTCGTTAGAGGCAATTTTATCACTTTTGAGTTTAAAGAACAATGAGCTTTATCCAAGTTTACGATGTGAAGCACCTATTAAAACTCATTTATCTCAGCCAATTTCTGAATTTGGTAAGAAAGAACTAAAAAATGTCATGTCAAACTCATTTGGATTTGGAGGTAATTGTACGTCTTTAATATTTTCAAAATGTATATAAAGGATTCATCTTCAATATCACCACAAATGACATTTACAGATGAATTTCTAACTGGGGATTATAAAATTCATTCACAAAATAGTTTTACAGCTTTTGAACCAAGTTATTCTGAAACAATTCCATCATCTTTATTGAGAAGAATGGGGAAGGCCGTTCGAATGGGCATTGGAGCTGCTTTACCATTAATGGATCGAAATGAAAAATTAGATGGAATTGTAATAGGCACAGCTAATGGCGGACTTGAAAATTGCATTAATTTCTTGAATCAAATTATTGATTATGATGAAGGAACATTGACGCCTACCCATTTTGTTCAAAGCACGCCAAATGCTTTAGCTGGACAATTAGCATTAATGTCCAAAAACACCGGTTATAATGTCACGCATGTTAATGGACCTCTAGCTTTTGAAAATGCACTCTTAGATGCAATGATGTTTTTAGAAGGAAAAATAACTAAAACATCCTTATTGTTGGGGGCTGTTGAAGAAATATCTAATTATAATTATAACATTGATTTATTAGCAGGTAGATATAAATCTGACAGCGTCACTAATGATTATTTAATTAAAAGTCAAACCAATGGTTCTATTTGTGGGGAAGGAGCGACAATGTTCGTTGTGTCAAATGATGCGAACAATGCCTTAGCGAAAATCGTTGATTTAAAGCAAATTAATTTTCCAACTAAAAGTGAATTGGAAATTAAACTCAATCAATTTTTTATTGATAATGAACTAACACTTAAAAATATTGACTTACTTGTTTTAGGTAATAATGGTGATATTCAATTTGATTTTTTGTATGATGATGTAAAATCTTTTTTTCCTGCAGATATAGAATATGTTTATTATAAAAATTTTGTAGGTGATTATAGAACGAGTTCAGCGTTTGCTTTGTTTTTAACAACACATTTATTAAATGGCCAATTGCAAAACCATATAGGCATTGAAGGGAATATAACAAAAACACCAAAAACAATCTTAATTTATAATCAATTTGAAGGAATTCAACATAGCTTGATTATAGTTGAATCTATTGAACACCAAAAGAGAAATCAAATTATTACCAGTAAATATATTTGATAAAATAAGCATTGAACCTAGCAGAGAATTTTAAGAAGAATAGGTGATTAAGCTTTAGGTGAAAATTTTAGTGTTGATTTTGTAAAGGGAAAATTAAAATATTTTTAGTAAAAAAGGGAAATTCAGTATTCGGTTTTTCATCACCCCTCTCACAAAAACATCCCTACACCGATAATAGTGCGTTTTGCTTCTTTACAGCATGCTTATTCTGAGCGGTAATATTCCCTTTAATAAATTATATGTAATTACATGTAAAAAAGTATTTTTGACAAAAGTATCTTCCTCCTCCATTCCTAAATAATTGATTGTTAAGTAAAAAAATAAATTTAATTCTAATTTCTTAAAATCAATTATACTGAATGAACAATGAAAAAATCAAACGAGGGCAAAAATCACCCTTGAAATTAAAACGAGAGTAAATTATTGATATATTTACACTTGAATAGACTTCAGAAGTAATAAATACCTTCGTTTAAAACAGCGTAAAATGAGTAAAAAAGTAATCTACAATGCTGAAATACCATATAATGACTTGCCTCTATTGCCGCCACAAGTGGAAATAGAAAGTAATGCAATACTAAAAAAAACTATTTCAGCCAGTAGAGCATTGTCAGAGTTAAAAGGAGCGATTACTAATTTGCCCAACCCAACGCTTTTTATAGATACAATCAATTTACAGGAAGCACAAGCGAGTTCTGCCATTGAAAATATAATTACAACACAAGATGAACTATTCAAAGCATCAATTGCAGAGAAGAAAAATGACAATCCAGCTACAAAAGAAGTAATGCATTACAAAGATGCTCTTTGGTTTGGTGTCGATCAAATAGAGAATAGACCTATTCTAACAACCAATCTTTTTATTGCAATAATGCAAATAATCAAAGAAAATAAATCTAGTATAAGAAATACACCTGGAACACAATTAAAAAATCCAGCGACAAACTCTGTGGTTTACACTCCTCCAGAAGGAGAAAATATAATTAGGGAAAAACTGAAAAATCTAGAAGATTTTATTCATGCAGAAGACAATATTGATCCATTAGTAAAAATGGCAATCATTCATTACCAGTTTGAAGCAATTCACCCATTCTTTGATGGAAATGGTCGTACAGGAAGAATAATTCTTTTATTATATCTAAAAATGACTCGGTTACTTGATTTGCCAGCGTTATATTTAAGTAATTACATCATCCAGCACAAAGACAAATACTACACCAATCTCAGAAAAGTAACAGAAGATGGTAATTGGGAAGATTGGATTTTATATATGCTAGATATGGTTGAGCAAACCGCCCTAAAAGGAAGGAGTCAGATAGCCGGGATTGAAAAGCTCATGAATGAAATGGGAAAAGAGATACAAGAAAAGTTGCCAAAAGTATATTCAAAAGATCTAGTAGAAGCATTATTTCGATTACCATATACAAAGAGAAATCAATTTGAAAAAGCAGGCTTGGGTAATTTGAAAACAGTGGGAAACTATCTTATAGAGCTTGAAAAGGCTGGTTTTTTGAAAAGTGAGCAAGTGGGTAAAGAAAAGTTATATTTAAATTTTAAGTTGTTGGAAGTTTTAAAAAGACAATAATTAAAAAAACAAAACCCCCAAGAAACTTGATACTTCTTGGGGGTTTCTATTTCCTCCAGCCATAGAGGACGTATTTTTATTATTTTTTGCGGTCTGAACCGTACTGTGTGTATTGAGTTATTAACACTTTTTAAAAGTAAAATGAAAAAAATTATTTTCTAAATCCGTCCCCTCTTCCGTCCCCTCCTAAAATAAATAGTAATAAAAAACCCTGTAAATCAGAGACTTACAGGGTTAAACTTTTAACATTCGCGGTCTGGACGGGACTCGAACCCAATGTTCTATATTCAGTCATATTCACTCTTATTCCCTTTGTAAATAACTAAAAGTCTTATTTTGTTTGATTTATTGAAATTATTTATTTTGTTTTGAAATGAATTATAATGCATATATTTGACAAACGGTTGGGAAATGGTTGGGAAGAATTGTTGTGATGAAATAAAATAGATAAAAATGGCAAGTTTGAAATATAGAATAAAAGGCAACTCAAAAGACGTATCTATTTATCTTCGATTTAGTATTTCAAGAGAATCTGTTTTTGAAATAAAAACAGGTTTTTCTGTTGACCCAAGCCAATGGAGTTCCACTACAAATTTTCCAAAACAAAACTCAAGTATCACTAAATTGTTATATAATAATCTCAAGAAATTAGAATCGTACGTTTTTCAAGAATATAACATTTGTCAAGCAAATGGTGACAAGATCGATAAATATTGGTTGAATACATCCTTACTCAAATGTTTTGAACGGGAAGAAAAAGTAAAATATATTTATTATGCTACCGATCACATTCAATTTATAATAGATAATGCTGATACTAAAAAAATAGCAGGCCAAAGTCGATTGGGTTTATCACATGCAAGAATACAATCTTACAAATCGTTTAAAAGAAATTTTGAGGAGTTTGAATTGTTTTGTAGAAAGAGGATCAAGTTAACTGATATCACTCCTTCTCTTGTTGAAGAATATAAAAAATGGTTGTTGAAGACAAAATGTTTTTCTATTAACTATGCTGGAAAACAACTTGATAATTTACGCGCTGTTGGACGTGATGCTGAACGTTTGAATATACCAACACATCCTTTTGCAAGTAAAATTGATTCGTTTTGTGAACAAGATGAAGATAGGCATATTGTGACTTTTTCGATTGGAGAATTACAGAAAATAAGAAAAACTGAAATGCCAACACTTTCATTGGAAAATGCAAAAAAGTGGCTTTTGTTAGGCTGTGAAATTGGTCAACGAGGTGGTGATTTATTAAATTTAACCCAAGATCATTTACGTTATGTCGGAGAACATTTGTTCATAGATGTTAATCAACAAAAAACGAAAAAAGATGTTACAATTCCTATTGGTTCAAAAGCAATACAATTGATGTTAGAAAATGATTTTCCACAAAAAATCGCAACTCAAAATCTTAATAATTACATTAAGAAAGTTTGTCAATTGTCAGGAATTGATGAAATTATTGAAGGGAAATTATTAGATAAAAAATCTAATCGAAAAATAATGGGAACTTATCCAAAATATCAGTTGGTGACAACTCATTCTTTTCGTAGAACTTTTGCAAGCAATTATTACAAGAAAATAGCGACTCCAATCTTAATGACAATTACAGGTCATTCCAAAGAATCAATGTTTTTAAAATACATCAATAAACAAGATGATAAGGATGAAAATGCAAAGCTTTTCCTTCAATATTACCAACAAATGAATCAATAAGAATATTAATTTTGGATACTTTTTTCCAATTACAATCCAGTTTTATTTAAATGCATTTGAATGAAATCTGAATTCAAATTAAATGCATCTGAAAATAATTTAAATGCATTTAGTTAAAATCCATAATCTACTTAAATGCACCTGAATTAAATTATTTAAAAAAAATAAAATGATTATTAAATTAAAAAAAAAATCAAATCCATATAAAAGAGCTTCATAGATTGAAAATATAAGTATATACAATATTAATTACACCATTTTCAACACTAAATTAAAAGTAGAAATTAAACTTATTTTCCATTTAAGAAAGGACTAATCAACCATAGCTATTCTGAAATACATATCATTCACATTATTTTGCCAAGATTATCAGTTAACATAAAATCTATGGCAGTTAAAATCAACATTACACGCAAGGACAAATTTTTAGATTCTAAAAAAGTATTCTATTTATTAGATGTTTTTATAAATGAAGGGTTCTCAGGAAAAAGAACTAGAAAAGATGGTAAAAGAATTAGCACTGGCTCAGTTGTTAATTATGTTTACATAAGGAAACATTTGCTTGAGTTTGAACAAAAAAAATCATTTGAGCTAAAAATATATATTGAATCGAATTTAACGTATAAAGAAAAAATTAATGCAAGTCTTTATTACAAGAAGTTCTATTTAAGCTTTACAAAATATTTATATGACGAAAATAATTATTTTGACAACTATGTTGGCAATATAATTAAGGGTATTCGGTGCTTTTTTAATTATTTGGAAGTTGAAAAGAAAATTTCAATAGGAATGTATCATAAATCATTTTACATACCACGTGAAGAAATTCCAATAATTTCACTTTCCATAGATCAATTGAATTATATTATTTACAATAAAGCCTTTAATTCAATAATCGAAGCACAAAATTTGGAAGCAATTCGAGATACATTTGTTTTCGGTTGCACCGTGGCATTGAGAGTTTCTGATTTATTACAATTGACAATTAAAAATCTTGCAATTATAAATGAGAAATATTACATCAGGGTGAAATCACAAAAAACGTCAAGTTATACTTCGATTAAATTACCTGATTATGCAGTTGATATAATTAAAAAATATGATTTGAAAGATGAAACTCTACTCCCAAAAATCAGCCCTCAAGGTTTCAATCAGAAATTAAAATACTTTGCGAAATTTATACCTGATGATTTTCAAATGATAAAATTGAGAGAGCGAAGAGGTAAACAGATTGTTGTTTACAAAGACCCTAAAAAGAAAGTTCATTATAACTTGTCCGACCATGTTACATCTCATACAATGCGTCGAACAGCAATTACGACAATGTTGAATTTAGGGATGCCAGAACATGTCGTTAGAAAAATTTCAGGACATGCGGCTAACAGCAGAGAGTTCTTTAGATATGTTCAATTATCTCAAAATATTATTGACCAAGAATCTGATAAAGTTTTTGAGCAAATTAAGCACTATAAAAGCTCTAAGGATATAGATTGATTTGATCTAAATGTTTGGTTTTTTAGAAGGAATGAAAAAAAATGCTTATTTTTTGTGTGAAAAAATGAATAAAAAATTTATTTTATGCTTGTAACTAATTGTATATCAGAATGAATTCGCATACGGTTGGGATAAGAAACGTGACAGATTTTAGTCCGTTTGGCGTGGAGCTAAAAGGACGAAATTTTGAGGTAGTTGGAGGAGGGAATTATCGCTATGCTTTTCAAGGGCAAGAATCAGATTCTGAGGTGAAGGGTGAAGGGAATTCTTATGATTTTGGAGCAAGGATGTTAGACCCAAGATTGGGGCGTTGGATGACACTAGACCCTCAATCAAATAAGCAACCAGATCAATCTCCTTACAAAGCATTTTTAAATAACCCTCTTTATTGGGCTGATCCAAATGGAGAAACTGAATACGAAACAATAATTTTAGTTGATGAAAAAACACATCAAACAACTAAATTATCTGTTATAAAATCAGATAAAATTGCTACGGATGGAAAATCTATAGGTAAAAATCTATTTGGCACTAAATTTTATAATTATTATAGTTATTCAACTGTAACAAAATATACTAGAGCAGCAGATGGCAGTATCTCAGTAAAACAATATACAGATATACTTTATGACCACGGGGTTCAAAGAAAAAATTTAGGTTATGGTGGCAAAATTATTGACCCATTAGATGATAATGAATTGGCCGGTGGTTTTTATATGACTAGTGGTAGTGGTGAAGGTGCTCAATATTCCAGTAAAAATGCAGATTATGTAGGTAATATTGATCAGTTAATTAGTCTCCTTGGTGGGGCAAATGCAAAAGGCTTTACTAAAGCAAATTCAAAAATATCTTGGGAAGAAGGTTTAGAATTGGTTGGACTATTAAGTGAAGCTCCAGAAAAATTTGATGATTTAGTTAAACTTTATGAAATGGCTTCTGGAGCAAAAGAAGATGTTAAAGAAGAAAATGTTGGAGTCCAACCTATAAATCCAAATGGTGAACATCAGATTGAATCCAATACCATAAATTGGAGAAACCCAAAAGAAAGTCGCACTAATACAGGATTTAGAAATTCAGCCACAGAAAAAGAAAAAATTGTTGGAGATACTATAGGCGGAAATAAAGATATTAACATTTATCCTAAGAAACAATGACATTAAAAATTTCATTTAGTTTTATATTATTAATTGTCTTAGTGGCTTGTAATTCTTTTGATAATAAATCAGTCGATTTAAAATCTTCTATTAAAATAAAAGACACTTTATCTGCTGAAAAAATAACAGATGAAATAAATACTAATATTTGGGATATTATTGATATAAACTATTACGATAAACATGAAAATAAAATTGAGGGTATAAATAAAAATGATACATTTTTCGTGAGATTAAAATATCATAGTAAAAAAATACCTCAACTCAATTACAATTAATATTT
>Ga0209190_1002340_pt1 | contig 12816 bp, 10 predicted proteins | sample M_140205_XF_Meta_FD_187315 | JGI IMG/M metagenome (GOLD analysis project Ga0209190, IMG submission 187315) | Freshwater microbial communities from Lake Montjoie, Canada to study carbon cycling - M_140205_XF_MetaG (SPAdes) (version 2) | ecosystem: Environmental > Aquatic > Freshwater > Lake... | reverse complement strand
CGAGGAGTACTTCATGAACTCCAAGGGTGAGATGGCCAACACCTCACTGCTCGACTACCGGCTTCCCACGGCGTTTGACGTGCCGATGATCAACACGGTGATTGTCGAAGTCCCGAACCCGGGGCATCCGTTCGGCGTGCGAGGCGTCGGCGAGGCGTCAATCGTGCCGCCGATGGCGGCAGTAGCCAACGCCATCCACAACGCAATCGGCGTGCGGATGCATGCATTGCCAATGAACCCGGGCGCAGTCCTTCACGCCCTTGGCGTCATCTAGGCTTGGCGGAAGCATTCCTGACTAATGCCGTTCCCTCGCAACGTCAACGCGGGCGGGGGAATGGCATCCCTTTACTCGTTCAGTCACATGGCGCGATGTGCCGGAGGCAGCGAACTATGGCGACCGTTTTTCTCTCACCTGATTTGCGGGAGCTCGCCGGGGGACAGACAAAGGTCCACGTCCTGGGCCAGACGGTCCGGGCGGTCGTGGATGAACTCGACGTCCAATTTCCTGGCATGAAGGACCGCCTGTGCAACGGCGCGTATTTCAAGCCGAGCCAGACTGTCGCGGTAGATGACATTGCATACACCAACCGGGTGGCAATGTATCAGGAAGTCGGTCCGGATTCCGAGGTCCATTTCATCACGGCGATCTCTGGAGGCTAGCCTCACTCTCGGACACCGCAACACTTCTGACCTCACCTGGTCACGATCGCTCACTGATTGGGTCGGCAAGTCGGCACACGTTGTAGTTCGGAGGAGAGATTGTGGAATACCGAATTCTTGGAGCATCCGGCGTTCGCGTCTCAACGGTGTGTCTGGGCACGGCCTTCTTTGGACTGCGTCCGGACGCGCGTGCCTCCGATGATCTTGTTGCACACGCGCTTGACGCTGGCATCAATTTCATAGACACCGCCAACTCGTACGGCAATCAGGAACGCTTCGATCGCCCCGGGATGCCAACGTGGCGTGAACGGCCGGGATCAGAGGAGCTTGTCGGCAAGGCTGTTCGTGGCAGGCGGGACAGAGTGGTCATCGCCACGAAGGTTCAGGAACGGGTTGGGGAAGGACCGAATGATGGCGGTCCGCGTGGCGGAGGATTGACCCGACGCCATATCGTTGCCCAATGTGAGGCGTCGCTCCGAAGGCTGGGGACCGACTACATCGACCTGTACTACGCGCATCATGAGGATCCAACCACCCCGCTTGAACAATCGCTCAGGGCGTTTGATGACCTTGTGCGGGACGGCAAGGTCCGATATGTCGGGTTCTCGAATTTTGCTGCATGGGAACTGACACGCGCCCATTGGATCTGCGATCGGCGCGGTTGGTCCGCACCGATCGCCATGGAGATGCCCTACAACCTTGCGAATCGTGCTGTCGAAACCGAGGTGCTGCCCGCGTGCAAGGCTCTCGATGTTGGCGTTACGGTCTACTCGCCCCTTGAAGTCGGTCTGCTGACCGGAAGCGTTTCGCTAGCCCATCCGGCCGGAGACCCTGAACGGGTCCGCCGTGGTGGAGTTGACTTCACCCCGTCTCAGATCCATCTGGCAGACCGTCTCGTCACGATTGCGCAGGATTGGGGACAGGCGCCGGCGACCTTGGCCCTGTCGTGGTTGCTTGGACGTCCGGCGATCGCCAGCGTGATTGTCGGTACCGAAACCGTTGCGGATGTCGATGCTGCTGTCGAAGCCGTCGGGTACTCGCTGCCTGATGCCCTCAGGGTTACCCTTGACGCGCTGACACTCTGACGTCCCACCGAATGGCGGTGCACCAGTTTCAGGCGGGAATGAAGGTGTCTGGTTCGTTCCTCAGAGCGATTGCCAGACTTCCTGCGACCACAATGCTGGCCATTCCGCCAATTCCGAAGATGGTGGTAAGCGGGACATACTCCGCCAACCACCCCAGTGCCAAGCTGCCAAGCGGGTTGGTCCCCGCGTTGAGCACTACCCACAATCCCATGACCCTGCCCACGAGATGATCCGGAATGCGCATCTGGAGGGTTGCGTTGGCGCTAGTCAGGAAGCCAACGGTCCCCAGTCCTGTGCCGGCGAGTGCGAACCACGCGATCCAGGCATCGACCTCGAGAAACCGAGCGCCGGCGACGAGCATAAGCGTTGATATTCCGCCGATGAGGCTGAATGCCACCATCGCATGCCTGGGATGTGCACCGATGAACGGTGCCCCGTTCAAGACGGCTCCGCCGACTGCGCCCAGTCCCGCCGCGGTCAGGAGTTGTCCCAGTCCTTCCGGTCCCCAGTGCAAGACGTCACGCGCTAGGGCGGGCAGGAAAGTTGAATATGGCATCACGACCAATCCGAACAGTGTCGTCACGGCCAGCAGGCGGAACGAGAAACGGTCTTCCCTGACGTACAAGAGACCCTCGCCGAGCGACGACATCCACGGTGCGCCTCGTGACGCCCTGAGTGGTGCCGGGCGCCGGATTGCATAGGTCGAGGCCACCACGGTCAAGCTGGTTGCCGCGGTGACCGCAAGGCAGGCGGCGGCGCCTGAACTGGCAAGCAGGCCGCCAGCAAAAGCCGGACCCAGCACACGGCTGAGGTTGAAGCGCGCGGAATTGAAGGCGATGGCCTCACGCAGTCGTTCGGTGGGCACAAGTTCCTTGATGAAGGGTTGCCATGCGGGCCAGACGGCAGCGTTGGCCAGTCCCAGCACCAGGGAGATGAGAAGGATGATGGGGACCGTCGCCAGACCCATGTACGTCAGTCCGGCAAGGATGGAGATTGCTACGGTGCCGACTGACAGTCCTATCATCAGGACGATTCGACGGTCGGCACGATCAGCAAGAACGCCGCCGATGAGGCCGAGGAAGAAGAGTGGCGACATCTGCGCGAAGTTCGCCAGACCCAAGACGAATGGTGACCCAGTCAGATCGAACACCAGCCATCCGATGGCGACGGCCTGAACCCACCCGCCGAGCGCCGAGCAGAAACTCCCGGCCATGAAAAGCGCGTAATTGCCATTGATCAGCGTGTGCGCGATAGACCGGAGAACTGGGACCTTGGTTGCCCCGGACCAGTCTTGGGTCATCGATGACTTCATGTTCGCGACCCCCGATCGACTTCATGGCAACGGTCGCAGGACTGGGTACGGCCCGGCCAAATCATTCCCCGATGGTACGCCAGACCGGGTTCCCAGTCCTGAAGTACGTGGCACCGACGTCACAATCACTTACCTGTGGGGGTTCTCACGGCACCATGCCTCATATGCCTCGCGCAGGCGGGGTCCTGGCGGGTATGCGTCACGCAGGGACTCGCCGTTCTCTACCTGTATGCGTAGGAACCCTTCAAGGCGTTCCTGCTCAAGCCCGTCGTCGGCAACCTTTGCTGCCAGATGAGCCGGGATAACCACGACGCCATCCTCATCACCAAGAATGATGTCGCCGGGTAGCACGGTAACCCCGCCGCATTGGACAGGTCCGTCGAATTCAAATGGCAGCAGTGCGCTGGTGTTGGCCCCCGGATGCACGCTCTTGGTGAACACCGGGATACCCATCCGCTTGATGAATGGCGCGTCGCGGACGCATCCGTCTGTGACGATTCCGGCGACATTCCTCGCCTTGAGACGAGTTGCCAGGATATCTCCCAAGGTTCCGGCTTCCGTCTGGCCCATTGCATCAATCACCACGACGTCGCCTGAACCCACCAGTTCAAACAGTTGTCGTTGGGGGTTCGCATGACCTGCAGCGCGTAGAAGGGGTAACAGGTCCTCACGCAGTGGAAGGTAGCGAAGTGTCCGGGCCCGGCCGACAAGGGGGAATCCCTCGGGGCCCGATAGCGGGGTCACACCTGCCATGCAGGGCTTGAGGATGCCGGCCTTGCTCAGCACTGACCACGCGGTTGCGACGCTTACGCCTCGCAGGCGCTCGATGGTTGCTTCATCAACATCGCCTTTGGCAGAGGCATAGACATCACGACCGTAGCCGTCCAAGCCCGGTTCTGTGGAGTCCATGAACACTCTCCCCCTGTGTGAAATCCGGATCGGTCGACGAGAAAATGGGTTCTATCAGTTGCCGACCTTTGAGACGGACCCATAGTCCACCTGTGTTCCAGTATCTTCGTCGGAATCGAGCGTCGCGAGGTCACCATCATCACCACCGTCGTCACCGAACAGCGACTTGAGCATCGCCCGCCCGATGACACTGGTCAGGACACCGAAGAGGGCGAGTCCGACGATCATGGTTGAGGAGGCCACCACTCGTCCGAAGAGGGTCGTAGGGGCGTTCACTCCTGCACCAGTCGTGGTGAGTGCTACAACCGCGAACCACAACCCTTCAAAGGCATTGGGTGCAGATGACCCCGACTCAACGTCGCCTTCCGCGAACCAGATGAGTGTCCCGCACAGGATTGCCGCCGTAAACAGGGCAATCCCGTAAATCTCGAGGTCGGTCCGGAACGTATCTTGGTTCTTGGCAACAGTGTGTCGGGCACGCGTCGCTGCGGCTTTCAGGAGCTTGAGGACACGCAGGACACGCAGGATCCGGAACAGACGGATCGACTTGACTTGGGTTATTCCCAGGATCGGGAAAAGGCCGGGCACAATGGCGATTACGTCAATGATGCCCCAGAATGAGCGGATATATCCCCACCGATCCGGGGCGATGTAAATCTGTGCCACGTAATCCAAGACGAAGACCACGAGAACAAGCGATTCGGTCGCCTCGAGTAGCGAACCGTATTGCTCTACGAATGAAGGTAACGATTCGAGCATGATGGTGGCCGTGGCCAAGAAAATTGAAAATGTCACAACTTTCGAAACTATTTCGTATTCCCGCGAATAGATGTTGGTGTATGCGGACCAGAGCCAGCGACCCCAGCCATGGGACAGATGTGCAGGTACGGGGGGCGCCTCCGGGCCTGCCAATAGGCCAGACGAGCTTATTGCACGGTCAACTTGACCCGAAATCTTCGGCCCGACCTGGCGCGCCGCTTCCGCTGCTTCGGCTCGTCTGCGACGGTTGCGCTCTTTGGAAGCATCATCCCGGCCGTCATCACCGAAAAGCGTTGTCAGCAGCGATCGGCCGATGACGTTCGTAAGAATGCTGAACAGTGCCACGCCCGTGAGCATCGTCAGTGATGCGATGATCTTCACCGGTGCCGATGCCGAAGCACTCATGAGGGGACTTCCGTGCGTTGCGAGCATCCCTACCGCCCACCAGAGGCTTGTCGGGATGTCGGTGAACGGTGATCCTTCGCTCAGATGATCAACTTCATATACGAGGGATGCTGAAAGCACCAACGCAACAAAGACCGCCATGGAGTAGATCTGGAGGTCAATCCAAATCGTGTTTCGCCGTTTCCCGGAATTCTTAGTGCTGTGCGCTAGGCGGGTCACGGCGAGCCGCAAGATCTTCAGTGTCCGAAGGACCCGGAGCACCCTTAACGTGCGGAGGAAACCGCCCGCGACGCCGACACCGAGGACAAGAAAGACCGACGGAAGGATTGCAAGCAGGTCAACCAATCCCCAGAAAGACGTTGCGTGTTTGAGGCGTTCGCGAGCCACGTACAGGTAGGCAAGGTATTCCAGACCGAACCCGATCATGAAGACCCACTCAAGCCCATGCCAAAGCGACGCATACTCCATAGCCACCCCGGGAACGGTCTCTGCCATCAGAGCGCCGATCGAGATGAGAACAAGTGTGGTTGACGCCAACTGGATCCGCATGTACCACGGATCATCCTGATTTGTGAAAGCGGAACGAAGCGCATCGGAAAACCTCCGTTCCGCCGCCGGTCGTAAAATCTGTTGTCCCGTCATGGCCTCATTATCGCCGGTTGGGAAGTTTTTGGCAGCGCAATCGACAACCGGTCATGCTTCTCGCACATATTTTTATTCAACCCCGCTCATTTGCGCAGGTTCTGCAACCCGGCCGAGCAGCGTGCAGTACCGGCCAATGACATCGCGGGCGAGGGCCAATCGTCGGTTCCGGCGCGTTGCGATCACTGCCTACGGACGTTAGAGTTCAGGTACGGGAAGTGTTGTCCGAACTGGTCTTTCAAGTGCGTGTGACCGGACAGGGCGGTGGTTCCGTCTCTCGAAAACCTGTCGTGAGATGCGCGATGGCCAGGTAGGCCGAAGGAGATGAACGCATGGCTACGGTGTCGCAAGGGGCATCCCCGTCATCGCCCGTGCGTTCGGGTGGCCCGTCGCTTGACGCGTCTCCGTGGACCGAAGGCCATCCGCAAGACCCTGGCACTCCGTCGGGTTTCGCACCACTCGAACGCGATACGCCAATCTGGGTGTCCACCGACGGTCTCACATTTGATGACGTCTTGTTGAGGCCAGGACGCAGTGAGGTCCTGCCACATGACGTCAGTACCGCAACGTTCCTCACCCGGCGCATCCGCATCAATCTTCCTGTCGTCTCCTCGCCCATGGACACCGTCACAGAGGCACGCATGGCAATTGCCATGGCCCGTGAAGGGGGTCTTGGTGTGATCCACCGCAATCTCCCTGTGGACTTGCAGGCGGCCGAGGTGGACAAGGTCAAGCGATCCGAGGCCGGAATGATTGTGGAGCCGGTGACCCTTCGCCCGACAGACCGGCTCGCGGATGCCGAGATGGTGATGCAGAAGTACCACATCTCGGGTGTCCCAATCGTTGAGGAGGGCCGGCTAGTGGGCATCCTCACTAACCGGGATACCCGCTTTGAGACGGATCCAACGAGGCCAATCTCCGAGCTGATGACCCACGAGGGTCTGGTGACGGCGCCGGTCGGCATTACTCTCGATGAGGCCAAGGAAATCCTTCGCCGTCACAAGATCGAGAAGCTGTTGATTGTCGATGACGACGGGGTTCTCAAGGGCCTCATCACTGTCAAGGATATCCAGAAAAAGGTCCAATTCCCTTTGGCAACCAAGGACGGCCGTGGGCGCCTGTGCGTCGGTGCGGCCATCGGGGTTGGTCCTGACATGCAGGAGCGTGCGGGTGCTCTGGTGGAATCCGGTGCGGACCTTCTGGTCCTTGATACCGCACACGGTCACTCAGTCGGGGTGATCGAAGCCATCAAGTGGTTGAAGAAATCGTTCGATGTGGACATCCTTGCTGGCAACGTCGCCACCTTCGAAGGTGCCCGAGACCTGATCGAAGCAGGTGCAGACGGACTTCGAGTTGGAATCGGGCCTGGGTCTATCTGCACCACCCGGATCGTCACTGGTGCGGGTGTCCCGCAACTTACCGCCATCATGGAGTGTGCAACCGCGGCCCGGAGGCACGGTGTGCCGGTCATGGCTGATGGTGGCATTCGCTACTCGGGCGAGATTGCGAAAGCCATCGCCGCGGGAGCACATTCGGTCATGCTGGGTGGATTGCTGGCGGGGGTCGATGAGTCACCGGGTGAGGTCGTGATCTTCCAGGGTGAGCACTACAAGGATTATCGGGGCATGGGTTCGCTGGCGGCCATGCAGCGCCGCGGGGGCTATGCGCGTGACCGGTATGTGCAGGAGGGTGCCTTCAAGCTGGTTCCCGAAGGCATCGAGGGACGTGTTCCGTACAAGGGTCGCTTGGCGGACCTGATCTATCAGTTGAGCGGTGGCCTTAAGGCGGGCATGCACTATGTTGGGGCTGCCGACATAGCCGAGATGCACCGGAAGGCTCAGTTCATCCGCATCACCAGTGCATCAGTGCGCGAAAGCCATCCGCACAATGTCGTCATTACCAAGGAAGCGCCAAACTACGCCGGCTGATCTGGTCCGTCCGCGGGCGTGGTTGGGACCGTGCGGACAATTCGCATCCACGCGGCAGCACCTTCATCCACTTCACGCATGCGTGCGGAGGCGACCCGGGCCTCAGCGTAGGTGCCAAACCAGGTCACGGACGTTGCGCTCCGTCCTCCGCTGATCACCGCCCATTCCGTCAGTGTTGGATCCTCCGGCAGGCTTGCGACGGACGGGCCACCGACCGTATCTGGGGACTTGACGGTGACTATTGAGAGGCGCCGGGCGTCAGCGCGCAAAACGGTGAAGTGATAGCCGCCGATACCGAATGACAACAGGGTGGCGACCAACGCCCACCACGGAATCTCGTTCACATCCCGACCGACAAGCGCCTCCAGCGCCGCGTAGGCCACTGCGACACCTGTCGCAAGGAGTGCAAGGGCGCACGCAAGCAAGACGAGGTAGAGCGCACCGCGCCTCGAACGAGACCCGGTTTCGCCGATATCCAGGAGTGGGTGGCCCGGTGCCCTCCAATAGGCGAGCCAGAGTGGGACACCTACCATTACGAGTGAGGCCTCACGGCGCCACGCACCTTCGAGGTTTCCCGCCGCCGAGTGCGAGGTGGCATAGGTGATCGCATCTGTCAGGAGAAGTGCAAGTCCCGAGACCCAAATGCAAAGACCGACGACCGTCGCGAGGTATCGGTAGAGAATGACGAGGCCCCGGGGCTTACCGTCTTGCGTGGTGAACCGTGACTCGATTGACGCAAGTCTGAACAGCCACCAGGCGCTGCCGAATACGCATGCCTCGACCATCCCATCGAGTGCGCTTTCGAACGGATGGTCGGGCGGGGCCGATCCCACAGTGAGCCCGAGGATCCATTCCACCAACATGGCTGCGCCGTACATCGTCGACCCGATCGCGACCGTGAGCACCACGAACCGGTACGCGACAGGGACGATTGCCTGGTCATCCTCCGGTGGCCCAGCGATTGGAGGCCAGGTGACGACCCCGCCCGCGAAAGCAGACCCACCACGATGGTGGGACACCCAGATTGCGGTGGAGACGATGGCCGTGCCGATTGCCCAAGCCGTCTGTTCGACCCCAAGCGTGCCGATGTCTGTTGCAGCAATCCTTCGGACGAGTTGTGTCGCGAGTTCGGTCACCGCTGAGAGTGCGAAAAGAGCGGCCACTGTCGCGGGTCCATAGGACGCAATCCGCCGGACTGTTGACGCAAGACCCGTTTCGGCGCAAAGCACGCGGTCAAGCACGATGACGCGGCGGTGGTACACCCAAAGGGCTAGTCCGATCATGCCTCCGATGGCACTTTCGACGATTTCGTCCCGCGTCCCGGACCCGGCCAAGTGCGTGATCGCTGAAGATAATCCAGCGGCGGATACTGTCAGACCCGCGGTCATCACTACATACAGATAGGTACGACGAAGCAATGAACCTCGTTCAGCCAGTGATCGATTGGCATCGCGTTGGGCAAGCGTCCAGTGGATGGCCCATATGGGCATTTGGACAATGATTCCCGCGACGCCAAGCAGGGGGACCTCAGCGTCGATACCAATCAACGTATCGACTACTGCCACTGCCACGGCATTGAACGACGCCGACCCAAGCGCGAGCGAAACAAGGGCGACCGCTAACAAGTAGATGCGTCGGACTAAGTTCAACTCGGTTCGCACCTTTCGTTGATCGGCATCGAGATCATTGTGGCGTCCATCGGTAGCGTCTCGGAAGCATCACCCGTGATTTGCGCTGATTGCTGGCTTGCTCCGACAGTCCCGTCATTCGCCGGGGGGCACCGTAAGCCTCCAGGTGCCTTCAATTCGTTCCAGCCGCGCAACGACCCTTTCCGATGGCGCGCCACCGGTCCAAAAGAAGAATGGTTCAGGCGATCGAGGGCGCGACCTTGAGACTTCAACCACCGCTTCGTCACCGGAAATTCTGGCCCCGGCAATCGTTGAACGGGGAGAACTGCTGTCCCTTGTCCTCGTCATGCGCCGAAGGAAGTCGTCTCTGGTCTCGCGGGCTTGTGTGCGGGGAGCGAGCAGTGGCCATGCATCCTCCGGTCTCCCGTCGTCAATTGCCACCAGCCATGCACGGGTAACCCCTTCTGGAGAAGTCGGGTCACTCGTCATGGCAGGACGAACTGCCGGCGACCGGATCATGACGATTGCGACGACGACGAGCGCCAAGACCGCAACACCGATCCATCCCGTGAACCGATCCATGCCTTTGCTTTCCGCGGGTGGCACGCTTCCTTCGGATTTCCACGGTCCATGGTAGCCCCGAATGACCGGATACATGTCGGATAAGGGACGTGTCTGGCGCCCGACCCGGTATCTTGATGGGCCACAAGTACGGTCTGGTGTTCACAGGCCTGACCGATGACCTGGACCACCATTCGCGAAATAGCACCCCTCAGGATGATGACGTGACCAGAAGCCTGACCCGCCGCCTTGCGATCCTGCCGATGGTGGTTGGGTCTGTCCAGAAGAGCGATTTCCGGGGGGCCGTGTTTGGTAGCGGGTACATGCTCCGGTCGCTCATTGAGACCCGACTTTATGATGAAGTGCATTTTTTTGCGCCGTTGCTCGCACACCAGGGTGCATACGAGCGGATGGTCGCGGATGTCCCGTGGTTGCGGTCGGTCAGAGTATCGGTTCACCAGATGCTTCACCTCCACAAGGAGGTTGTTACCCATGATTACGACCTCGTGTTTGCGCCGACGTTCTCCCCGGAGGTCGCCGGTCTCGCGTCCCTGAGGAAGGCGACTGGGACCGATTTCCGGATCCTTTCGGTGATCTATTCGATCAGCTACCCCGATACCGAGACAGCGATGTTGCTGAACATGCACGCACCGCTGCGCGATGACGACTTGCTCAATTGCACGAGTGAATCCGGGTTCACCATCATGCTGGCCCTAGCCGGACACCTGAGAAAACGGTTTGGTGTGCCACTTCCCCTGACATTGGACATGGCCGTGGTCCCGTACGGGATAGATACCGAGGAGTTCTGTCCCGGTGACCGCGATCAAGCCTGCGCCTTCCTTGGTCTGGATGCGGGGACCCGGTACATCCTTAGCCTCGGTCGGTTTTCGGTTGTCGACAAGTTCGACATCGGGCCAGTCATCGAAGCCTTCGTGCGGGCGCGCCAAAGACTAGGCGGGTCGTGGAAATTGATCCTCGCCGGGGCGGCGGCGCATGGCACGTACCTGGAGTGGGTGAAGTTGCTGCTGATGCGTCGCGGGATTGACGATGCGGTGATCATTCGGCCCGATGTCAGTGATGCTGAGAAGGTTGCCCTCTATCGCGCGTCCGAAATCTTCGTGGCTCCCAGTGATAACCCGCAGGAGACTTTCGGGCTGACCGCGATAGAGGCAATGTCCTGCAACGTACCGGTCGTGGCCGCCGATTGGGATGGCTACAAGGAGTCTGTCGTCCATGGTGAGACAGGCCTCAGGGTCCCGACGTACATGCCCAGGTTCACTTCGATCCTTCCGGATCGAAAGCTGATCGACAATTCCTTGATGCACTTGCTGGTCGCGCAGACTGTGGCGGTGGACGTCGCGCGACTTGCGGAGGCGATCATCCTGCTTGGGAGCGACGAACCCTACCGATTGCGTCTTGCGGAGGGGGCGCGACAACGGGCGACGAATGTCTACGATGTCCGACAGGTCGGTGCAGCGCTCAGGCACGTCCTGACGATCCGTGAGATCATGGCCGCCGAAGGTAACGACACCACCGGAGACGCCGGTGAGACCCTTGACAATCTGGTGCCTGACACTTCAGATGCTTCATCGCTTTGGGACCTGTTCGGGGATTTTGCGACCCGAAGTCTGGTCGGCGCCGACACACTCGTGACGTCGGAATATGGAACGGCAGGGCTCGCCGAAACGCTCCCGGTGTACTTGACACCTGAGATGGAGGAGCTTCTCTATCTCGACCTTGTGAGGCCAATTTGCCGCGCTTGCGTCACCGCGTCGCCACTTGAAGGCGTGCGCGCTGCCCTCCTGATGTCCGGGCGTGACCCGGATCGCGTGGACTACACGATTTACTGGGCAGTCAAACAAGGATTGCTTGACGTCAATCCCACGTAAGGCCACCTGAGAGGATTCCGGGGCTCACTCTCTGTCGCGATGGCGTGGTCCCGGATTTTCTATCCCGTTCCTGGCTTACGCGAGGCTGACGGTTCCCCCAACTGGCGGAAGCAGGAGTTCGTCGCTTCGATATCTGGAAGCGGCACCGGCTTCAGCGAAGCGCCTTGGTGGCTCGAAGTTCGGTTCAGTTGATAGGGAGATTGTGCCCCAGTGCATGCCAATCAGGCGCGACGCGTTGATGTCGCGTCCCAGGCGCACCGCTTCTTCCGGCGTGCAGTGAACCGCGGCCATCATTGATGCAGGCATGTATGCCCCGATGGGCACGAGTGCGATGTCATACGGTCCACCTGGGGCGACACGTTCGCGGAACACCGGGCCGAAGGCGGTATCGCCCGCGAAATAGATTCGACGGGTACCCGTGGTTATCGAGTAGCTGTTCCAGTTGGACTTGTTTCGGTCAAACAGTCCACGGCCGGAGAAGTGGATCGCCGGCAGTGCGGAGATCGACACGCCCTGAACCACGGTCGTTGCTCCCCACGGCAATTCTGTCACGGCCCCGAATTGCCATACGCTCATCCGATCGCCGAGTCCTTCGGGCACTACCGCGGTCATGCGCGCCCGGTTTGGCAAACCGTCCAAGGTCGATGCGTCCATGTGGTCGTAGTGGTTGTGCGAGAGCAGGAGGATGTCGGTCTGACCAAAGTCAGCGGGTTCAAACGGTGTAGCAACAAACTTGCGAGGACCGATCCCGGGCACTGGCGACGCAAACTCTGTCAAGAATGGGTCTAATAACAGTCTGACTCCGGCGACCTGGATCGCGAATCCTGCGTGACCGAGCCAGGTCACCTGATCACGCCGTATCCCACCGCTCTGCAGGGAATCGACGGCTTCAGGTCGTGTCAGGACGTGACCGGCTCGGGGCAGGTTGTCCTCAGTTGGTGGACGTGAGCGGAAGAAGCCTGAGACGGCGCTAAGGCCGCCTTCGCGCAATGGGCTACCGGGCGGGTTGGCAAAATCCGGTCCGGCTCCGGACACCCG
>Ga0209190_1002339_pt1 | contig 12817 bp, 14 predicted proteins | sample M_140205_XF_Meta_FD_187315 | JGI IMG/M metagenome (GOLD analysis project Ga0209190, IMG submission 187315) | Freshwater microbial communities from Lake Montjoie, Canada to study carbon cycling - M_140205_XF_MetaG (SPAdes) (version 2) | ecosystem: Environmental > Aquatic > Freshwater > Lake... | reverse complement strand
AAGATGGCTTTGACTGCCCAGACCCGCCGAGGCCATATTAAGACGATCCGGATTCGACTTGGCGGCGATAATCAGGTCGCGCACCGTCGCCGGCGCCGCGGGATGCGCAACCAGTACGTTTTGGGTCATACCAATCAGCGCAATCGGTGCGAAATCACGAAACACATCGAAGTTAAGTTTCTTGTGCATCTGCGGCAGAATCACTACTGAAGCAGTGCTCACGGTAAGCAATGTATAGCCATCGGCTGCGGCATGGGCTGCGGTTTCAACGCCAATAATGCCCCCCGCGCCCGGCCGGTTGTCCACCACCATGGTGCGTTGAAATGTTTCACTCAGCTTGAGCGCAATCATGCGCACCAGCGTATCGTTGGCCGATCCCGCACCAGCTGGCACGATCAAACGTATCGGCTTGTCCGGATAAGCCGCCGCCGATACGGCCGCCGCTGGCAGCGCCAGTACCGCCAGCCCCAGTGCCACCACCCCCTTCTGCACGATCTGCATTTCTCATCTCCTCCCTGAATACCATCCAATATGTCAGTTTTTTTCAATGGCGTATTCATATTCAGAACCCCAACCCTGCGCGCCGACGCCGGCCGCAAGCTGGCGGTTAAAACGCATCCCAAGCTTTTCGATCACGCGGCGGCTCTGTATGTTTTCAGCTAAACATGCCGCGCGCACAGTCAATGCGCGCAAATCCTGGAACGCGAATTCAGTCGCTGCACGCGCCGCCTCGACAGCATAACCCTGCCCCCAATGCAGGCGGGAGATCCAGAATCCGATGTTCCAGTCCCGCGCACGTGGCTCCTGACGCAACCGTACGCCACCGAGCAAATTTCCCCCCGCCCGTGCCAGGATGGAAAAATGAAATCCGGATCCAGCCCGCCACCTCGCTTCGCTCGCGCGTATCACCGTGAACAGGCCAACAGTATCCCTCGAAAGACTCCACCGCACCGCATCGGCGATGCCCGGGTCGCTCATCGCCGATACGATCCCGGGGATATCCGTTTCGCACAAGGCACGCAATACGCAGCGCAGGGTACTGATTTCAATATTTTCTGGAACAGATTTCACGTTAAACCAAAATAAACGCATTCATTGCAAACCCACATTGCTACGCTGATGGCATAGCCTCAGAATATCACAGCCTTGTTAAGCACCTCTCGACAGTATGATTGGATATCGCGCACGCCGTGCGCAACCCGGACTCAATGATGGAAATACTGATTGAATGGACCGCCATCGCCGCTATCGGCGCAGCGATTGGCTTTGCCGGCGGGCTCTTTGGCGTGGGTGGCGGCATGCTCGCAGTTCCCGTGCTGGCGCTAGGCTTTGGCCTCGATCAGCAGTTTGCACAGGGGACGACCTATGTCATGGCGGCACCGACCGCCGTCTTGGGACTGTGGCATTACCACCGGCACGGCAGTCTCGACCGGCGTTACGCCTTCGGCATCGCGCTAACAGGCTGTATTGCGGGTTACCTCGGCACGCTGCTTGCGCTCTATCTCGACCCACAGCAATTGCGCCGCGTGTTTTCGATTTTTTTGTTGTTGCTGATTGCATACATGGTGATTTCTGAATTACCGCGTTTTGCCCCGCGCGCCCAACGCAAGCTGGTCGACATGCGCTGGTCGCCTGCGGTTGGGGCGTTCTGCGGTTGCCTGACCGGTTTCTTCACCATCGGCGGTGCGATTTGCGCCACACCGCTACTCACGCGCCTGTTCGGCCTCGTGCAGCAACGCGCGCAGGGCCTGGCCTTCGCCGCTATTGCACCAGGGGCGGTGGCGAGTTTTTTCACCTATGCCTATCACGACCGTGTGATCTGGCATTTGGGGCTGCCGCTTTGTATTGGTGCCCTCGCGACCATGCGCGCGGGCGTGGCCATGGCGCACCGGCTACCCGAGAAAAAACTGCGCATCCTGTTTTATCTGCCGTTGGCGGCCACCGCCATCGCGCTGCTCTCGCGCTAAGGCACTCAGTCTTAGACGTCGGTGGCGTTCTTCTTTTTTTCCTGCGTTAACACGCCGCCGCTGCCCAACATCAATGCACTGACACCGAAGACGGCAAACATGCCGAACAACGTGCCGATACTGCCGAAGATAATAGGCACCACCACGCGTGTCAGATTATTGATCGTGACACGCAGCCCCATAATCTCGCCAGAGCGGCCTGCGACCGAATTACTAAAGGCCAGCGTCATCGTAATCGGCTGTCCGCAGCCGAGTCCGAGGCCGATCAAAAACGAAATCAGTGACAGCGCGACAACACCCTGAAAAAAAGGCAGCAGGATGAAGCCCAGTGCGCCAATATAAAAAGAGTAGGCCAGTATCTTTTTCTCACTGAGACGGGCGAGGATCAGCGGCATCACCAGGCGCACCACAAAGGATGCCGCTGCGAACATCGCCACGATGACACCGATGGCCGACGCCGATATACCGATCGCGTGTCCATAAACCGGCATATAAAACTGGTAGAGCTCAATACCCTCGACCACCAGACTGCCGGTGGCCAGAATGCGCCACAAACCGGCATCCTTGAGGGTATGCAAAACGCTGCCTCCGTCATTGGCTTTGCGTGTACCGGGTGGCAACGCGTGCCCCCATAGCGCCAACATCGACACCGGAACGATCGAGATAAGCGCCAAATACATGCAGGTGCTGCCATACCCGACATGATCAATACCAAAGCCGACTGCCATCGGCCCGAAGAAGGAGGCGATCGATTGGGCCAGACCGAAATTGCTGAAATTTTGGGTACGATTATTTGTCGTGCTGATAAGGCCGATCAGGTTTTGCAGAGAGACGTTGTAGAGGGCAAAGGAAAAGCCCAGGATGCTGGCCGCCGCAAACAGGCCACCCATGCCCGGGTAAAAATACGGCACCAGCATGGCGATACCGGTGCCGGTGGTGCCTATGATCAAGAGCCAGCGCGAACCAAACCGGTCAGCCAGCATCCCCACTGGCCACGACATCACGCCGGGAAACAAAGCGAACAAGGCGGCCAGCACCCCGACCGTGATCGGTGTCGCGTCCAGGCTCAAAGCATACAAGGCAAACAGCACCCGCCCGGCGCGCAGGCTGGTCATATTGAACAACGCCAGGGCAAGAACTAATCGGATCGACATGGCTATACAAGACCCACGGCACACGGCGCTCGCCGTTTCCGGTCGGAAGACACCGGTGGAAAACGCCTATTGTAACCTTGTAAGCACGGTGACAGCTGCGCCCGTTGCCTTAACAGGGCCCTCCATTAATGTGTCATGGCGCCGAAGCACGCGGCGACGGGCGGCCCGCGCGGCGTGCGCGAGGAAGACGAGATCACGATCAACTATTGGATACAGGCACTAGTGGAATATCTGACGACACTGCAGGACTGGCCCCGGCCTGATTGGCAGGCGGGGGCCGTCGGGGAAAACTATTTCACTTCAGAGGCCAAGCGCTCGGGGAATTTCTTGAAAAATTCCGCATCGGCGTCTTTTTGCTTCCATTCGGGATTCGTATTCCACGACACCGCATGAGACGTCATCGCAGTACCGTAACGCACGCGAAACAGCAGACTGCGTTGCGGGCCGTTGATGTATTCATGCAGATCGCCGCCGGGGTGCACCACAAAGCCACCCGGCACGATATCAACAGTACGCTCGGGGGTGCGCATCTTGCCACCACCCTCAAGACAGAAATAAATTTCCGTCGCATCCGGATGACAGTGGTAAGCGCAAATCTGTCCCGGCTCCCAACAGGCAACCGTCACGTCACCACCGCCAAAACGACCGAGTATCTTTTCGACGTGCCTGTCGGCGCGCCATTCCTGCTCTTTCTTCAGATCGAATACATGCACTGCAGTCTCCTCCGGCACGGCACCGGTCGGCGCCCCTATACGGCAAACCGTGGCCCCTGTGATTAATCAATACGAACACGCCCAGACAACCACCGAAGTTTATCACTCCGTGGCGAACTCGCTGCGAATGCGCCTGCTCACCTCCACAAACATCGCGTTTCAGGTCATTGCACTCGCACCGCCGTCGATGGTTACGATAGTACCTGTGGTGTACGAGGACCGATCCGAGCACAGAAACGCCACTGTACCGGCCACTTCGTCCACCGTGGCCATACGCCCGCACGGCAGACCGGAGGTCAGTTCACGCCAGCGGGTTTCGTCACCGAATTTTTGCAGCGCGCGTGCCTTCCAGACCGCGATATGACGATCGGTCTCAACCGCCCCGGGGTTCACCGCAACAACACGTACGCCGTGAGCGAGGCTCTCGCCACCGATTGCACGCGTCATCGCCATCAGCGCAGCGTTTGCCATGCCACCGCCAAGGTAACCCGCTTTCGGCCGCTCACCAGCATTGCCAATGACGTTGGCAATCACGCCACTTTTCCTCAGACACATCTGCCGGTAGAACTCACGTGTCACGTTGATATAGCCAAATAGCTTCAGGTCCCAGGCCCTGCGTAATGCCTGGTCGTCAAAATCGGTAATCGAACCCTGCGGAATCGCACCCGCATTGTTGACGAGTATGTCGAGCGCACCACAGATACTGGCCAGCGCCACCGCATCGGCGGCATTGGCCAGATCAAGCGCATGAACCTCAACGCGCACACCGTAGCCTGTGGTCAGGCGGCTCTGCGCCGCAGACAAACTCTCCGCACTGCGCGAAACCAGATGCAAATGGCATCCCTCGGCGGCCAGAGCACGGGCCACCCCATAGCCGATGCCGCGCGAGCCGCCGGTGATTAATGCAACTCGACCTTTGAGCCCAAGATCCATGCCTCCTCCTGTTTTTCCTAATTTTCAGGGCATTTTATCTCGACATTCCCAACACCCGGCATAAATCCGACGCAGCCTGATGCTATATTACGGAAAAAATAAAAGCAGTTTCTGCACATCGTTACTGGAGGAGTATCCATGTCGAAGCGTTCGGTTTCGCTATTATCTCTGCTCGTCCTCGTTACTGTCGCGCCTGCCGCAGCACAACAAACTTATCCGAGCCGCCCGGTTCGCATCATTGTCACAGTACAGCCCGGCGGAGCGGCGGATTTCATCGCGCGTGTCGTTGGACAAAAACTCGGCGATGCCCTGGGTCAGGCATTTGTTGTCGATAATCGCAGCGGGCGCGGCGCCGTTGTGGGCGCAGAGCCAGTAGCCAAAGCCGCTCCCGATGGCCACACCGCGTTGCTGGCATCGATCACCACGCACGGCATCGGCCCGCACATGTACAAGCAATTGCCGTTCGATCCTGTCAAGGATTTCGCACCAGTCGGGCTCTATGCAAGCATGCCGCTGATTGTCGTCATCAATGCGCAACTACCGGTTAAATCCGTCGCCGATTTAATCGCGCTGGCGCAATCAAAACCAGGCAGCGTGAACTTTGCTTCGGGAGGCGTCGGCGGGGCACCGCATCTGGTGGGCGAGCTGTTTAAACTCATCAGTGGCGCACCGATCCAGCACATCGTCTACAAAGGTAGCGCTCCCGCTGCTGCCGAACTTGCCGGCGGGCAGGTGCAGGTAATGTTCGACGCTATCGCCCCGCAATTGCCGCATCTTAAATCGGGCCGCAGCCGCATCATCGCCGTCATCAACACCACGCGACTGCCAATCGCACCAGAGGCTCCGACGATGATCGAACTGGGCATGCCAAAAATTGCTGGCTCGGTGTGGTACGGCCTGGTGGTACCGACCGGGACCCCGAAGGCCATCATCAACAGGCTGAACGCCGAATCTAACCGCATCCTCGCGATGCCGGAAATAAAAGAACGTATGGCGGGTGTGGGCATCGAAACAACCGGTGGTTCACCGGAAGAATTCGCCAAATTCATCCATGACGAAATCGCCAAATGGGGCCCGGTCGTAAAAGCGGCTGGTATCCAGCCCGAATAACACGCAACACATTATTAACGAAGGAGAATGTAATGCAGGATCGCGCATTTTGGGTTACTTGGTATGACCTGCCGGCCACGGGCCGCGAAAAGTATCTTGACTGGCTGCACGGCAGCTTCATTCCGAAAATGTTGAAGAAACCGGGCTTCCTGCATGCAGCACATTACGAGTCGGAGATCAAGATCAAACCCGAGTCGCGCCTTAACCAGCTCAACGATCCTGATTTCCCCCGCGGCAACCAGTTCATGCTGGTATTTGGTGGTGTCGAACCGCATACCTTCGCACATCCGTCACCCCACAACCTGCACTCCGAACTATCGGCAGAAGAAAACGCCATGCTAGAAATGCGCAGCGGTGTGCGCACCAGCATATTCGTTGAGGTCGCGCGTGTCGACGGGCCAGACGCGAACAAGCGCGAAGGCGAATACACGCTGGCACCCGTGGTGCAGATCGGCGGCTACAAATCCGGCACCGCCGACGAGGAAGAAATCATGGAGTTCTACGCACAGGGTCGCATGCCGGAAATGGGCCATCTGCCCTGCTGTATGCGCATGCGTAAATATGTTTCAGTGGCTGGCTGGGCGGACCACGGCTGCTTCTATGAATTCACCTCACTCAAGGGTTCCGACAACTTTCATGCGGGAAGCAAGAACCCAAAAATGGCAGCTTGGACGGATACCCTGATCCGTAAGTTCATCCACGCGCCGGGTACGCCCACAGTGGGAAACCGCATCTGGCCACCGGTCAAATAACAAGCCACGCATGCTCACCACTGTGCGCCGACGCCGCTATGCCCACATCCTGCTGGGTAGTGCACTGCTAACGACTGCAGCGGCAGGTGCCCAATCGTATCCGACACGGCCGGTGCGTTATATCGCACCGAGTTCGGTCGGCAGCGGCAACGACTTCATCGCAAGGGTCGTGGTGAATGACCTGATAGCGGCACTCGGTCAACAGGTTATCGTCGACAACCGGGCTGGCGCCGGAGGCAACGTGGCTGCAGAAATTGCTTCCCGCGCACCGGCCGATGGCTATACGCTGATGCAGGTCAGTTCAACGCTCGCAATCAATGCGAGTGTTACGCGCAACATGCCGTGGGATCTCATGCGCGATTTTGTGCCAGTATCACTGTTGGCGATGCAACCCAATCTGGTCGCGGTCCACGCCGGGCTGCCGGTCAACACGATGGCAGATTTGCTAAAACTCGCGAAGGCAAAGCCAGGCACGATCAATTATTCATCGGCAGGCCCTGGCAGCAACTCTTTCCTTGCCGCCGAACTACTGAATTCACTGGCCGGCATCAAAATGGTACACGTGCCGTACAAGGGCGGTGGTCCAGCCATGACCGCGGCGGCGGGCGGCGAGACTGCATTGATGATCGGTCCACCATCGACCGCCCTACCATTGATCCAGCAGAGCAAGCTACGTGGCATCGCCATTTCGTCACGGCGGCGTCTCGCTGAATTTCCCCAGTGGCCGACGGTCGCTGAAACCGTGCCGGGTTACGAATTCGACGGCTGGTATGGTTTGCTGGCGCCCGCGCGGACCCCGCGCGCCATTACCGAGCTCTGGCAGCGCCAACTCAACACCACCCTCGCCAAACCAGCGATCGTGAAATTGCTCAACAGTGCTGGCTACTTCCCGCCCCCTGCTGACCAGCCCGTCGACTTCGGGCCGTTCATGCGGACCGAGATCGCAAAACTTGCAAAAATCGTTCAACTGACAGGCGCGGCAGAAAACTAAAGGCCGCCTGCACTTCCCACTCAAGCGGCCTAAATTTGAGTCAACGCATGATCAGTCGAGATGAACGTTAGCATCAGCCTCAAGATTCATCTGTCGCATCACTTTCAACTTCTTCATGATAATGCCGCCGTCGCTGTGCAGCATGTTATAGGCATTACGCAGGAACATCTCGATCGGCAATTCGCGCATGACGCCGCTACCGCCCCAGATCTCCATCGCCGACTTGGTGACATGGCAGGCCATTTCATGCGCGTGCTGACTTGCTGATCCCGGCATCTTCAGGTCAACCGCCTGTTTGTCGCGATTGTCGATCATGCGTGCCGCCTGCCAGACGAAGGCGCGCGCCGCGTTGATCTCGCTGTACATTTCGACCAGCTTCAGGCCAATCGCCTGATGCTGGATCAGGTACTTGCCGCTTTGCTTGCGCGTCTTCGCGTATTCCAGCGTTTCTTCATAAGCAGCGCGGGCGAGCCCGATCATCCCCGCTGCATTGATCAGCCCGTCGCCGGCGCGCAGATGCGAGTTGATGCGCACGATTCCATAGTTCTCCGGTCCGAGCCGGTTGGCCACCGGCACGCGGCAGTTTTCCATGATGATTTCGCGGTTGATGTTCAGCCTATAGCCCATCTTGTCGTGGACCCGCCCGAAAGACAGCCCCGGGGTGTCACGCGGAATCATCAGCAGGGTCGAGCCCTCGTTAATTCCCTTGTTCTTATCGGTGCGCACATACATGAAATACAACTTCGCCCAGCCGGCGTTTGAAATAAACCGCTTACGACCGTTGATGACATAATGATCACCATCACGCACGGCCATCGTGCGAAAACCGCCGTCAGTTCCGTTATAGGGCAGCAGGTTTTCGGAACCCGCATTGTCCTCGGTCATACACTGCGCAATGAGGAACTCCCAATCGTTGGCGTAGGCGGTCAACCATTTCTTCGCCTGCTCTTCAGTCGTCAGTTCGCGCGCCATCATGTAACGCGTAATTTTGTTGGAAGACAGCAGGCAGCCGACCACCGCACGATCCCCCCAGCCAAGTTCCTCGCCCACCAGGCAATGTGTAAACAAATCATCAATGCCACCGCCGCCGTATTCCTCGGGGATGCTCATTGCATGAAGGCCGACTTCGTGGAATTTTTTGCCGAGGGTGGGCATGTAAAACGCATCCGCCGGATCAGCCATGTGATCAAGCTTGATCGCCGCCGGGCGGATTTCCTTGGCGGCAAATTCGTTAGCGAGTTCCTGGATGGCGATCTGTTCGTCGGTAAGAAACTGATCATATGGAATAGGCATGCTGGAGCTTCCTCTGGGCTAAATTGATCTTATAGTATTCGGCAGGTGTCTCTGTGGAGACTTCGGGTGTTCCCTGTAATTCTACCGGACGTCGCAACCATACGAAATGTATCGCGCAGTGCGGGAACGGCAGCGAAACCATCCCACGCATGCCAGCCCTCATCAGTTCATGACCTTGCCACCACTCAGCGGCAAATTGGCACCAGTGATGAAACTCGCCTGATCGCTGGCCAAAAACGCCACTGCCTTGGCCACCTCGTCGGGCCGCACAAAGCGGCCCATCGGAATATGTGCCAGCACGTCCTGCAGATACTCATCGCCATGGGGCGTCTGCCGGTCGACAGTGCGGGTAAAGCCTGGAGACACCATGTTGACAGTGATATTGTACGGCCCCATTTCGGCAGCCAGATGGCGCGTCATTTGTAACAGTGCGCCCTTGGCAGCACCGTACGCATGCCAACGCCAGCCCGGTTCCTCGGTGATGGTGGAGAGCATGTTGATAATACGCCCGCCACGGCCGCGTTCGATCATCGAAGGCAGCACCGCCTGACAACAATTAAATGCCCCTTTGACGATGACATCAAACTGCGGCTCGTAATCGCTCCACGATAGCTCGAGAAATTTTTTCTTCACACCGAGCTGACGTGCGTTGTTAACAAGGATGTCCACCGGGCCATATGCATTGGTGACAGCGGCCACCACCGCAGCCGCCTCACCGCGATCACGGATATCACCGCGCACACCCATCGCGCGTCCGCCGGCTTTTTGTATGGCGGCAACCACGTCCTGCGCCATCTCCTCGGCAGCGCGGTAATGCACACCGACCGCTACGTCGGCCCTCGCCAGCGCATACGCGATTTCCATTCCGATACCGCGGTTACCCCCCGTGACCAGTGCTACTCGACCTTTAAATTCCATGCTTCGTCTACCTTTCTCTATTCAGGCGTAATGCCGGCTTCCTTGATGACACGCGCCCATTTGACAATCTCGTTCTGCAGCAAGTCACGCAACGCCTCCGGGGAGCTGGGCTCGATTTCAATACCCTGCCCAAGGAGTTTTTCCCGCAGAACGGCATCCCCCAGCGCGACACTGGTCTCACGATGCAGCAACTGCAGAATTTCGGGTGCAGTCTTCACGGGCGCAAACAACCCATACAGACCGATCGAAACCAGCGTGGGCAACCCTGCCTCGACTGCGGTTTGTACCTCGGGCAGCACCTTCGAACGCGCCGGTGAGGTTACCGCGAGGATCTTCACCTTGCCGGCCTTCGCCTGCGCGACGTAAATCGGAAGCGTATCAAACGCCAGTGTGATCTGCCCCACCATCATATCTGGCAGAAAAAACTGCGTTCCTTTGTAAGGCACGTGCAACACATCGACATTGGCAGACTTTTTGTATAACTCGCAGGTCAAATGCAACAGGCCGCCGACACCCGCCGATGCACAGGTATATTTTCCGGGTGGCGCCGCCTTGATCATGGCGGTGAGCTCATTAATATTGTTGGCAGGCACACCGGCGCCCACCACCAGCGCATTGGCAATCTGCCCGGTTCTGGTGATTGGCACGAACTCACGCCGCACATCGTAATTGAGACTCTTATAATAACTAACGGCGATGGCCAGTGAAGAGAGCGAACCGTGCAACAGGCTGTAACCGTCAGGCGCCGCCTTGGCAACGATCTCGGCGGCAAGATTGCCCCCCGCGCCCGGACGCGGATCGACCACCACCGATTGATTGACACGCCGCGCGAGATTTTCCGCGACGCTTCGGGCAAAGGCGTCGCCACCGCTGCCAGCGGTCTGGGAAATGATGAATTTGACCGGCTTCGATGGAAATTTATCCTGCGCTGAAGCCGTAGTTGTAAACATCACAACGCAGACAACCGCGAATAATAACGTCGCCGAAAAACCGCCCAACCTGCCTGCGAGAACCTTGTTCATGTCTCCTCCTTTTATTGCGATGCCGGCACACTGCCGGTGCAATTCAAATAAACCTTGCATAGCACCGCACTGATCTGTGTCAGCATCGGCAATGCAAGCTGAATAATCTATCCGCCGAGAATATTCTCCTCGATCTGATCGATTGGACTGCGGTGAAAGCGTTGCACGCTGTCATCTGTTAGGGTAACGGTGTCGCCGATCCACACGCCCATGCGTTCATCCTGACTGACCACCCAGCCACACACATTCAGACAGAAGCCCGGCTGCAGTTCAAATTCCCAATCAGCCTGTTCGATGCGCCGTGAAAACAATACCGGACGCGAATTGACCGTGCTCCAGCCCGTGATAAACGATAGCGGCTTGTAGCCTGCAGCAGCCGCTCGGCCGGCCAGCGCAGACGCAAGATCCTTGCCGCGCACACCGGGCCGCAACCCAGCGAGCAACTGGCGATAGCTGTCAGCGGCGAGTTCGAACATGGCGCGATACTCCGCCGTCGGCGGCCCAATAAACGAGGTGGTGTAAAGCTTGCCAAAATAGCCGCCATAACCGCCGGTCAGTTCCGTCATCACGGCATCCCCCCGCTGCAAAACTCGGTTGGTCGGGTAAAAATCCGGATAGGTCAGATCCGGGTCACGCATCGAAGTGGAACCGACGTGGCCAAAGGCGGTACGACCGCCGTTGGCGTGCACCACCCGCAGCGCCTCGTTGTGCAAGTCGACGTCGCGCACACCAGGGGCGGCCATGGCAAGAAACGCATCAAACGCCTGATCGCAAATCGCCGCGCCGTGGTTCATGAATTCAATTTCTTCGGCACTCTTCGCCAGACGCAGTTCTTCGTACCAGGTGGTGACGATTTCGAATTTCGCATCGGGCAAATCCGTCGTCAACATCTGATAGTGTTCGAGCGGAACCGAGATATTGGCCCACGCAAAATTGCCGACAATGCCGATCCTGCCACCGGCATAATCGAGCTCACGGATACGGTCTCGGACCATACCAGCCAGATCCGTGCCACCGCGCACGTCGTCGATAACCGTAATTTGCCTGGCGTTATGCAGGTGTCCGGCGACATAGATAGCAAGCATCGGCTCACCAATGCGCGGAAACACCACATATCCGTGCACCGCCGGCGCATAGGCGGCCAGATAAGACAGGTTGGGACCACCGGGGTCGGTGCCAAAGAACAGCGGCGCACCATAGATAACCAAACAATCCAATCCGCGCTCTTCCATCGATTTTCGCAGCGCCGCATAACGGCGCACATACTCACCGCTGGAAAATTTCGGCCACCAGTCGTTGCTGATTCGCTCCATGCTTCCTCCGCCTCAAGGTTGCGCGCGGTCCGCTCGACTCTAACGCGGCCAGCGTCTTACTTGATTCTACACGCAGCGGAAAGATGTTTTGCGACAAGCGTGCAAACGCTGCCCAACAGCCGCCGGCGACCTCAATCAGAAAGGATGGCAAGCAATAAGATCGTTTACAAAAATGATGGTGAAAGTACGATCTCACTGGTACGCTCGAGATCATCCGCACCCATCTCTGCAATAATCCGCCGCGCCGAGGTCTCGATCTTGACCCGATGCCGGGCAAAGATATCCAGGCATCCGCCAACCTTCATATGCGGAGCGCCGAGTTTCGTGAAATGCTCTTCGAGCGTCTTGCGGGCGATCAGGCAGCGCAGCTGCCGGCCGTCGACATCGGCATGAAACACCACGCGTTCGAGCTTTTCCTCGTAACGTTCCTTGCCGTCAAAACTGACCTTGGCCATGCCTGCTCCCGGGATTGATCGTGCGCGGACTCTACGCGCATGCCGGGATGAAGTCCGAAGTATTTTCCGCAATCACACGCAGCGTCCGCCTCGACGGACACCGTCTGTGAGCACCATCGCAATGCGTCTTAACGTCCTGCGTCAAACTTGATGCCAATGCCGGTCAAGGCATCCAGTGTTTTCTGTCCGTAGGTGG